>Ga0208300_101015_pt1 | contig 13666 bp, 16 predicted proteins | sample 23_taG_FD_184096 | JGI IMG/M metagenome (GOLD analysis project Ga0208300, IMG submission 184096) | Marine viral communities from Cariaco Basin, Caribbean Sea - 23_WHOI_OMZ (SPAdes) (version 2) | ecosystem: Environmental > Aquatic > Marine > Oceanic | place: Caribbean Sea: Cariaco Basin... | reverse complement strand
ACGCATCCTGCCAGTGGCAGTATCAGCGTTGTGGATCTGGATTCCGGTCAGTTGGTCAAAACTGTGGCGACGGGGCCGGCCCCCAACTATCTGGTGCAAACCGACGACGGCCAATCCCTTCTGGTCAGCAATACCGGTAATGGCACGGTCAGCGAAGTGGATACCGAGCACTGGTTCGTCGAGCGCAACCTGCGGGTTGGCGGCAACCCAGAGCATCTGGTGCTTGCCCCCGGCAACCAGCGGCTCTACGTGATTGATGCTGCATCCGGCCAGGTTCTTGTCATTGAGCTTGCCAAAGGCGCGGTGGCGGACCGGTACGAGGTTGGGGAGGCGCCCCATGGCGTTGGCTTGAGCGCAGATGGCCAGACCCTCTATGCCACCAGCCAGGGCGGCAACCAGGTGGTCCGGATTGAGCTAGCCAGCGGCGCCCGCCACAGCAGGCCGCTGGCTCCTGCGCCCTATCATCTTGCGGTCTCTCCCTACGATGGCCAGCTACTGGTGACCAGTCGGGCAGAGAACAAGCTTTGGGTGCTCGACCCGGAATCCCTCGATGTGGTTGATGAGATCGCGCTGAGCGGCATAGGCCATCAGATATCCCTTGAAGCCCATTAGTACTCTGTTCTGACACTGTTTTTTTCGCAAAGGAACCGCTCATGGATCGACGCTTTAAAATTACCTTGGCAATATTTGCCGTTATCGCACTGGTTTTACTCTGGGGAGAACACAAGGTTCATCTGCTTGGCGCCTTGCCCTGGCTGATACTGCTTGCTTGTCCGCTGATCCATATTTTTATGCACGGAGGGCACGGAGGGCATGGAGGACATGGAGGACATAACCACCAGGCAGAGCAACCGGGAAAGAGTGGAGAGCAGCGTGATGACTGATGGTGCATCGGATTATGGCCTTTGGAGCCTAGTGGTGCTGAATTCGGCGATTTTCATATTCTTCGCCTTCAGTTTTTTCAAACCGCAGACCCGCCGGGACTGGCGTTCGTTTGGTGCCTTCAGCGCATTTCTGGTGGCACTGTTCACCGAGATGTACGGGTTCCCGCTGACGCTCTACTTCCTCTCCGGCTGGCTGCAGAGCCAGTATCCCGACGTGAACTGGTTGGCTCACGACAGTGGCCACTTGCTGGAAATGCTGTTTGGTTGGAGGGGTTCCCCACACTTTGGGCCGTTTCATCTCTTGAGCACAGTGTTTATTGGCCTCGGGTTTTATCTGATTGCGGCTGGCTGGCGTACCCTGTATGCCGCGCAAAAGGCAGGGCAGTTGGCCACAACCGGCCTTTATGCCCACGTTCGCCACCCTCAGTATTCCGGCTTCGTGCTCATCATGTTCGGTTTTCTGCTGCAGTGGCCAACGCTGCTGACGCTGGCCATGTTCCCGGTGCTGGTGTGGATGTACTCGCGCCTGTCTATTCACGAGGAGCGTGAAACAGAAAAAGCGTTCGGCTCCGATTGGCGGGCCTATGCAGCCAGAACTCCCCGTTTTATTCCGCGATTGAGGAATTTGAGGCGCAAGGAAATCGAGGAACAAGAATGATGCATGGGGCAACTATCTCAGTAGGCGTTCTTGCAGTCGCACTAATCAGTGGCTGCGGTAAACAGACGGTGGATGACCGCTGGTACACACAGGCTGAGGTCGAGCGCGGCGCAGTGGTGTTCGACGACAACTGCGCAAGCTGCCATGGCGGCAATGCCCAAGGCGCTTTCAATTGGAAAAAGACTCTGAAGGATGGCTCTTACCCGCCGCCACCGCTCAACGGAACAGGTCATGCCTGGCACCATTCCTTCGACACGCTGATGGGTACAATTAGTCAAGGTGGCGCCCCCATGGGTGGGAAAATGCCGGCCTTCGCAGACGAGCTCTCCAGGGACGATCAAAAAGCCGCTATCGCCTATTTCCAGAGCAAATGGGACAAGCGGATCTATGAGGCATGGTCTGAAAGGAGTGGGCTCTGATTTCTCTGGGTAATCAGACGATTAACTCAAGGAGGCAGCGTATGAAATGCTTATGGGTGGTGGCTTTTCTAAGTGTTTTTCCGGGCAGTGCGCTGGGTGGTGCGCCCTCGGCGGAATCATTGATTGAGGGGATGGAGGCCACCCTGTGGTCGGACAGCAACCACGGCCGTTTCACCATGCGTATCGAAACCGAATACTGGACCTGGGAACCGGACCTGGAGGCCTGGATGGTTCGGCAGGTTTAAGATGGAATTATAGCGAGTTAATGCCGGTAGTCACATGGACAGGCACAGGGGTAATTCCTCTTGCACAATGGGTTTTCTTGCCACCGATAACGGGCCTGATTGTCAAATGGATGTTTCTTGGGTGGTTGACTCTGAGAGCCAAATGAAGAGGCATCGTGGAAGTGAAGTAAATTACTTTCTGTATTTTCAATATTTAATAAATAGTCGACTGTCGTTCTAAGAGACAGTCGACTACTGGTTATTCTCTAACACGCTGGATTTATTTAAGTATGATTGTGGTGTGTGTTTCTGACTGATACTTTTTGCTGCTTATTGACATTGGACCCGTTCATTGATTTTTGAGATTGCATTTCTTTCATGCAGGTCATTATTTCGGTTTTCGTTTCGACTGTTTTATTTGGGTAAGTGCGCGCTTCATTAATCCGATCGGCCAATCCTGAATTGGCAGTGGCCATGGTAGAAAATAAAGTGGCAGCTACGGCAGCGATAATGATTTTTTTCATGATGTTCTCCTTCATTGCCTTAAACCGTTCAAGAAATTCAGTTCAGTTTCAGATTTCTGTGATTTACTTGAGCGTGATCAGGACGTCGACTGCTCGAAGCCCGAGCCAGCCGACGCTTGCGTCTCCACGAGTTGACTTTACCGCAGGGATTACCCTGCGGTATTTTTTTGCCTTTGTTTCAGAGCTTTGTGATAAGCCCGGCCTTCTTTCGTCATCATTTGCACGCGAGCCTCAAAGCCCCCTTCGGACATCGCATTACGTGTCATGTCTCTGTGTAAGCGCTGCATCTCTTCATTCTTAAGTATTTCTTCAATGGATGATTTTTCCATCATTTGGCTGTGCATGGCCTCCATGTCCTTATTGTCTGACATGTTGCCGGCGAGTACGGACGTTGAAACAGTAACTGCTGCTGCAAATATAAGTAAATTTTTCATTTTTACACCTCCTAGTTGGTTGATGAGTTAATTAAAACATCGGTTTCTGAATTGATCCTGAAAGAAACAAAACAATTTAAAATAAAGTAACTTTTTTCAGGAATAACAGTATCTTGATATAAATCAAATTGTGCATTTTCGTTCTGCAATTCAGTTTGGTTTCAGATAAGCGCTATAAGATTGCGATTCAGAAACATTTCAATGGAGATATAACATTGTCCATTCTTCCTCACCTTATAAAGCCGGCCTTTCTCGGTGCTTTGGTTTTGACCAGTTTGCCCGCTTGGACGGCACCCAGACTTGAGTTAACCGGCGCGATTGATGCGGCCATCGAGAACGATCCGTGGCTGCGTCAGAGTGTGCAGATGCAAGATGCTCTGTTGGAAGAAGCTGTTGCCGATGGGGCACTCCCGGACCCCCGGATGACGCTTGGTGCCGCGAATTTGCCCACGGATACTTTCGATACCGGACAGGAGGCAATGACTCAGGCCACCATTGGATTTACCCAGCGAATTCCGCGAGGTGATAGCCGTCAGCTGGCCAGTGAAAAAAAGCAGGAAATGGCAGGCGTTCAGCCTTTTCGGCGCGAGAACCGCCGGGCGCAGGTCATGGAATCGGTAGCGCATCTCTGGCTTGAGGTCTGGCGAACCCAGCAAAGCATCGAACTGATTGAAGATAATCGTGCTCTGTTTCAGCAGTTAGAGGATGTCGCCGAGGCCGGGTATACCTCAGCAAGCATAGGTTCCAGGCAGCAGGATGTAATCCGTGCCTCGCTGGAACTGACGCGACTTGAGGACCGGCTGACGGTGCTGCATTCGCAACAGGCATCGAACCGCGAGGCGCTGGCAGAGTGGATAGGCCCGGACCAGGCCAAGCTGGCTGTCAGTAAAGATGTACCCAACGAGTTGCTGAGAGTGTTTCCTCTGGGCTGGGCTGAAACATCCGCAGAGGCACTGATCCGTCATCCGTCAATCCGCGCGACTGATCAGCTGATTGATGCCCAGAGTGTTGACGTTGACCTGGCTCGCCAGGCCTACAAGCCGGAATGGTCAGTATCTGCACAATATGGATACAGGGAGCGGGCACCAAACGGTCAGGACAGGGCCGACCTGTTTTCTGTAGGCATTGGCTTTGATCTCCCGATCTTTACAGGCAACCGGCAGGATCGAAAACTGAATGCATCAGTGGCGCGACTGGAGGCGGCAAAAACAGAACGTATTTTGCAGATCCGGGGACTTCAGGCCAAAGCCCGTGCGGCCGTGGCCCGGATCGAACGACTGGATGACCGCATAGAGCTCTATGAACAGACCCTGCTGCCGCAAATGGAGGCGCAGGCAAGCGCAGCATTGACTGCTTACAACAACGATGACGGCGACTTCGCCGAAGCGGTACGAGCGCGAATTGCAGAGCTTAATACCCAGGTTGAATTGATACAGATGATGGCCGAGCGGGCCAAGAATCTGGCGAGTTTCCGTTATCTGACGTCCGACACTTCCGACATACCTTCCTTTTCACTGAATCGTTACCAGGACTGACCATCATGGCTAATTTTGCTCGCCCTTTGGGCTTTGTATTGCTCGGCGGCCTCGCCGGTGCAGGGGCCACGTACTGGCTTGACACTGACGCGACTTCGACGCCTGCAGCTGAAATGGCCGCTTCTGGCCCAAAGGAGCCGCTGTATTGGGTAGCCCCGATGGACCCCAATTTCAAAAGTGACAAACCCGGAAAATCCCCGATGGGGATGGATCTGATCCCCGTATACGAGGAGGGTGGGTCAGCTGAGGATCCAGCCGGCACGGTCCGAATTTCACCAACGGTCGTCAACAACCTTGGGGTTCGAACGGAGCCGGTGATTCAGGGGCGCCTGCCTAACAACATTACTACCGTAGGCTACGTGCAGTACAACGAAGACGAGATGGCCCATGTGCACCCTCGTGTTGAAGGCTGGATCGAAGCGCTTTATGTCAAAGCCGAGGGCGAGCCTGTTGAGCAAGGCAAGCCTTTGTACACGCTTTACTCGCCCACCCTTGTGAATGCGCAGGAAGAACTGCTTCTCGCGATGAACCGTGGCAATCAGAGACTGGTTGATGCTGCTACCGAGCGATTGTTGGCGCTGAACGTACCGGCTGGTCTGATCGGCCAACTGCGCCAAAACCGCGAAGTGCAGAGAACCATGACGGTTTACGCTCCGGGTTCCGGGGTGATCGAGAATCTGAATGTTCGTGAGGGTATGTTCATCAAGCCCGGAAACCGGGTTTTATCGATTGCCGCGCTGGATGAGGTCTGGGTGATCGGCGAAGTGTTTGAAAGCCAGCTTTCCGCCGTAGAGGCTGGTAACCGGGTGCAGATGACACTGGATTACATGCCCGGTCGCGAGTGGCGCGGAAACGTGGATTACGTCTACCCCGAAGTGAACCCGAAAACCCGGACGGCGCAAGTGCGGATGCGCTTTGATAACGATGATGGTGTCCTGATGCCAGGCATGTTCGCTCGCCTGGATGTTCAGGGCGAACGGGGACAGCGGCAGTTTCTGGTGCCACGGGAGTCGGTCATCCGCACCGGACAGAGCGACCGACTGGTTCTGGCGATGGAAGAGGGCGCCTTCAAGTCGGTTAACGTGACCGTTGGGCGCGTCGGCGACAAGTATGCGGAAATACTCAATGGCCTCTCGCCAGGCGACACGGTGGTCACATCCGCCCAGTTCCTGATCGATTCGGAATCCAGCAAAACCTCGGACTTCCAACGGATGTCATCCCCTCAGGATATGGATGAGCAGGAGATGGATCATGAAGGCATGGATCACAGCACCATGAGCCATGGCGGAGGCGAGTCATGATTGCCGCTATTATTCACTGGTCTATTCGTAACCGCTTCCTGGTGTTGCTGGCGACGTTGCTTATCACAGGGCTCGGCCTTTATTCGCTGAAACAAACGCCGGTGGATGCTCTGCCGGATCTGTCCGATGTGCAGGTCATTATCAAAACCAGTTTCCCGGGCCAGGCGCCGCAGGTGGTGGAAGACCAAGTGACCTACCCGATGACGACAGCCATGCTCTCGGTACCGGGCGCGAAAACGGTCAGGGGATACTCGTTCTTCGGTGACTCCTATGTTTACGTGATCTTCGATGAAGACACCGACATGTACTGGGCCCGCTCCCGGGTACTGGAATACCTGTCCCAGGTTGCGCCCAGCCTTCCAGACTCTGCAAGGCCTCAGCTCGGGCCAGACGCTACCGGAGTTGGCTGGGTTTACCTGTATGCGCTGGTAGACCGCACTGGGAACCAGGACCTAAGCCAGTTGCGCAGCCTGCAGGACTGGTTCCTGAAGTACGAACTGCAAACGGTGCCGGGTGTCTCTGAGGTGGCTGCGCTAGGCGGTATGGTGAAGCAGTACCAGGTCAAGGTCAGCCCGGAAAAACTCAGGGCGCTGGGAATTCCTCTGGCTCACATCCAGAACGCCATTAAGAGAGGCAACCAGGAAGTGGGCGCCTCCGTCATCGAGATGGCCGAGGCGGAATACATGGTGCGCACGTCTGGCTATATAAAATCCCGTGAGGATCTTCTGTCGATTCCATTAGGACTCGATGACAACGGTACCCCCATATTGCTGAAAGATGTGGCCACCGTTGAAGTTGGCCCGCAGATGCGGCGTGGGGTTGCCGAACTGAATGGGGAAGGTGAAACCGTCGGCGGTGTTGTGGTGATGCGCTTTGGTGAGAACGCTCAGGCAACCATTAATGGCGTGAAGGCGAAACTGGAAGACCTGAAATCCAGTTTGCCTGAAGGCGTCGAGGTGGTGACGGTTTACGATCGCTCTGGTCTGATTGAGCGGGCGGTCAATAATCTCGGCTTCAAGCTGCTTGAAGAGTTTCTGGTGGTGGGCCTGGTGTGCATCGTCTTCCTGTTCCACGTGCGCTCGTCGCTGGTGGCGATTCTCAGCCTTCCCGTGGGTATTCTGGCGGCCTTTATCGTCATGCACTGGCAAGGCATCAATGCCAACATCATGTCACTCGGGGGGATTGCCATCGCCATCGGCGCCATGATTGATGGTGCTATTGTAATGATCGAGAACATGCACAAACACATGGAGCGAACCCCGTTAACGTCTGAGAACCGATGGGAAGTCGTTGCACGGTCAGCCTCTGAGGTCGGGCCCGCGCTGTTTTTCTCGCTCCTGATCATTACCGTCAGTTTTGTGCCGGTGTTTGCCCTGGAGGCGCAGGAAGGGCGGATGTTTTCTCCCCTGGCGTTCACCAAAACCTACGCCATGGCGGCGAGTGCGGCCCTGGCGGTGACGCTGGTGCCGGTGCTGATGGGCTATTTCATTCGCGGCAAGGTGCTGCCGGAGCACAAGAACCCCGTGAACCGCCTGCTGGTTGGCGTTTATATGCCGGTGCTGAAGCTGGTGTTACGCTTCCCGAAAACGACGGTTATTGTTGCGTTGCTGGCATTGGCTGTGGGCCTTTGGCCAGCCACCAAAATCGGCAGTGAATTCATCCCGCCACTGGATGAAGGCGACCTGATGTACATGCCCACCACCTACCCGGGCATCTCCATTGGTAAGGCTCGGGAACTGTTGCAGCAAACGGACAAGCTGATTGCCACCGTACCCGAAGTCGAAACCGTGTTCGGCAAAGTGGGGCGGGCGGATACCGCTACCGATCCGGCTCCATTGACGATGATCGAGACCTTCATCCAGCTCAAGCCGAGGGATCAATGGCGGGAAGGCATGACCACCGAAAAGCTGAAGCAGGAGCTCAATACTCTGATTCGGTTCCCGGGGGTAACCAATGCCTGGGTTATGCCGATCATCACGCGCATCGATATGCTGGCAACGGGTATTAAAACGCCGGTGGGCATCAAGATTGCCGGTCCGGACCTTACCGTCATCCAGAACATCGGTAAACGCCTTGAGGAAGTCATGGTCGACATCCCCGGTACAGCCTCCGTTTACTCTGAGCGAGTCGCTGGGGGCCGCTACATCAAGGTGGATATTGATCGTGAGCGTGCCGCTCGTTATGGGCTGAATATCGCTGATGTTCAGCAGGTAGTGGCCTCCGCTATTGGTGGAATCAACGTTTCCAGAACCATCGAGGGACTTGAGCGGTATCCCATTAATCTTCGTTATCCGGAAGACTACCGGGATTCGCCCGAGAAGCTGGAGCAACTGCCCATCGTGACCGCATCCGGCCAGCGCATTGCCCTGGCAGATGTGGCGGAGATCGGCGTGGAGGATGGCCCGCCGGCCATTAAGAGTGAGAATGCCCGCCTGAACGGCTGGACCTTTGTGGATATTGAGGGTGTCGACGTAGGCACCTATGTTGAACAGGCCATGGTTACCGTGAGTGAAGAGCTGGATCTACCTCCCGGTTATTCAATCAACTGGTCTGGTCAGTATGAGTACATGCTCCGTGCGAAGGAAAAACTGACCTATGTGGTGCCGTTAACGCTGGCCATCATCGTCATCCTGCTGTTTCTTAACTTCCGCCGTTTTGCCGAAGTGGGGATTATTATGGGCACGCTACCGTTTGCGATGATCGGTGCTATCTGGCTGATGTATCTGCTTGGTTATAATTTTTCGGTAGCCGTCGGTGTCGGTTTCATTGCGCTGGCCGGCGTTGCGGTAGAGATTGGGGTGATCATGCTGGTGTATTTGAATCAGGCTTATAACGCAATGCTGGAAACGTGTGATGACAAAGGGCTGACGCCAAGGCGAGAAACCCTCCGCCATGCCGTACTACACGGTGCCGGTATGCGGGTTCGGCCAATCATGATGACGGCGGCCGCCATTATCGGGGGGCTTGTGCCCATTATGATTGGCACCGGTACAGGGTCGGAGGTGATGGGCCGGATTGCGGCACCTATGGTGGGCGGTATGATTTCCGCTGTCATTCTGGCGCTGCTGGTGATTCCTGTGCTCTTTTATCTCTGGAAACAGCGAACTCTTGGTGAGTAACGCCGATAGCAAGGTGCCAGGATTCAGCCTGGCACCTTGCTATCACGTCTTTACCGGTTATCACGATCATTCGCAGGGTGCCTACCCGTCTACTGCGCATATTCCAAAATCTATTTGCCTGAACGTTCGCTTTGCGACCGGAGTGGCCAATTCATGGTGCCGAACTGCGGCCAACTTCTGATGACGTTACCAAACCGCCTAGCTAGGCTTGGTCGTCTATACTCAACAAAGGCGTGTGAATAAAGGGGGAGCTATGATGCGTTATCTTACGGTTCTGTTATTCACGGTGTTTTTTGCAAGCAGCGTTTTCGCCAGCCATTGTCCTACGCTGGTGCACAAGATTGATGAACAACTGAAGATGGTTCAATTGGACAGTGCAACGGAAACCCGAATCAAGGAACTCCGGGATAAGGGGCAGTCGCTGCACAACCAGGGTAAGCACGGTGAGTCTGTAAAGGTGCTTAATAAAGCAATCGATGAGCTGGATGCAGCGATGTAACGATTCCAGTACGTTCGGTCAGTTCGCGTCCGCCTGCTGAATGAGTCTTTCGAGGTCTACCAGCTTTAGGTTTTGAAGTGTCTGGTTGTAGTTCAGGCGCAGGCGGTCGTCGTTGTTGCCAACAAGTTATGGGTCCGCAGCTTTTCGCGTTGCTTGATTTCTCTTCTTATGCCCTGATTATTCCTTCAACTAACCCATCAGAGGCAGATGCATTATGACTGACGTTCGACACCTGGTGTGCCCCCATTGCCACAAAGTGAACCGTGTACCGGCCGAGAAGTTGTCATCCGGCGGCAATTGTGGCGCCTGTAAACAACCCCTGTGGCCGGCTCAGATTCTGGAGCTGACGGACCAGAGTTTTGCCGCACACACGAAACGCAGCGATGTGCCTGTGCTGGTGGACTTCTGGGCCAGTTGGTGTGGCCCGTGTAAAGCGATGGCTCCCCAGTTCGAGCAGGCCGCGAAAGACTGGAGCGGAAAAGTGCGCTTTGCCAAGCTGAACACCGAACAAGCGCCTGGGCCGGCCGGTCAGTTTGCGATTCGCAGCATTCCCACCCTGATTCTGTTTCAGAACGGCCGGGAAGTCGCCCGCCAAAGCGGTGCCATGAATAAGGCGCAGATTAATCAGTGGCTGCAATCGGCAACGAGGTAGGTAGCAGAGCTGGCGCCATGCTTGCCAACTTGCCTGTTTTAGCATCAATTTCCCAGAGCCCCTGTGACACGGGGCTTATGCAAGGTTAACCCTAGGTTCCCAACACAGTTATCCACAGCTTTTGTGAGTAAAGTTCGTGGCAGCTTTGAGTTTTGCTGCTCGGATCGAAGAGCTAGGCCCTGCGATGTGACTATTCCAGAACACTCGGCCAATTGGCGTTGGCCTGCTGAATGAATCCATCGGGGTTCTTCAGCCATCGATCCTGAATAGACTGACTGTAGTTTAGGTACAAGCGGTCGTCCCGGATGGTCCAGTGTTGTGGATCACCTTTCGCAAGGTAGCCTTGGGCTACTGCCCAGGCGCAGTAGCCGCCATAGGCGGGGGCGAAGCGGCTTGGCATGTTCCCGCCGTTGGTCATGTTGCCGCTGTTGAGACGGATTCTCTATATCCATATAGCCTTCATATATAGGCCATTTTTGCATCAAATCTTTCGAGCCCTTGCGCCACAAGGCTTATGGCGGTTTAACCCTAGGTTCCCAACAATCTTATCCACAGCTTCTGTGCGTAACGTACGTGGGAATACCGGTTTACCCATAGCCTGCCGCTGACCAGAATCCCCCGCCTTACGTATTTAATCGCTTGCTCATTAACGGGCCAGGGTTTAACGGGAGCCCCTATGAAAGCTGTACTGGATGTTTATCTGAAGTCTTCACTGGTGCTGCGCATTGGTATTGCGTTGGTTCTCGGTTTGGTGGTTGGCCTTGTCGGCGGGCCGGTGGTGGCCGAATGGCTGAACCCGCTCGGAGAGCTGCTGCTCAAACTGTTGAAGTTTCTGATTGTGCCGATTGTGCTGTTTACCCTGATGGTGGGCATCAATCAGGCCAACCTTTCCAGCATGGGCCGCGTGGGCCGAAAGCTGCTGGGTTTCTATGTGCTGACTTCGGCGCTGGCCATTGCGGTGGGGCTGGCAGTGGCTTCCTTATTCGAGCCCGGTAATGGTCTGGAGTTATCGTCGTCGGCCACCGTCGAGGTGCCGGAGAACCCGGGTTTTGTGCAGGTACTGCTGAACATTGTGCCCGCCAATATTGTAGAAGCGTTTGCGAAGCCGAATTTGCTGGGGATTATTTTTACCGCGATTGTGTTTGGTGTTGCGCTGTTGAAACTGCGGGAGTCAGACGCGCACCGGGAATCGGCAGACAAAGTTTATGACGTGGTGTCTGGCCTGAACGATGTCACCATGAAGGTGATGGCCGGGGTTCTTCAGTATGTGCCAATTGGTGTGTTTGCGATTGTGGCCAGTACGGCCGGTGCCCAGGGTATGGCGACGATACTGGCGCTGGGCGATATGGTGATGGTGCTGTACATCGCGCTGGCGGTGCAGCTGGTGGTTTATGCGGTTCTGATGCGCCTGAATGGCGTTAGCCTACGCGACTTTATTCGTGAAGCACGGGCGCCGGTCGCCACGGCCTTTGCCACCCAGAGCAGTTCCGGAACTCTGCCATTGACACTTAACGCGGCCCGTCGAATGGGAATTCCCCAGCGCATCTACGGTTTCAGCTTGCCGCTGGGGGCCACCATCAATATGGACGGCGCGGCGATCCGCATTGCCATTTCCGCTGTGTTTGCGGCCAATGTGGTGGGCGTACCGCTGGATTTTGTCACCATGCTGGAAATTGTGCTGATCGGTACTCTGGCCTCTATCGGCACGGCCGGTGTGCCGGGGGCGGGTATTGTCATGATTGCCACGGTGTTTGCCCAGGTGGGGCTGCCCATTGAAACCGTCGCCTTACTGGTATCGATTGACGCACTCGTGGGAATGGGCGCGACCGCCATGAACGTCACTGGGGACTTGGTGGTTACCTCTGTGATTGGCCGTTCCGAGGAAAAATATGAGTCGGTGCCGGAAAGCACGATGGAGCTGGAGCAGCAGTTGTCTTAGGGCGCTGATGCCATAGCTGGTTATAATGCCGTACTTTTAACCGTTGCAGAGAATCTTATGCAAATCGAAAAGAATAAAGTGGTGTTGTTCCACTACAGTGTGCGTGATGAGCAAGATAAGGTTGTGGAAACCTCCCGCGGCGGCCAGCCGAATGCCTATCTGCATGGCCACGGTGGTGTTATTCAGGGGCTGGAAGAAGCTCTGGAAGGCCGCGAGGCAGGCGAGGTTTTCAGCGTAACCATCGGCCCGGAAAAAGCCTATGGGCCCCGTAAGCCGGATGCCATTCAGCGCGTGCCGGTGAAGCATTTGATGGGCGCCAAGCGCTGGAAGAAAGGCATGGTTGCTCAAGTTCAAACCGAGCAGGGCCCGCGCCACGTGGTAGTTGCCAAGGTCGGCCTTAAGTTTGCGGATGTAGACACCAACCACCCGATGGCGGGTAGAACACTCACCTTCGATATCGAGATCATCGAAGTGCGCGATGCCGATGCGGAAGAGATCGCACACGGTCACGCCCATGGGCCGGGTGGGCATCACTAATCCGAGGTAATGGCCGAGGCTCTATTCTTTCTCGGTCATATTATCCGCCGACGGATTTTTCATTTTATCTTTCTTTTTCATGTCGGAATGGTCGCCTTTTTTCGAGTCCATTTCGTCAGCTTTGCCTGTGGGGTCGCCGGTATTGTATTTCGACTTCGTGGACTCCTCGTGTCGCTCTGAGGACTGCTTACCTTTCTCGGCGTGGGAATCCATCTCTTGCTCACCCACATCCTTATCCTCACTACCGTGATGAGCGGCTAGCAAGGTGGCTGACCCCAAGGCTATGGTGGGGGTGATCAGAGCATAGAATGCGAATGCATGGAGCTTTTTCATAGAAATCTCCTTCGTATAGAATGCTCCTCGCGGTCGAAATGTCCGCTATGAGCGTTTCAACACATTGAGTGCAGGGTGATCTCTTGAGTTAAGCTCTGGGAGCGGTGCTTATCAACTCAGGATGTTGACCTCGAATGCCGGATATCACTTAAGGGTTAGGCTCTGTTGTGTATAAATTTAAAACTCTGGTAGTTATCTTCCTGTTGCTCATAGTCGGATGCACCAATATCACCAGCGATGTGGCCAGAACCATTCATCCAGCGCCGTCGTCTTCTTCTTTGCAGGCAAGCAAGCTGTTCTCAGCCGCTAGCGGGTTTTTCACCGAGGCGGGTTACCAGTGCAATGCCTACCATGACCCTAGTGCCCTTCGTTGCGCGAAAGAGCTTCGTGATCTTTATATCCATCAGACCCAAGCGGTGGTGGAGATCTATCCCCGGGATGAAACTTACCCCCATACCCTGGTGACTAGCCGATGGGATGAAGGGCTGATTCCGGGCGAGTTTATTTCCAGTGAGTTCACTAATCCTGACGTGAAGGCATTTTGTGAGTATCTGCAAGCGCAGGGGTTGGGCAGTTGCCGGATGATCAAATAGTAAAAGGAATGGCTA
>Ga0208300_101012_pt1 | contig 13680 bp, 23 predicted proteins | sample 23_taG_FD_184096 | JGI IMG/M metagenome (GOLD analysis project Ga0208300, IMG submission 184096) | Marine viral communities from Cariaco Basin, Caribbean Sea - 23_WHOI_OMZ (SPAdes) (version 2) | ecosystem: Environmental > Aquatic > Marine > Oceanic | place: Caribbean Sea: Cariaco Basin... | reverse complement strand
CGATTGCTGCATAAAAATGATGGCTATTCATATAGCAATCTGGTAAACTTGATAACAACTTAAATAGAAAACAATTATCGTCATTCCTCCCCGACCTAAAGGACGGGGTATCCAGACGATTTATTTTAGAGAACAATTTGATGAATAAAGACAACCTTGATTATTTTTTCTTTGTACAAAATAGATATGATACTTGTAAAATGCTTGCTAAAATAGCATTTTTTTTGTTCTTTATTTCTATAAGCGGAGTCGCAATTTCTGGTATTTTTCAGGTGGGTAATATTTATCTTGTTGCTTTTTTTGTTTCAGCCATGTTGTTTATGCTTAGTATTCCTTTAATTGATAATTATAAAAGTAAATTTAAAAAGAAACATGGTTTTTTCAAAATTTTTATTCATAACAATAATAAAGTAGCTGTTAAATGTTTTAATTGCTTTAAAGAGCATATTGAAACAAGATATTTTAAAGATGGTGTTTTACATAATGAAGATGGAAAAGCTATTAAAGCAACAGATTTAAATATTGATCCTATTGAGGGATATTTTTATAAAGGTAAAGAAGTTAAAGTTAATTCTTTTGAAGAATTTAAAAACTTTATTAAAATTAATAATATTGCCAGTAATTTTTAAGGAATAATAATGTTTAAGTTTTTATTAAAGAAAAAATATAATACAATAAAATATATTAAATCTAATCAAATTCTTTTATTTATAGTTTCTGTTTTATTGCCTATGATACTTACTTATTTCTTTATTGCTTTTTTGGCAGGATTATATAATTTCAATTATTCTTCTTCTGCACAGTTTTCTTCTTTCTTTTTTGTTGTCGCTGTTTGTTCGTATATATTAATGAATATTGGATTTTTTATTATATATTTAATTGAACGCTTGATAGAAAAATATAGAGAAAATAATCCTTTTTCAATAAATCATATAAATCAAAATGGAAAACTCATTGAGGAAAGAAACTTTCCTTCCTTAAATAAAAGAGAATACTACTACAATGGTAATCTTCATAATGAAGAACATGGTGCTATACAATATGATAATGGTAATGCACTTTTTTATTTGTTTGGAAAGAAATATAATCCTGTCGATTTTAAAGAGCAAAAAGATAAAATAATAATGCAAGAAAAAATGGAAAAATTTTAAATAAAAGCTTGAATTACTCTCTTATATTATTGTATAATTAATATTCTATAATTACTTGGGTGAAATATTATGTTTAGATTTTTATTAAAGAAAAAATACAAATTTTTTTATAATGATCTTATTTTAGTACTTGTATTTATACTACATTTTTCTATCCCTGCTGTATTAACAAATTTAATTACTGATTTTTTTGATAATCAACTTGGAAACTTTATGGCTTTCCTTATATTTTCTTTTATTATAATTATTAGTTCTTTTTTGATTTTGAGTATATTCAAAGCGATTAATAAATACAGAGAATCAACTCCTTATAAAATTGAAAAAGTAATAGAAAATAATAAAGAACTTGAAGTAAGACATTATCCTTCTTTAAGTAAAATTGAGTACTATTACAAAGGGGAACTTCATAGAGAAGACAAACCTGCTGTAATTATTTTAAAAGAACAATTTGCAAGTCCAGCTAAAGTTATTAAAAAGTTTTTTCTTTTTGGTAAAGAATATGAAAGCGAATCAGCTTTTAAAGAAGCCCAATGCTTATTGATTCTTCAAAATAATGTTGAAAATTTTTAAGGAATATTATGTTTAAATTTTTATTAAAAAGCGAAACTGGATTAGGTAATCCTTGTACATTTTTGATTATAACCATTCTTAGTTGGTTTTTATGGATTTTTCTATTTGCTAAATTTATTGATAAAGAATACAATTTCTTATCATTTTTTTTAGTTCCTACTTTAGTTGTTTTTACTTTTTCTTGCTGCGTATTAATTAAAAAAAATGTGGATAAATATAGAACAAAAAAACCTTACAAGGTTTATACTATTAAAGAAAACAACAAAGAAATAGAAGTTAGAGAATATCCTATATTACGTATGAAAGAATACTATTATAATGGAAAACTTCATAGAGAAAGTGGATTATCTGTTGTTTTTGATTCAAATTATTTGACTTGTGAGAAACATGGTGCTGAACCTATATACTTAAAGAATGGTACAATGGGATTCTTTTATTTAAATGACAAAAAACAAACCTATGAAGAATTTATAGAAAATCTTCCAAAAGTGAGAATTCAAAACAAAGCCTTATCTTTTTAGGTTTTAAGGATATATTATGTTTAAATTTTTATTAAAAAGAAAAACTGGTTTAGGGAATTCAGGTATATTTTTTATTTTATCTCTTTTATCTGTTTTTTTATGTATTTTTTTATCTAGTAAATATATTAATCAAGAATATGATTCATTTATAATTCTTTTAGTTTGGACTCCGAGTATTTTTATCTTTTTAGGTGGTTCTTTAATTAAAAAATTAATTAAAAATTATAGAGAAAATACACCTTATAAAACATATACTATTAAAGAAGATAACAAAGAACTTGAAGTTAGAGATTATCCAACATTATATATGAAAGAACATTACTATAATGGTAAACTTCATAGAGAAAATGGAATGGCGGTGGAAATTCACAGTTTTTATTCTGCCTGTAAAAAACATGGTGATGATTTTTTTTATTTAAATAATATTCGTAAAGGATTCTTTTATTTAAATGACAAAAAACAAACCTATGAAGAATTTATAGAAAATCTTCCAAAAGTGAGAATTCAAAATAAAGCCTTATCTTTTTAAGGCTTTATTTTTTTCTTTATACTTATCTTTTCTTCTTTATTTAAATAATCTTTAATATCATTAGACATAGTTCTTTCTTTATATTTTTTTACATTTTCCTTATGATAATCAAATACTTTTTGCTGTCTTGAATCCCAACGAGTTTCTGGTGACTTTTCTTTTCCATATTTGGCTTTAAATGACTCATTACCATTTTCCCAAGATTCGATTGCTAACTCTTTATATTTCTCAGAACTATTCAACCATAATTCAGTTAATTCTTCTTTGCTTAATGAAGGCATTTTTGCTTTTTGGTATACTCTAAATGATTCAGACCTTCCTACAACTATACAAGTAGGATTTAACACACACATTTCTTGTTCTGATCTTGGTTTTGAATGATCACCTATTTTAACAACATCAATTCCTTCTTCCCATAAATCTTCAATTATATCTTCAAGTTCGCAAGCATCTGCTATATTAGGCATTTCTTTTATTTTTGCATCTCTTTTAATAATAACAGGGGCAACAGAACCAGTTGCAGAAGCACCAGTAAAACCAGACGCTATTTCTTTATCTTTTGATAATGATACTCCATAATATCTATCTTCATATCCTCCACCAAAATTAGCTGTTTTACCTAATACTATACTTGGCTTTAAATCACCTATATACCCACCAGAACCGTGATAACACATATTTTCTATAAATTCTTCTGGTGTATCATACTTTGCTATTTCTTTATGAAATATTAGTTCGCTCTTTTTTCCTGAAATCTTTTTTAGTTCTCTTTTTATTTTATCTTTTGTCCAACCGCCTCTAACTTTTGGAAATCTTCTTCTGTAATCTGTACTTTCTAAAAAAAAATTATAATCCGACATTTATATTCCTTTGTTTTATTTTTATTATATCATATTTTTTGACTATCAATATATTTATGGTATAATATCAAAAATTTTTGGAGTGACTATGACTGAAAAAAATAAAGAAAATATTTTTAAAGAACAAGAAACATTTACTGTTACTCTTGAAGAAAATCCTGATAATCCAGACGAATTATTTTTGCCTATTCCCGATGAGATACTAAATAAACTTGGTATTAAAGAAAATGATATTGTTAATTTTGAAATTTTAGAAAATAAAACAGTTAAAATCTCAAAAAAATAAATTTAATATTGTATTTTTCATTAGATAACTTAATATAACACTATAAACAAAAGGAAATATTAATGCTACAAAGTATTTTAAAAGATAGAAAAGAAATATTAGATAATATTAATCTTAAAAAAGAAGAATTACTTAAACTTGAAAAACAAAGAATGTCCTTTGCTAATAACTTAACACATCAAATTAAAACGTTTGAATTTATTGGTAGAAGTTATTATCTTTATGACAATCAAACTGATAATAATTTTATTATCTTCAATAAATTCTCTGAAGATTCTTTTCGTGATCATGCTGGTTATTTTGAACTTGATTATTATGATATTTTAAAAGGCTCTGAATTACAAGAATCTTACCCTGTTAATAAGTTTATTTTTATAAAAAATGAAGATTTTGAGAATAATAATTTTGATAAAATTTCTGGTGTAAAATTTAAAGAAGAAAACACTTATCTTATTTTAGTTAAATATGATTTAACTAATATGAGTAGAAAATGTGTTGAAGAAGTTCCAATTAATGAAAGAAAAGTTCTATACTATGTAATTATACATATTGATTAAACTATACACTTGATTTTTAATATTATTTTTTATATAATACCTTCTTAATCCAAAGAAGGTATTTTTTTATGAAATTTATTAAAAATCTTATTCTACTTATTGTTTTTTGTTGCTTAATTGCTTCTTTTTTCATTACCAAAGAAAATAATATTAAAAAAAATGAATTAAAAGATAAATCAGATACTCTTGAAAATGTTCAATCTACTAATAACACTATTAAAGAAAAATTATCTATTAGTAAAGAAGTTGTCGAAGATAACGAAGAACTTATTGAAGATAAAAATCAAAATAAAGAACAAATTAATATTGAATTAGAACAAAGAGAAATAGATAAAAGAAAAATTCTTTCTAAAGTTTTATATGACTCTGGAAAAACAGCTTTTTCAAAAACAATAATAGGATTTCCTTCTGCATATAAACCAACAGAAGAATTTATTAATATTGTTAACTCTTATCAAGGAGAATTTGTTCCTCTTGATACACTTCCTGAAACTAATAATTTATGTTTTGATTCTAATTATCAGCAATACTCATTTGGAATTATAACTATTGTAAATAATAATGGAATTAAAGAAGTATATGAATGTGTCTATACAGCAGAAAATTCAGGTAAATGGGTTTATCGTGGATTAGCAAATAATCAAAATTAATCTTGCTTTACTTCTTATATTTTTATATAATACCTATACTTTAATTTTATAGGAAAAATTACATACATGTTGACCACCACTTCTATTTTAATTGTTATTTTACTTTCAAGTTTCTTTTCTTCTGTTGAAGCAGCTTTTTTCTCTATTACAAAAGCAAAAGTAAATTCACTTGCAGAAAAATCAACCGCTGGTAAATTATTACAATCAATGAAAAACAATACAGAACAATTCGTATCTACCATTGTTTGTGGTAATAATATTGTAAATATTATTGGTACTATGATGGTAACTGTTATTGCTACCGAAGAATTTGGCGAAGCATATCTTGGTTTAATTAGTGGAATTTTCACTTTCTTGGTTATTATTTTTGCAGAAGTCATTCCCAAAAATATTGGTGAAAAATTTTGCGAACCTTTACTAATGAAAACTGTATTTGTTGTTAAACCACTTATGTTCATTTTAACACCATTAGTATTTCTTATTAATCTTATTAATGGTATCGCAATGAAACTTTTATCTAACAATGCAGATAAAATTATTGACGAAGAAGAGGTTGTTGAAACAGTTAAAATGAGTGTGGCTGACGGTGTTATTCATAAAGACTTTTTTGATAAATTTAAAAAGATTTTGACTCTTGATGATGTCAAAGTTAAGAAAATCATGACTCCTAAAAATAAAATCACACATGTTAAATCTGGTAGCTCTATTGAAAATCTAAGTTATGATTTTAAACACTCTCAACATTCTCGAATTTTAGTTACAGAGGATGGAGACTTAAATAAAATTAAAGGATATGTTCTTCAAAAAGTAATGGTACAGTTCTTGGCTGATGATAAAGACGATTTAATTGATCGCTACTTGATTGATGTTGTTATGGTAGAAGAAGATATGCTTCTTGTGGACTTGATTGAAATTTTAATGAAAGAAGCTCCTTTAAATACAAAAGCTATTCGCTATATTGCTGCCGTTAAGGATAAAGAAGGCAATACAGTAGGTATTGTAACTCTTGAAGATGTTATCGAAGAAATCTTTGGTGAGATCATAGATGAAACTGACAGTTAATTTTAAAAGGTGATATTATGAGACTTATTATCGGTAGTTGTTTATTATTTTTAGCAGGTTTTATTGCTTATCAAGAAAGTAATTATGAAACAGTTTGTAATGATTTTGAAATTATTGAAATTGTATCCGCTCAACATAGAAATGTTAAGATTAAATTAAGTAACAATGAAATTATTGATATTTATCAACCTACCGATGTTCTTATTAAAGGTGATACTTATCAACATTGCTTAAAGGTTAAAATTTAATGTCGATATCTAATAGTATAATTGTTAAAAAGCTATTTGAATTTAATAACTTTGATGAAATAATTGAAAATGAAATAAAATTCTTTTTCTTTATTCAACAAACATTTTTAATTTTATTTATTTATTTAACAACTATATCATTAAATTTATTTTTTGGTGAGTCTTCAATTATTAGATCTGCTTTAATATTAATTGCTGGATTTATTTTCTTTTTATATTTTAATAGGAACAAAATAATTGATAGATATAAAAATAGAAAAAATTTAAGGTATAAATATACTTCTAATTTTATTTTTAATGTAATAAAAAAACATTATAAATTTAAAATAATGAGTTATTTAACTGGAAAATTTGATATCTATAAATTTATTTTTTCACAAATGAATTATAAAGATATTTGTGAACTTTTATTAAAAAATAATAAAATCAATAATGATAGAACAGAACTTATTGAAGCATATTTAAGTACTAATATGAAAAATATGACTTCATCTGATGTATTTTATATGGCGAAATTGGATATGAATGAACATTATGCTTTTAAAAACCTTAGACATGTTATTTCTTATGCTAAAAAAATAAAACTTCAAAAAATACAAGAAAATATTAAAAATTATTGATTGTTTCATTATATTATTATATAATTTATATCTCTTAAAAAAAAGGTACTTCTTATGTTTAAATTTTTATTAAAAAGACGATATGGTTTAAGTGATAGTAGAGAATTTATTTCTTTTTTATTTTTTGTACCTTTTTTGATTTTAGTTAGTATTTTACTTTTCTTTAATAATTTTTTTGTTGAAAATAAATCTATAGTATTAATTGGTTGTTTGACCATATATTATATTTTTTATTCTTCAAAAAAGTGGATTGAAAATTATCGAAAAAATACGCCTTATAAAATAAAAAGCATTAATGAAAACAAAAAAGAACTACAAATGTTTATTTATCCTACATTAGATAAAATTGAATTTTATTATAAAGGTAAACTTCATAGAGAAGATAAACCTGCGGTTGTTCGCAATTATACTTCAAAAAATAATAAGGAATATGACTTCTTTCTTTTTGGAAAAAAGTATAAAAATAAAGAAAAATTTGATAAAGCAAAAAATATTGTTCTTTTACAAAATCAAATTAACACTTTTTAATTGATTTTTTAATATAAATTGATATAATTATATATTATTTTTAATTGGAGATTTGCTATGAAAATGGTTATTGATCAAGTTGAAATTACATATCACTTTATCTCTGATGAAGTTGTTTTTATTGATTTGTTTTTTGTCCCTACTCACTTACAGGGAAAAGGTCTTGGTTCTTCTGTTTTAAATAAGTTTATTAAAATATTACCATTAGAGGTGATTGAGTTAAGAGCAGTAGCAGCAACTAATCTAACTGGTCGAGTTATTGAATTTTGGCTTAAACAAGGATTTGATTATCTTTATGACATTAAAGATGAATGTTTTGATGAAGAAATTCTTTATGCTATTACAAAACCTATTAATGGTGGAAATCTAAGAAAATTTATTTATCGAGATTCATTTGAAGATGAAGCTGATTGTTTTTAATTAAAAGCCGTTTCTACGGCTTTTTTTTGCTTTTGGCTTTTCTTCTATATTTTCAACTTTTTCTTTTAACAATAAACTTAAATCATAATCTCTTACTATACCTTTAACAATTTCATAATTTAAAACAGCATCATTTCCTGCATTATGTAAATTATCACCTGATATATTTAGATGTTTTAACGTATTTTTTATACTGAGTTCTCCTTTACTAACAAAATGTGTCATTTTTAAAGTATTAATAATAGGTTTAGTATAATTAACTTCTAAACCACCTTGATTTAAAAACTTAATATCATTTGCGATACCGTGACCTATAATAAAATCTGACTCTTCGAGTTCTTTTTCTATAGTACTCAATACTTCTTTTAATGAAAGCTGTTCTGACTCACCATAGTTGTAATTATCTTTATTATCCTCTACATATCTACCATTTCTTATATTATAATTTTCTTTAACAATTAAATGTCTTTTTTCTATTTCACCTTGTTTGTTGAATTTTATAAAACCTATTTCAAGAATTTGTTTTTGATTTCTTTCATTACATTCTATATCGAAAAGAAGACCTTTTTTTCCTTCTTCTAATAATGACTTATACTTTTCAATTACTTTTATTGATTGTTGTTTTTTTGTTTGTTTTTTTATCTTTTGTTTCTCTGCTTTTAATTTTTTTCTTTCTTCTTTATTTTTTGCCATTAATTCTGGATTTTTTCCCGTTCTTGACATATTCAAAGCAGCAAAAAATTCAGGCTTTGTTTTAAAACTTTTTATTTCACTTATATACTCTTTTTTAGTTATAAATTCTTTTGGTAACTCTAAATCAACACCTTCTTCTTTTAATGATCTTAATAATAATTCTTCATTAAAAGCAAAAACATGATGACCTACTGCTATTGGTGTTTTTTCTTCAATTGCTATATCTATTAATTTTGTCATAAATAAAGCTTTTTTTACATTTTCTCTATTTGGATCTTTTAAACTTAATTGATTTAATAAATGATTTTTTAATTTTGGAATTTGATAATAATTCATATTTACTCTTTAATTTTCCTTTTTTATCATTGTAGCATATTTTTCTTTTTATGATAAAATTTTTATAAATTGCAAAGGATGTTTTATGAAAATTATTGAAGAATTTATTAAAGGTAAAAACAAAGATCAATCTAAATGTGAAGATATTATTTTTAAAGGCAAAAGATTTATATCTGTTATCGATGGCGCTACTTCGAAATGTGGGCGTTCTTTTAATGGTAAAACAGGTGGAAGAATGGCAGCGGAAATTGTTTATAATGCTTTGAGTCATATTGAAAAAAATAATTTAAATATAGTAAAGCCTTATGATATTTGTCAATTTATTGCTTCACAATTTATTCCATTTTATAAAGATAATAATATTGATTATATTAATGATCCTACAAAAAGAATTGTTGCCAGTGTAGTTATATATGATAATTTAAACAAAAATATTATACAAGTAGGTGATTGTTTAGCTATTTATAAAAATAATTCTGAATATAAATATTTAGAAAAAAATAAATTTATGGATGAAGTCACTTCTAATACGAGAGCACTTTACTTAGCAAGCTTAATAGAGACAAAACAACGTACAATAGAAGAACTTCTTGAAAATGATGAAGGAAGAGACTATATATTACCTTTGTTAAGAGATCAGTTAGCTTTTCAAAATAAAAAAATTGAGTTTGGTTATGAATGTTTTGATGGAACTGAAATACCTAAAGAAATGATTTCAGTTTATAAAGTTTTAGATAATTCACAAATAATTCTATCTTCTGATGGTTATCCGCAATTATTCGAAACTCTAAAAGAATCAGAAGAATATTTATTTACTGTTTTAAAAGAAGATCCATTACTTTATAAAAAATATAAAAGTACAAAAGGTTTTATGAAAGGACAAAACTCTTTTGATGATCGAGCTTTTATTTCTTTTTTTAATTAATATTGATTTTTAATTTTAATACCCTAAAATAGTTTCAGAGGTTTTATTATGAAAAAAATATTATTAATTAGTTGCTTATTATCTTCCTTTAATACTTTTGCTTGTCCTGATATAGAAGGTACTTATAAGTGTGTTGATCCTAATGGTAAACTTTACGAAAAAGAAATAAAAGTTAGTGACAGTAAACCTATTAAAATAACTCTTATCTCTAATGGAAAAAAACAAGAAATAAGTACTGATTATATAGAAAGAAGAGAACAAGTTATATTTGATAATAGAGAACTAACAAAAGTACATAGAGCTACTTGTACAAGTAAAACATTTATTTATGAATATCTAATAACTGATGGTTTAGAAATATCCATTCGAGGTTCTTCTATAATAGAAAAGAACAACATTGGTTATTCACAGAAAAATAAAACCTTTTTGCCCTTTGATAAAATAGAAGAAAATAGAGAAGATTGTAAAAAAATTAATTAAATTTTACCAACTGCATAAGTCTTCAAAAACTTTTTTTCTAATTCTTTTATTTCTATAAATTCAACACCTAATCTTTTACCAGATGTTGCCCAAGAACTATGCCTTATTACTGCAATTCCTTCTATTTTTCTAATAATACTTTTATAAACGACTTCAATTTCCACATAAATTTTATCTTTATTATTTAATAAAAGCTTACCTTCTTCTTCAAGAACATTAATAAGAACACCAGATTGTGAAACATTCTCTGTTTTACCTATAAACCTTTTGCCTGTTTTATCTTTACCTTTTACATGCCATTTTGCTATTCTTCTTTCATGCTTTCTTTTATCTATTTCAGCATTGTTTGTCAAAAAACCTTCTGTAGAACCATATATAACTGTTTGAGTTGTTTGTGGCATTTTTATCTATCCTATTGTTTATTATGAAACTTTATAATACTTTTGTATAAAATGCAAGACTTTTTTTTGCTCTTGTTTTTAAATTTATATTATTGTATAATCTAAATAACAAACAACTTCAATAAGGATAAGACTTGACAGGCAAAGGACATTTTTTAACTGGTTTGACCTTTTCTTCTTCTGCATTTTTGTTTTCAAAAGATGTGGGTGCTATTTCATGGTTATCTGCAGTTTTTTGTATTATTGGCGTAAATGCACCTGACTATTTAGAAATTCGAATTAAAGGAAAAACGTTAATCCCTCATAGAACCATAACACACTGGATACCTATTTGGGTTGTATTATTTTTTTATTCTATTTTTTCTATTAATTCCAATTACTTTAATTTTTTAGTTGATTTTAATTTATATAAACTTGGCATTGTAGAAGCAAGTGCATTATTAGGATTCTCTATTGGAGGTTTACTTCATTTGCTTTTTGATCTTCCTAATCCTATGGGTATTCCATTTTTAACACCTTGGAATAGAGTGTCATTAAATCTTTGGAATAGCGGAAAAAGAGAAAATTTAATTGTTACTTTTGTTATTCTTTTTAGTTTGTTCTATTTAGTTTTTTATTATAATTTAGAACAATATTTTATTCAATTTTGGCAATATTTTAATTGATTTTTTCGTCCTTTTTGGTATAATATACAAACTATCAAAAGGGGGCTTTCATGGCGCAAAATTTAAAAAAAATATCAAAAATTATTTTTATTATTTCGATTTTTGTCTATGTACTTTCGCCTGATGATTTTGATTCTAATACTCCCGACTTAACCACTTCTATTGTAAAACTTTAAAAAACTTTACATTATATTGACAGAAAAAATAATTATTTATGCTATTGTTTAATTAACCAACAAAAAAAAAGGCTGTGTTGTATTTGAGTGTTGATAACTCAACAATACCTAATGTCTTTTACGTTAATTTCTTATAAAAGAGTTGTAAAATAACTTATTGCCTATATATTGTCTTTATGGACTATTTAAACATGCCATGAATAGGCATAACACCAAACAACAAGGAAATTAATAATGACATGGGAAAACTTAAGTACATCCAAGAAAGTATTATTCATAGTGTTAATGTGCCTTATAGCACCTTTTGCACCTGAATTTATTTTTTTAGCTGATATTGGAGGTATTGAGTTAGTTTTTAGCTTTCTCGTTCTTTACTACAAGCCACTAATTTTCAAAGTAAAATGTGCTATTGATAAAATTAAGTTTGAAGTAGATATTTGCATTAATGCTTTTAAGAATAGTTCATTGCTTAAGCCTAAAGTTTATTTTACTCAAGCTGCCTTTTACACATGTGCATTTGTAGTTTTTGGTTCGACATTTTATGCTTCGTTTTTTCTTCTACCTGCAATGCTTTTTAACACCCAAATTATCTAATCCTTCCAAATTCAAAGTGATGACCTTACCCATGTTTGGTCATCATGATCCACATTCTGTTCCATGAACCTAAACCAGCTTAAATAACTTTCGATATACGTACTTCCAATGCCATTGAATCGTCTTAACCAAGCCTTCCAACGCATCATATAGTTATTCAAAGTTTGGATATGATAAATACCCTCTATAACCCTTTGGTTGTCAAGCCCTATGAGTCTTTTATGATCAATGTCTAAATCCTTGGCTATGCCTCTATATGACTGATTACCATCTGTGCATAGGACTGAGCCTGGTGTAAGCATTGGGGTTAATGCGGATTGAATGTTTTCCCTTGTATTGCGCTCCAAAACTTCATGCGAAACCTCGCCATTACGGTCTAGTGCAATAAGTATTGGTATTTGCCTTATACGACCACCACCTCGCTTACGGGATGGTCGTTCTATCCTGCGCTTTCCTTTAAAATTTTGCGGTAGAAATGTCTCGTCTGCTTCTATGACTCCATTCAGCTCAGAAACACCATGTTTTGCAGGGTTTTTAAGGAAAGTATGCCTCCATCGAAATGATGTTCTTAGGTTGATATTAAGCTTTTTTGCAGCCTTACGAAGAGACACACCTTCCCACATCAACTCAGTGTATTTAACCCACTTATCAGCTTTTCGCATTCGATATAATGGTGTGCCTGAAAGGGCATTGAAAGTCTTTCCACAAGCTTTACATTTATAGCGTTGTACGCCTTGCTTTGTCATACCCCAACGGTTCAACTCTTGGGAGCTACAATGAGGACAAGTTGATATAGTTTCTTCATGATCAGCAATAGCTTGACCGACTTGATTTTCAGCAATATTAGCTTCAACTTCATACCTTAACTTTTTCAATTGTGCGTAGTTTAAACCAGCAAGTTCTTGTAAGATAGATTGAAACTTAACGTTTGGCATCTTGCTCCCTGATATTGTTGAAAAAATCTACACCTAGTATAGTCTACCAACACTAAAATGCAACATAGCCAAAAAAAAGGTATAAATATGAAAAAAATATTATTAACGGCTGTCTTACTTTCTTTAGGTTCTTTTAATCTTCAAGCAGATGAAAATCATTATAAAGATGATAAGCACATGGAGCACTCTCACCAACATAAAGATAAAGATAAAGGTAAAAAAAGATTTGATAGATCTTTTCTTGAACATAAACCAGGCGCATTCTCACATGCTTTAGCTGTGAGTCAAGCCTGACTGTTGACTTTTCTTTTGTCTCCTTTATAATGATGACTATATTTTGGAGACTTTCATTTTGGCAACTCTTGGACACTGTATTAATATTTCTCATTTATTAAATACTCAACAAGCGACTTTTTTTGCTCAAACCATCGGTTGTGCCAATGTTATCCGTAATCAAAAAATTTTAGATTTTA
>Ga0208300_101011_pt1 | contig 13701 bp, 12 predicted proteins | sample 23_taG_FD_184096 | JGI IMG/M metagenome (GOLD analysis project Ga0208300, IMG submission 184096) | Marine viral communities from Cariaco Basin, Caribbean Sea - 23_WHOI_OMZ (SPAdes) (version 2) | ecosystem: Environmental > Aquatic > Marine > Oceanic | place: Caribbean Sea: Cariaco Basin... | reverse complement strand
TGAATTTACATGAGTATCAAGCAAAAGAGCTATTAAAAAGCTACGGATTGCCTATTCAAGAAGGCATCATCGCCCACAATGGCGACGAAGCTGCTGCTGCTTTTGACAAAACCCCAACCGATATCGCCGTCATCAAAGCACAGGTACACGCTGGTGGCCGTGGTAAAGCGGGCGGTGTAAAACTGGTTAAGACTCGTGAAGAGGCCAAACAAGTGGCAGAAGAGCTCATCGGTACCAACTTGGTCACCTTCCAGACTGATGCTGATGGCCAACCCGTCAACTTCGTCTTGGTTGCAGAAGATATGTATCCAGTACAGACTGAGCTATATCTTGGTGCTGTGGTCGACCGTGCAACCCGCCGTGTGACCTTTATGGCATCAACCGAAGGCGGCGTCGATATCGAAGAAGTCGCTAATGAGACACCAGAAAAAATCTTCAAAGTACATGTGGATCCATTAGTCGGTCTTATGCCGTTCCAAGCGCGTGATGTGGCGTTTAAACTTGGCCTAGAAGGCAAGCAGATCAACCAGTTCGTAAAATTGATGACTGGCGCATACAAAGCCTTTGTCGAAAACGACTTTGCCCTAATGGAGATCAACCCATTAGCCGTACGCGAAAACGGCGAAATCGTCTGTGTCGATGGCAAAATCGGTATCGACTCAAACGCCCTATATCGTCTACCAAAGATCGCTGCGCTACAAGACAAAACGCAAGAAAACGAGCGTGAGCTAAAAGCCGCTGAGTTTGATCTAAACTACGTCGCTCTAGAAGGCAACATCGGTTGTATGGTCAACGGTGCGGGTCTAGCCATGGCGACCATGGACATCATCAAACTGTACGGCGGCAAGCCTGCTAACTTCCTAGACGTGGGCGGCGGTGCAACCAAAGATCGCGTTGTAGAAGCGTTCAAAATCATCCTAGAAGACAGCAGCGTAGAAGGCGTTCTTATCAACATCTTCGGTGGTATCGTACGCTGTGACATGATCGCAGAAGCCATCATCGCTGCGGTCAAAGAAGTCGACGTACAAGTACCTGTCGTCGTCCGTCTAGAAGGTAACAACGCTGAAAAAGGCGCGCAAATCCTAGAAGAGTCTGGTCTAAAACTGATCTCAGCTCAGGGTCTCGCAGACGCTGCACAAAAAATTGTCGAAGCTGTACAAGCTTAATACCGATTGCGCCAGCGCCTTAGAGTAGGGCGAAGAAACCAAACTCTCAGCATATAAGCGCTATCGCATAGTCGTCAAAGCGTGATGGCACTTGAGCAGCTCGGATCGTCATTGTCAGATCATCATTGATAGTGGTCATCAGTCGTCAAGTCGCTGTCACAAGACAACCGAATACAAGGAAAAAATAATGAGTGTATTAATCGATAAAGATACCAAAGTATTGGTACAAGGTTTTACGGGTAAAAATGGTACCTTCCATTCAGAGCAAGCCATCGAATACGGCACCAAAGTCGTCGGCGGTGTCACGCCAGGTAAAGGCGGTCAAACGCACCTAGGCCTACCAGTATTTAATACAATGGCGGAAGCCATGGAAGCGACTCAAGCGGATGCTTCTGTTATCTACGTACCAGCACCATTTGTACTAGATTCTATCGTTGAAGCGATCGATGCGGGCGTGAAGTTGATCGTCGTAATCACTGAAGGCGTACCGACTCTCGATATGCTAAAAGCCAAGCGCTATCTAGAAGAAGCGGGCGATGTGCGTCTAGTGGGTCCTAACTGCCCAGGTGTTATCACGCCAGGCGAATGTAAAATCGGTATCATGCCAGGCCACATCCATCAGCCAGGTAAAGTCGGTATCATCTCACGCTCTGGTACCTTGACTTATGAAGCGGTCGCGCAGACCACAAAGCTTGGCTTTGGTCAGTCAACCTGTATCGGTATCGGTGGTGACCCTATCCCTGGCATGAACCAGATCGACGCGCTAAAACTGTTTGAAGAAGATCCACAGACCGAAGCGATCATCTTGATCGGTGAGATCGGTGGTACTGCGGAAGAAGAAGCCGCCGCTTATATCAAAGACCATGTGACGAAGCCTGTGGTCGGCTATATCGCTGGTGTCACTGCTCCAGAAGGCAAGCGTATGGGCCATGCTGGTGCGATCATCTCTGGTGGTCAAGGTACGGCAGAAGAGAAGTTTAGAGCCTTTGAAGATGCGGGTATCGCGTATACGCGTGACCCATCTAAGCTTGGTGACAAACTAAAAGAAGTTACTGGTTGGTAAGGTAGGCGTCAGCATAAGTCTACAAAAAGCCACGAAAGCTGTATTGAATTACCAAAAAGACATCTCTACAATAGGGGTGTCTTTTTTATTCTATTTTAAGTGAATTTTTAACAATGAAAAAAATCCTATTTGTGACAGGAACGAGAGCAGACTTTGGTAAGATTAAAAGCTTAATGGATAGAGTTGAAAGTATGGAAGGCTTTGAGCTTCATGTTTTAGTTACAGGCATGCATATGATGAAACTATATGGCTCGACATTCAAAGAAGTTAAAAAGCAAAATTATAAGAATAGCTATCTCATTTCAAATCAGCACACTGATGAGCCTATGTGCTCTATACTATCTAATACGATCAGCATTATCTCACGACTAGTAAATTCCATAGATCCTAATATGATAGTGGTACACGGAGATAGAATAGAAGCATTGGCTGGAGCTACGGTAGGAGCACTCAATCATATTCGTGTATGCCATATAGAAGGTGGTGAGCTGTCAGGTACTATTGACGACTCTATAAGGCATTCAATTACTAAACTTTCTCATATACATATGGTTGCTAACGATGAAGCCAAGCAGAGATTGATACAAATGGGAGAAAATAAGAAAGCGATATTTATAATAGGTTCTCCAGATTTAGATATTATGGAGTCAGATAGCTTACCTAGATTAGAAGACGCTAAAAATCATTATGATATTAGCTTTGATAATTATGGAATTGTGATGTTTCACCCTGTAACCAGCGAAGAGCAATATATTGAGGAATATACTCAAAACTTGTTTAAAGTTCTTTGTAAATCTAAAAAGAATTATGTGGTTATTTATCCTAACAATGACCCTGGGAGCTTGAAAATACTTGACGTTATTAAAAACTACGAAGATCATGCAAATTTTAGAGTATTTCCATCCATTAACTTTGAATCTTTCTTAGTGCTCTTAAAAAACTCTAACCTAATTATCGGGAACTCAAGTGCGGGTGTAAGGGAAGCTCCTTTTTATGGTTTACCAAGTATAAATATAGGTACTCGACAAAACTCAAGATTTAGAGGGCCTTCAGTTTTAGATTGTGGATATTTAGAGGAAGAAATTGAGCAGGCTCTTACTCAATTAAGTAAGCTTAATGTTGAGAAATCTACATGGTTTGGTAAAGGCAATAGTACAGAGTTATTTGAATCTCATATCAGTAGCGAAAGAATGTGGAACATTCCTGTTCAAAAAGTTTTTGTAGACCTTTAATAGGAATAGCTATAAATGACATACATAGCAGTTATACCGGCACGTGGTGGGTCGAAAGGCGTTAAAGATAAGAATCTTCAACTTGTGGATGGGGTTTCTTTATTAGCTAGAGCTATAAAATCTGCCAAAAACATACCAGAGATTAGTAGAGTTATTGTGTCTACCGACTCAGAAAAAATTGCAAAAGAGGCTTTGCATTATGATGCAGAGGTTCACGCTAGACGCGAAATAACATCTTCTGATAGTGCTAGAACGGTAGAAGTCTTAAAAGATATATACTCTGATATGAGCCTGTCTAATGAAGTCTGTATTCTTTTGCAACCAACTAGCCCGTTAAGACAAGTTAGTGATATTGAAGCATGCATCACTGAATATGAAAGTGATGTTTCTATAAACTCTGTGGTCTCAGTGACTTTATGCGAGCACCATCCTTATAAAGTTGTTGTAGAGGATGATAATGGAGAAATGGCCGCTATTCGCCATATGTCAGACTTAGAAGCACCAAGACAGAAACTACCAAAAGCATTACGTATCAATGGTGCCATATACGTTACTTCTTTTGAAAATATTATTAAAAGTGATTCGTTTTTCTGCCAGCCGACTAGGTTTGTCGAAATGGGTGAAGATGAATCAATAGATATTGATACTTATGCTGACTTAGCTAAAGCAAACTTAATTATTAAAGGTGATTTATTATGAAACCGAGCTTCAAAATTGGAAATCGTGATATTGGATATGATTATGAACCACTAGTTATTGCAGAAATAGGCATTAATCATGAAGGTTCTTTAGACGTGGCTAAAGAGATGGTAGATGCAGCACATCGTGCTGGTGCAGAAATGGTTAAACATCAAACGCATGTAGTAGAAGATGAAATGTCTGAGGAGGCTAAATCTGTCATTCCTGGCAATGCTGATGTCTCTATTTATGAAATCATGGAGCGTTGTGCATTAAATGAAGAGGATGAAACTGCCCTCAAAGAGTATATTGAATCTAAAGGAATGATGTTTATTAGTACTCCTTTCTCTCGAGAAGCAGCTTATCGACTTGAACGTATGGGCGTGGAGGCCTATAAGATTGGGTCGGGCGAATGTAATAACTATCCACTTATTAAGCTTGTGGCATCTTTTGGTAAGCCAATAATTCTATCCACTGGTATGAATAGTATCGAAAGTATTCGTAAGTCTGTGGATATCTTAGAAGCTGCCAAAGTTCCTTATTCACTTTTGCATTGTACTAACGTATATCCAACACCATACGAGTTAGTACGTTTAGGTGCCTTAACTGAATTAGAAGAAGCATTCCCTAATGCTGTAATTGGTTTGTCTGATCACTGTGTAGATAATTATGCATGTTTGGGGGCTGTGGCATTGGGAGCTAGTGTATTAGAGCGGCATTTTACTGATAGCTATGATAGAGCTGGACCAGATATCAATTGTTCTATGGACCCTGATGGCATGGCTGAGCTTATCAAAGGCAGCAAAGCTATTGCGAAAGCCCGTGGTGGGTCTAAAGGGGCGGTTGCCGAAGAAAAAGTCACAAGTGATTTTGCATTTGCTTCTGTTGTTGCTTATAAAGATATCGAGAAAGGTGAAACTCTTACCGAAGATAATTTATGGGTACGTCGCCCTGGTACAGGAGACTTCTTAGTCGATCAATATGAGTTATTGATTGGTAAAACTGCTCAAAGTAAAATTACTAAAGGTGAGCAGTTAAAGAAAGATCAAGTAGGCTAATGGATGTGAAGATTGCCTTTTTGTTTAAAAAAGACTCTCACTTTAAAGCTGTCCATGCGACAGCTTTAAGACTATGCGCCCAGTATGATTGTCAATCAGTTTTTATAGGTATTGATACAGATTACTGTCCTACTAACCATAAAGAAATAGTTTATCTTCAAAGAGATAATCTGGATTGCTTGGTTGATTATGATTATGTGGTAGCTTGTTTAGGCGGCTATCTTTTAAATTTCGTTATTAGAAGGTTGGCTAATACTCAGACTAAAGTGGTTTCAATATTCCCTGGTATTGTTAGTCATTATCAGCTTGATGCCTTTATAAGCCGATTTAACGCTGATCAGGTTTGGTTAAACTCAAGGGCCGATCTTAAGTTATATAGAAGGCTCTGCAAACTATTCAAGAATCCTAATAATGGTATTCTTTATGGAATGAGTTGGTTAAATCAAGATGATTATAACAAAAGCAATATTGTTATATGGCAAAATGAAGAAGCAATTTTTTTTGAACAGACGGAAATACTTTCAAGCGTTGAAAGAAAAAGGCGTTTCTTAAACACCATGGAAAGCATAGTTATATCAAACCCAAAAATAACATTTAAGTATAAAATTAGAGATAACTCTACTGATGAATATTTCAAATTTGTGAGAAACCACTTAAGCCAGTTTGAAAACGTAAAAATTGTGGAACAGCTATCTAGTGTCGATAAGTTTCAAGCTAAATACTATTTAAGTATATCTTCATCAGCACTTATAGAGGGCATTGTTCTTGGTAAACATAGTTATATAGTCGACAAAGAGCTCCTTGATAGAGATGGCAAAGATTTTTACAGAGGTAGTAATATTGAACTAAGATACTCTATATTAGCGGACACCTCTACATGGGTGAATGCTAAGTGGTATAAGCAACGCATATATTTACCTGTTGATAATGTTGATTTATTATCTGTCATTAAAAAAAGTCATTTAATAACTGCCAAAAACAGGGGTCTTAGCAGTATTAGGTTAATGTTTTTTAAGCTAGCTTTTTTCTTTCCAAAAATACCTCATTTATTCCTAAACAAACCTAGACTTACTGCTATTCAGAAGTCTTTAGAGTATTTAAGCACAAAATCCTATGAATGAATCAAAATTAAGTATTTCAAGATCTTCAGCCTGTCTATTCGAAAATTATATAAGTCCAAATAAAGCTTATAGTAATCTATTTGTATTAACTCATCTTGGGCAGTTAAAGCAGATGGAAGCTTTGATTACTTCTAGAAATATTGTGAATAATTGCTTAGTAGTGCTTTATACACGTAAAAACCTAATAGTTCCAAAAATTGTACACGACCAGTATTCTAAGGCGTTTGATCGAGCAGTCTTTCTTGAGATACCTTTCGGCGTTAATAAAATAGATTTTCCTAAACTCAGGAAAATGGAAAAGTGCTATCAAAGACTTATTTTATTATCAACACCCAAAAATATTTATCTAAATAGCTTCGAAGGGCATTACGCAATTCTAACTTCTATTGCAAAATCCAAAGGTATTAAGACTATCTTAGTTGAGGAAGGTACGGCTACTTATAAATTTAATCTAAAGAGAATGATAGAAGATGAGCCAAATGATACATTAGATTATAAATTTTTACGCAGTAAGTTTATGTCAACAGTGGGGCAGACTCAGATATTTAAAAGATTTGTAAAGATTCATAAGTATAATAAAGACTTTTACAAGCAATCAAAAAGATTCTTAAATGAGGTTGCACAAGATGAAAAATTCCAAAAACAGTTAATTAGATTAGTAGGTGATCAGCATATTCGGGCATCTTTAGAACCATTTAGAGGTTTTGATAAGGCCTATGCTAGTTTTCCTAGTTTAATTAAGGAAGGTTTTGGTATTAAAGAAGTAGACTATTTTTTGATTCATGAAATAGTTGATGATGAGTCAATAGAAGATGCAAGGAAAGTTATAAATAAATATAATATCACTGAAAATGACATTTTGTTTGTTAGCCAACGTTATCACTTAGATTCTGAGCAATATGCTAGAACAGTCACAGCTATTTTGACTAGAGTTGCCAGAGATAATCAAACAGTATTTATAAAGCTACACCCTAAAGAAGATAAAAAAATATATGATGCTTTTAAGTATTTAGAGTTCGTTTCAAATAAAAAATTTGTGGTAATTGAAGAAAGTCAGTTTTTAATTGAATCTGTTATAAGAGTAAGCCAAATAAGCCAGTTAATTGGTCTTACTTCTACTACATTAGTATATGGACCATTGGTATCACCGAATACTAAATCAATTTCGATTGCTCAAGAGTTAACTAAGTTGTTGCCTAGTACTCCAAAAAACAATAAAGGAATTGAGGTTATCAACAACCATACAGAAATCATAAAGATTTTTGAAAATATTGAGTTTATGTAGCTATTATTTTTAAACCCTTATGCAACAAGGTGATAATGTGATAAAGATACAAGATAAAGGCAGTTTCAATGTTGTGACAGTTAATAAAATGAGTCATCAGTCCGATAACTCCTCAGTCCAAATATTAGGTAATAATAATACTGTTTATATTGAGTCTCGTTGTTCCTTCAAAGATTTTCGTCTTATTGTACGTGGTGATAATAACCATATCACAATAAAAAGAGGAGTTTGGTTTTTAGGAGGAGCCATCTCAATAGCTAGTTTTTCAACACTTGAAGTAGGAGAGCGTAGTAGCTTTGGTCCTCGATTAGAGTTTGTAATTGAGTCTGCAAAAGTCAGTATTGGTGATGACTGCATGGCGGCTGCAGGTTTAACAATTCGTACTACAGATACGCATGGTATTTATAGCTTAGAAGATGGAAAGCTTATCAATAAACCAAAAGATGTAGTGATTGGTGACTATGTTTGGTTAAATAAAGATGTAACGATTTTAAAAGGATCTAGGATTGCTGCTTGTTGCATACTTGCTGCACAAAGTATATTTGACAACGAGTCTGGAGTTTTCGAACTATGGAGTGGTCAACCAGCGATTAAAATACGTGATTATGTAATGTGGTCGAAGTCTGCTCACTTGAATAGTGTAGAAGATGACAAGTATGCGAAAATATATCTAGAGAAATATAGTGCATAAAATTATTAAGGGGCTGTCCTAGATAAATAAAATTATTTAGGATAGCCCCCCATTATTAATTATATTATTACAAAGTATGGTATTAGATATGGCTCGCCTTGAAGCGCTTGAACGTTTAGTTGATCTTAAAGCATATAATAAAAATTATTTTATTAATTCTTCGCGAATTATAAAAGACTACGATTTGTTTTTCTTATTGCAGTATTTAAATCATAAAGATAGATATAGTAATTATCCAAAATTTAACTTCGAAAAATCAATAAAATATATTGAAAATGGAGATGAGCTACCCCTTGTTATTATATTTCAAGGGTTTTATGAAGCTCATATTTCTTCTTATTATCAAGAGGATATCGAGCTTAAAAAACTAGATACATTAAATGAAACTAAATTGGATTATGCTTTTAGTAGTTTCATAAAAAATAATACCAATTTTAATTATATCTGTGTAAAGGATAACTTTCAGTCTTGGTATACAATAAATTTTGATCTATATTTAAAACATATAGTAGAGTTTATTTTAAAGAAAAAGCCCAAAAGCGTATATACGGTAGGTAGTTCTGCAGGTGGGTTTGCTTCTATACTATTTGGTCACTATGTACATGCTGATAAAGCTATAGCTTACTCGCCTCAAATAGTAGGCTTCTACCATTTTATGAATAATTATCGACGGCAGTTAAACAGCCTTTATCGCTTATCGCAATTAACATTTACTGATTTAAGTTTTATTCAAAAAATAAATTATGGGTTTAATTGCGATGTTGATATTACATTGTGTAAAAGTAATTCAGCTGATTTAGAGGAGTTCCAGTTACTTAATGCAAACGATTACACAGACATTACCATCAATCTGATTGATGGGAGTAGCCATAATATCTTCGAAGTAATTGATAAAAATAAAGAGTTCAATAGGTTAGTAAGTATTATAAAAAATAGATATCCAGTTTTATAGAATTGGTTATGTCTAATTTTGAGAGAATATATATGAATGAACTAAAGCTGGGTCAGCCAGAGTGTTATAATTTTTCTTATAAGTCACATTTTACTAAAAATCTAGTGATAACCTTTACTCCATCCCAAGGATATTTTTTATACCATAACGATTTAAATTCTCATAAGCTATGTATTTCCTTAAATACACCTAATTATTATATCTTTAATCCTGGGAATACCTGTAAGATTGTGGCTTCATATATTAGAACTTTAGAGGTAGAAAACATTATAATCATTGGCTCTAGTAAAGCTGGGTTTGCAAGTTTATTGTGGGGAGAGCTTATCTCTAGAGCCTTGCCTATAAATTATAATATTTTTGTGCTTTCTTTTAGTCCTCAATCGCTACTTTATCCTTTCAATGATCGGCTGTATTTTCCTTCCTATAGTAACCTTATAAACCTTATTAACCGCGATAAATCTGTAAAGAAATGTGCAAAATATTATGGTGATATTAATAATTTTGTAAGTAAATCTGACTTAAATGGCATGATTATTTATCCTAGGCTCAATCCATGTGATAAGGCCGAAGCAGAGCGAGTCATATCTAAAAACATCAAATTGATTGGACTGGATTATCCTTTACACGGTTCATTTCTGCCATTTATGAAGCAAGCCAAAGAACCTAAAAAGTTGCAAGAAATGGTTAAGAAAATTTATAGTAACTCTAAAAAAGATAAAGATGTGACCGCTACAATACCAGAATCTGAAAATGAGTTATTAAAAATAATTTCGTCGATTAACGTACCCACTATCGAAGAGTTGTGTCAAGCAATATTTTTCAAAATGAACTCCGATAAAGAAATAGACAATTTCGATAAAGTTAGACAGATGGGTTTTGTTTAATTTAGATGAATTGAAGAGTATTTGATTGATTTTGCACCAAACCCATCTTCATATAAAATGCCCAACTTATCATTAGACAGTTTAACTAAACTTGAGTAATCACTTTTACCCTCAGTAAGTTGAGATTGTTTCTGCCAATTTATACCTGAATCTTTACTAATAAAAATACTCATTTTTTCACGCGATTTGGCATGATTGGGTGTTGAAAAGGCTAAAACAGTTTGACTGTCGTTTGTACAACCTAATTTTACCAAGCTAGCTTGTACCCAAGGATTAATAGGCATGGTAATCCCCTTTATTGCTTTCCAATTTGACCAGCCGACCCCTTTATTATTACCGACACTATAAACTCTATTATTTGCTTCCTCCTTGCCTGATAAGAATTTCGTATGAGTAAAACCTGGACGATCATTACGCAAAAGGTTCCCATTACAGAGCTCAACGATCGTAGCCTCAGATCCTCCGTGCTGCATCTTGCTGACAGACCAAGTTTTTCCATAGTCATTACTGATTAAGTTCTTACCTGAAGCTGGAAAAATTAGTCGTCCATCTTCTGTTGTAATGCCGTTGCCAGGTCCAACCATATCAACTCTGTCTCGTAAAGCTATAGGTATGAGTATTTGTTTTGGTGTAGACCATGTCTTGCCACCGTCAGAGCTAAATGAGTGCCAAAATTTTCTATCATTAATTTTCATCCGTTGTGATGACGAAACTTTTTTACCACTTGCACACTTCAAACTTAGATGAGTATTAAAAATTAAATGTATACCATTTTTAGCATAAAGTACGGTAGGGTTTGTATAAGCTTGAAATTGATTTATTTCTTTCGATATAGGGAGTTCTCCAGCTACGGTCATTTCAGGAGACCAAGAAATCCCATTATCTTTTGAAGATTTCATCACTATATCTATTTCTCCAGAGTCTCCACACTTGAGATTGGTACCACGATGTCTCTTCTCAGAAAACGCATACAAATGAGTATTCTTCTTCGAAGTGTCAGCTATAATGGCTGGAATTCTATAGTGATAGTGAGAGTTGCTTTTGTACACTATACTATCAATACTTGCATGAACGTATGAACTTAGCATGCTAGAAGCACTGATAAACAATAAGATAAATAGGTGCGAATTTTGCATATACAGTTTTTATTCCTGATAAGAAAATATTAAATATGATAGTTGCGGGACTGTTATTTTTCTTTTATCTTTAATTGGCAGTCCGTTTACTGCTAAACCCCAATTGTAATAAAAAGGTCGCCCTAATACGGTGACCTTTTTGCCTCTTAATAACGCCTCAAATCCACCTAGTGACGTAATCGTATAGACGTGATCGATGGTTTCCAATGCATCCACTAAATGAATAGACTGGGTAAGGATTAAGCATCTCAGATCGGTCAGGGTGCTAACGACAGAAGGGTCATCCAGCGTCATCGGATGCGGCTTGACGATGATCTGCGCATCAGGATTGTCTTCGACGGCCTGATTGACCACATCCAGCAATGTGATACCTTTACCGCCACCGTATTTTAATGAGTCATCATGGGGTACTTGTCCTAGCACCAATATCCGCTTCTTAGTTTTCACCCCATAGATGGGCGCGACATCGACATAAGGCTGATGATTGTATTTGCTCACCCGATGCGAGATGTAATAATCTAGCATTTCTTGCGCCCACTCCTCGTCGTAGCTGTCTTGCTCAAAGTCAAAGTTTGCGATGAGATCAGTCAAGTCATTAGGCCTAGTAGTATCGAAGTAGGGCGCTTGACTGTCCATCACGATAGAGAGTGGTGGAGTATTGCTATCATCATCAGGCCCTGAACGGATAAAACCATCTTCTAAGAAGAAAACATCCAGCCCTTGCTCACGGATATAGTCAATCAAATAATCAGGCGCTTTATAGCCCCAGATATAAACGACAGGATTGACCCGACTGATAAAGGGTTTGAGCCACTGTTCAAAATAGCGCTGAGTAAAGTGCCGCTGAATCTGGATATGAAATGACTCAAATACCCAGTCTCTCACCATATCTCGCCACGGCCACATACCGACGACCAAGGCTAACCGTTGTTCAGGCTGGTGATAGTGTTTGTAGTAGCCTGAGAGTAGTGGCTGGATATAGGCTTCAAATTTCATAATATAATGGATAGCTTGAGTAGGTAGAAAACAATACCAGTATAACGTGCTTCAACTATAATGTGCTAAAGTCAGCTTTGATCTTTATGGCATTCATAGCTGGCGATAGCTGTATATAAGCTATTGAGGTTGGTAATATTGATTGGTTACCAGTATAGTTGCATTTATAATCAAAAAAATGAAATAACACACAATAAAATTGTTGGTACTGTCTATGAAACAAAAAATCCTCGTCACAGGCGGCGCAGGCTACATTGGTTCTCATACTTGTATAGCCTTGCATCAGGCAGGCTACGAGATAGTTGTTTATGACAATCTATCTAATAGTAGCTGTGAAGCGATCAATCGTGTCTCTCACCTTATCGGTGCACCTATTGAGTTTATTAAGGGTGACATCCGTGATGTCAAGGCATTGAGAAAAGTATTTGACGCGCATCAATTCTTTGGTGTCATACATTTTGCGGGATTAAAAGCCGTCGGTGAGTCCGTGGCCAAGCCCTTACTTTATTATAATAACAACGTCAGTGGCACCATCACCTTACTCGAAGCCATGGCAGAGTACGACGTTAAAAACCTCGTTTTTTCTTCTTCTGCTACGGTATACGGTGATCCTGAGACCTTGCCTATCGATGAGACCGCCCCACGCTCCTGTACCAATCCCTATGGCCAGAGCAAGCTGACCGTCGAGCATATCCTAGAAGATCTAGCAGTTTCCGATACTAGCTGGAGTCTAATCTCTCTGAGATATTTTAATCCAGTAGGGGCGCATCCATCAGGGCAGATCGGCGAAGACCCAAACGACATTCCAAATAATCTCATGCCCTATATCTCACAAGTCTCTGTCGGTAAGCTGGAGAAACTTAGTATCTTTGGCAATGACTATCCGACTGTCGATGGTACTGGCGTGCGTGATTTTATCCATGTCAGTGATTTGGCAGCCGGTCATGTCGCGGCACTGAGTTATTTACAGCAGCAAGTTCATGTACAGCAAAGCTCAGTAGGGTTTTTGCCTATCAATTTAGGGACTGGCACAGGTACGTCGGTGTTAGAGCTGGTCAATGCCTTTACCGATATCACAGGGCAACGCGTGCCGTATCAGTTTGTCGCGCGGCGTGCCGGAGACATCGCTAGCTGCTATGCCAGTGCCGATAAAGCCAAAGCGCTACTGGGCTGGCAAGCTAAGCTGTCTGTCGCTGAGATGTGTGCAGATACCTGGCGCTGGCAAAGTCAAAATCCGAGTGGCTATAGCACAGCGCTATAATTTTATTTTTAAAACTAGTTGATATTACAAGAGATATTTATGAAAAAAGTAGGGGCTGTAGTAGATAAGGATTAAATATCACACCATTTTCTCAGGAATTTTAGCTGATTAGATGGTGAACCATAGTTAAATCTAAACTCACATTCTTTTAAAAATAAATGGAAGTTCTTCTTATCGA
>Ga0208300_101006_pt1 | contig 13774 bp, 24 predicted proteins | sample 23_taG_FD_184096 | JGI IMG/M metagenome (GOLD analysis project Ga0208300, IMG submission 184096) | Marine viral communities from Cariaco Basin, Caribbean Sea - 23_WHOI_OMZ (SPAdes) (version 2) | ecosystem: Environmental > Aquatic > Marine > Oceanic | place: Caribbean Sea: Cariaco Basin... | reverse complement strand
TTTCGTTAGAAGCAAGGTTATATGCGTGAGATTTAGCATAATCAAGTTCTTCCTGAGAGACTTCACCAGCCGATTTAGCGACAAGCATAGTCTTAGCTTGAATGTAGTGACGATCTTCTTGTGACAATGCTTTATCAGCGTTAGTTTCAACTACTTTCTTAGCAAGAGCAGCGTGAATGCGTGGAAGAGTTTTGCGAGGTAGTTTACCTACGTTTTGATAGATGGTTTTACCTGTTTTAACTTCTGCCCAAGCGATTTTCATAGCTTCTGCAATAAATTCAGTCATTGAAACCGAAGCACCGTGTTCTGCAATGCGTTTAGTAGAAGTATTGTGCGCGTTGTAAGCATTACGAGCAATTTGATTAGCACGTTTCATAACAGCACGGATCATTTTACGTTTAGCAACAGCAGGAGATTGGTTACGAGTAGAAGTAGTCATATATTCACCTAAAATAAGAGATAAAAAACTAAAAGAAATTTGAGAGTTTTGCGTTGTGTCTCAACAACCTACGAGAGATATAATACTAAATCCCGTAGGTAATTGCAAGTGTTTTTTTATAAAAAAATAATTTTATTTAAGCAAAAAATTTAACAGGTCGAAGTTCCCAATTGGTTTCTTCTTCAAGATCACCAAAACAATCAATATATTTAAATTTTAAAGAAATATTCCCCAATTTATCAGGATTTCCAAGTTGAAAACTTGAATAACTACCTAAATAGTCATAATCAACATTTAATAATTCTTTTAAAGCTTCTTCAACAGCTTGTTGATTATTTTCAACAATATAATCAGTAACTTCTTCACGAACAGAAGTACCAGTAGCTATTTGATATAATGTTTTCATTAATCTTTTCCAACCATAAAAATAGGCATATCGCGTTTATGATTCCAACCACAAGAAAGATGGTTTATTTTGCCCGCTTTTGGACAATTTACTCTTTTTAAATCGTCATTAACAGGTTTGTGTCCTGTGCATTTTTCAAACTTTTCGCTTGTAATTTTATCAGTCATAAATAATCCTTATTATAAAAATTGGAAAGATTTTATAAACAATCTTGTGGAAAAACAGTATCATAATTTTGAAAAAGAACATTAATAACTTTAATATCATTTTCAATAAGAAGGTTAATAAATTCAGCAGCATTGTTATTAGAAAAAGAAAGTTTTCCATAACAGAAGCACTCACTCACTGAATTTTCAGTTAAAAAGGGAAATTCATAATAATCATTAAAGCGTCCTTCACCAATAAATTCAGAAAGAAGTTTTTCTGCTTTATCAATTTGACCTTTTGCAATTTGAATACCACCACATCCCTTGTAAGGCATATATGTCGCAGATTTAAAGAATTCTTTCTTTTCTTCTTCTGTCATAAGAGAGTTTGAAGAAAAATAGTTTCGCCACAAAATTTCACTTTTTTTAACGGTATTAAGCATTGTAAAGCCTTATGTTTTCTAAGTTTTTATATTATACAAAATTTAAATTTTAAAAGCAATAAAAATATTTAATTAATAAAAATTATTCTATTTGCTAAACCATATGCAATTTTAGATTTTTCTTCTTGTTTAGTAATGAAAATTTTATTAATTTAAAATGATTTAACACTTTTTTGAATGATTAATTTATTTAATTCTTCTGAATGCCTTAAGATAAAATTAAAATTAAAATTAAAGTTATCAGGTGAAATAAATCCTTTGAAATTTAATGATTCATCTTTGAATGTAAAAGTGTGATTCAAAAAATCTCTAAAATCAAAAATTTTATTTTTCTTTAATTTAACAGGATGCGAAATCGAATCAAAAAGTTCTTGGGAAAGCTGAATTCTTTCATCTTTTCCTTGTTTAAAAAAGTGAATAAAATAAAGGCTTTGTTCATTACCAGAAATAATAAGGCATTTTAACTCTTTTAAATAAGAAACCAAATTCGAAAAGTCATCTTTTGATAATTTACCAAGATTACATCTATACAATGAAGCATTATCACTTACAGAGTCAAATAGTTGAATGATTTGTGATTTGACCTCTTTAAGTTTTGCTTCTTTTGGCTCTATTTCAGTTGCAATTAAATGTTCTGCATATTCTTCAGCCGCTAACTTTTGCTGTTTATCTTTGTCAATTTGTTTTTGAAGAATAGTTTTAACAGTTTTAATGTCACTATCATCATCAAGCAAATTATCAATAACGGTAATTAAAGTTTTAGAGGTAAGTTCATATTCTTCATGTGTATCATAAAGAGTAGCAGATTTTTCAATGCTATTATTGTAAAGTGGTCGGCTAATACGATTTAATTCTTTATTTAAATTTTCATATGTAGAAACAAGACTGAGGAAATTATTCATTCTTTATTACCAAGTTTTCGAAAGAGAAATAATTATAGCAAATTAAAAATAAAAAAGCCACTTTTCAAATGGCTTTTTATTAAAAATTATTTATTTTTGGGCAATATATCGCCATTATTGTATGCATTATAAGATTCACATTTTTCAATCACTTCCTGATAAGTATATCCAAAAGTTATATTATCAGTTAAAGCAATTTTTTTTGTATGTAACCATTTTTTTTCATAAGTACAATTACATTTTTTACAACTCACAGTATGTGTTGAAATCCAATGTTCGCCTTCGTCTTTAATAGAAGTAAAAGTCCAAATTTGTTGTTTTTTACCATGAAAAATATGAGAGGGACGTTTAAAGAGATTAATAAGACAAGTCGCAAAAACTAATAAAAGAGAAGGTTTAGCTTCAATTTCTGATAGTGGTACAAAGCCTTCTCTCTTTGGGTGGCTAAACATTCCGCTACCATAGAAAATAGCTTCAACAAAAGCTTTATCACCAGATATATATTTTACATAGCAACAAGGACTATGAAAGGTATCATTTAAAATTTTAAAATATTTTAAACATTGATCTTTATCTAAAGAAAATGATTTAGTTCCTTTTAATATTTTTTCTCTATCTGATTTCAGTTTGGTTTGCAGATTTAGGCGTTGTTCGTTTGTTAAATTAAACATATCATTAACTCTAGTAAAGAAGAAGTAGTATTATACAAAAAATAAAATAAAAAAGCCACTAAAAAGTGGCTTTAAATTAAAAATTAATTCATAAAAATACGTGCTTCATTAAGTTTAGCATCTTCATCTTCATATTTATTATGAAACTTTGGATCTAATACAGTTCTAATAATAAATTTTTTATTGTCAGCTTCTTCAAATCCGATAGCAAGAATAATATTTTCAGTTTTTGCTTCAAATTTATAGAAAGGTCTATCCAAACTTGAAAAATAAATTAATTCACAAAGATGTTTTGAGGTTAATAAATTAAGAGCATTAATGAAATCAATAGAGTCGATTTTTCGTAATTTTAATCTTTCAATAACATGCTTATTTTTAATAATCAATGAGTAGCCAATTTTAGAAAGTTGAGAATTCGTCTTTTCTAAAACCTTCTTAGTGTGTTTATAAAAAAAATCACTCATAAAAAGCCCTATTTTATAATAAAATTATTAGTCGTCATCACGAACAACGTGATCAACTCCATTTAGAGTTTGAAAAAAGATAATTAAAAGAAAAAAAACAACACCACTGAAAACATAAATAAGTTGACTCATAATACAATTCTCTCGTTATTTAATGAAGTGTTATTATAGCTTATTGAAATCTAAAAAGCAAAAAATTAAATTAAAAACAATAAAAATAATAAGATAAATTTAAATATATATTTTTTTCTAATTATTTTTAATTATATTTTCTTGTGAAAATTGTCCTTAATTTTCAAATTTATAAATTAATAATTGTTCTTTATCTTTGATTAAATGATCCATAAACAAACCTATTATGTATGAACTTCAAGTGTTAACATTTCTTCATAGGTAGAAACATAATCACTAACAATATCCAGAATATTTTGAATATTCATTGCTAAATCAAAATGTGGGATTTCAGTAGGATCGATGTCATTATCACCACAACTTTCAACGTAATCAACAATATCTTTGAGAACTGAATTATCTGGTTTAATAAGTTCTCGAATAAATGAGAAAAATTGAGTACAATTTACAGCCACCAGCATATTATTAAAATGTAAATTTGAATCATAAATATCAACATCAGAACAATAAAAAGGATATTCACTTGAAGTTCTTTCATCATCTTCTGGTTGAATATTTTCAAATTCAAAAAAGCATTTATCAATAGTTAAGAAGTTGGGAGTGATAGCATTTGCCAAATAAGTGAGCAAAGTATTATCTGAATTCAATACTAAACGTTTAAGAAAGTATTCTTGAAGTTTACTGCCATGTTTAGAAGAAACTTGAAGCATAGTGGCAAAAGCGGCATCAAAATACATTTTTTTGTGAGAAGCATATCCAATAGCGCCCCCAAGAGAAGAAGCCGAACTTTCAAGAAAGAATCCAGAGCGGTTATCATCTTCAATAAAAGAAGAATAACTAAGTTGAATTGGAAGGCGATTAAAAGTAGAATACGAATCTTTTGCAATCAACTCTTCAAGTCGAACTTGTTGTTGAATAAGAGCGTGAAGTGGTGCTTTGATAAAATTCATTTTAAACCTTAATAGTGTTTTGAATACGAAGTAATTATAACAAGGAAGTTTTTAAAAGTCAATTTTTATTTATTTTAAATTCACTAATTAACTGATTAATTTTTCCAATAGTATAGCTATATGAAACAAAGACATAAAGAGATATTTTCAAAAATAAAAACGAACCACCAAGTAAAATAATTTGATAAAGAAAAGAAAAAGAATCTCTTTCAATAAGAAAATCAATAAACCATCCTATGAAAATAAAAATCAAAGCAAAAGTTATAGCAGAAAAAAAATTAGCAATTTGAAAAGCCCATTTGTTGTGTTTCAAGGTATTAATTTTTTTTTCTTTATTGTTTAAAATTTTAATATCTTTATTTACGAGTTGGGTTATTTGTTTTTCTGACTCTTTTTTTATGTTTTGAAAAAACTGTTTCATTTAAAAATGCTCTATTTATTGAAGAATCTTAATTATATAATAAAAAAATAAAAAAAGCCACTAAAAAATAGCTTTTAAATAAGAAATTGTACTTATTAAAGCTGGATGGGGCAGCAAAAAATAGGATTACGTTTAATTATATCATTAAGGGTAATTAAATCAACAGAATCTTTCAAAGATTGAATGAATTCTTTAAAGTATTTCATGCTTGTAATTGCATATTCTATTTCTGAGTTATACAGAGCCGATTCGTGCAAAGGAATTTTAGGGAGATTTTTAAGTTTATTAGGAGTATGTTTTTCAATCAAAGAATAAAGATTTTTTATACGAACAGGATTAAACAAAGCCAATTCTTTACCAAATTGTTCTTCAACTGAATCAGGAAAAGAAAGGTTAACGTTATTTTGTCTAATAGTAGTCATAATTAGAAACCTTATGTATATTAAAATGGCGGTCGATGCGGGACTTGAACCCGCAACCGTGGAATTTAAAGTTCCTTGCTCTAACCAATTGAGCTAATCGACCAAAAATAATTATTAAATGTTATTTAATAGAGTTATTATATTAAATATTAAATAAAAAAACAATAAAAAAATTAAAATATTTTCATATTATTTTTTATTTTGAACTTGGTTTTATCCATATCCTTAATATAATGAACACAATTATGAAAGTTATTAGCATCAGTGGTTTGAAATCGAGAACCTTCATAAAGATGTGGCACTTCTTTTTTAAAATAATCTTCAATCATTCCATAATGAACAATTAAACTTGTAGGATGCCAAAAAGCAACAGGAACACCGTCTAATTCTTCAATGAAGATAACAAAAACAATAGAATCACCATTATAACTAAGAGAAACAATTTTTGATTCTCTTCCATCTTTCCATTCGATAGGATTTTCATTTTTCAAATGAAATTTTTCAAAAAGAGTGGATTTTTCAAATGAATTTGCTTCAACTAAATAACAAACATCTTTTAGAGAATATTTCATAAAAATCCTTATATTTTTTTATAAAATGAATTAAATAATATGCCGCTAACAAAACCTATGAAATAAAATAGAAAAGCAATTAAATGTAGATTTATATCTTTATCAGGAGAAACAATAAAGTCCAATATAACTTGTAAGGCAAAAACAATAGAAAAGACTTTTTTGTAGTCTTCAGTCCAATCTTTGACAAAAAATGCCATAGTAGCATTAGCAAATAAAGGAATACCAAGTGTGTAAAATACATAAGGGCTTGAATAAAATTGATCTATATTAATATCAGGAAATTTTAAAACAAATAATATGACACCAATAGATTGAATAAGTAATGAAAGAAAAAAGGTAATAATAGAGTGTTTAACTATTTTTTTATTTATCATAAATCACCGATTAAATATTTTTTAATATTTCATAACAAGCCTTTGTGATATAGGCATCATTAAGCGCATTATGATTAGAAAAATCTAATCCAGAAAATTCAACTCGATTAATATCAGAGTTGTTTAATTTTAAATCAAAAATGGTACTAATGTCAATAGGAATATAGTGTACATTTTGAGGGATTTTAAAAGCTCCACCAAATAATTCACAAAATAAAATCCAGTCCCAAGTCAATACATCGGCAACCATAGTTACATAACCAAATTGCTGTAACCATTTCTGTAATTCGGTAGCAACAGAATTAGAATCACCTTTCATAGAGACGTGTCTTGAATAATTTTCGTTAATTGAGACATTATGAGAGTCTTTAAATTGAAGAGAATTTAAGACATCATCTTTACAACCCATAGTATCAAGCAATTCCTTTTTATAATCATTCAGTTCAGCATAAAAGGAAAAGCCATGTTCTGTTACAAGTCCAATACTGATAAGAGAGGTATTAAGTTGAAGACCTGTAAATTCAGTGTCAAAAAATATTTTAGTCATAAAATTTCTCAAATAATTTAATATAGTTATTATAGCAAATAAAATAAAAGTTATCTATTTAAATTAAATTAAAATCATCATATTTGAATCATTTTTTTCATAAGTGACTTCTATTACTTCCGCTTTAATTGTGCCATCAAAATCAATCATAGGAAGATCATAAAACATATGTCCATTTTTTACAATTGAATCAAAAGCAAAATTAATACATCCCTTTGTTATACTTTTATTTTCAGAATCATTATTCATTTCTTCATGGAAACTTCCTCTTTGATATGACGGCCACATTGCCCGAATTTGAAAATAACAAGATACCAAGCCTTTACTATCATATTTAAGAATAAAAGATTTTCTAATACCTCTGTTTGTTGTTTCTTTATCTGTTGTAGAGTGAAGAGATATTGAACCGTCTTTTCTTTCAATATGAATCCAGTTATTTTTACCTAAACAATGGCTTCCTTCTGGAATTCTTAATAACCAATCCTGAAAAGAAATACTACTAAATTTATTAAAAAGTTTTACTTCTTCTTGATATTTTTTTGTATTAAAAAGTTTATGAAAAAATAACATAAAAATTAAACCCTTCCTATAATGGTAGCTTCAAAAACAACATTTACTTTAACTAAATTAGTGAATTCAGTAATAGCTTCTGATTTACTTTTGTGTATGTCGATAGGCAGTTTAGCTTCACGATTTTGAAATCCATTAGAGAAAATAAAAGACCAAACATTAAAAATAGGTTTTTTAGAATTAGAAGAAAAATTAGTCATAAAAAATTCCTGTTAAATTAATGAAGAATATATATGATACTAATAAATTACATATATATCAATAACTTTTTTTAAAAAAAATATTTTATTTATTGATAAAAAAAAAGAATATATTACAGTGTAATAATACTTAAAAAAAAGGAGAATAAATTAATGAAAAAAGTATTATTTACAATAATGGCTTTGTTAACACTATCTTTCAACGCTAGTGCAATAAGTCAAAAAGAAGCATTGAGTGAAGATGGAAGAAATATTATAGCAAATATTGAAAATAATTTAGGTTATGAATTTAAAGATTCTGATAAATTAAATATTTACAATAAGTTGTTTAGTGGATATGTTGATTATGAAGGTGGTTGGAATACAAAACCAATTGCAGGAGTTGATTTTGCTTCTAGTAGTAAAGTAAATAAAGAAAATAATGTTACATATATTGATTATTTATTTTCATATGATCAAAGAACAGTGTCTATAAATTTAATATTATTTAAAGAACAAAAGCAATTACATGTAATAACAAAAGAAATAGTACCAGTACCTACTGACATTACTTTTGATATTTATAACAATTTGAGAGAAGATAAAGAATATGAAGCAGTATTTGAAAAAGATAATTATTCAATGTTTTTAAAAAAAGGTTATCTTAAATACAAAAACTTTCATGTGACAGAAGGTGAATCATTAATAATACATTCAGATTCATATATATTAGATTTAAAATAAAAAAAAACCTGCTTATGCAGGTTTTTTTTTTAATAATAATTATTTAATTTTAACAGAACCAGAACCTCTTTCTGAAATTTGTTTTTGTAGTGGTTTACCTTTCACTTTAATATCACCACTACCAGAGACAGAAGCCCTTACCGATTGTTTTGCAGTAACAACCGCATCGCCACTACCAGCGACATTTACTACAACATGTTGGGCAATAAGTTCTTCTGCGTCAATATCACCACAACCAGCCACCGAAGCGGTTAAATCTTCACACACACCGTCCACCTCAATATCGCCACTACCAGATATTTGAAGGATTAATTCAGGTTCTTCAATATCTTGCAAAACAACATCACCACAACCAGAAATTTTAACATGTTCTATTGAAGGAGAGCTACATTTAATAGTAATTTTATTATTAGTAGAAAAACCACCTTTTGAATTAACATAAAGAGTTTGTCCTTTAACAATAGTTTCAATATTATCAAAAAGATTAGAATCAGCTTCAACACTTAATTCAGCAATAGAGCTTTTTTGATAAATAACATCCACAGAACCACTAACTTTAATAGCATCAAAATTAGAAATAATACGTTTTTCAGAAGAAAGTTTACCATTTCCTTTTTTACCATTACCCGTTACATTGCCATTTACAACAACACCATTAACAATCGTAATACTACCATTATTTGAAAAAACATTATTTGAAAAAATATTCATATTTTATAAATCTCCGAAAAATAAAAAATAAAAAATAAAAAATAAAAAATAAAAAAGCCATCCTTAAAAGAATAGCTTTAATTTAAATTAACAATCTTGTTGTCTGCGACCACGTTTAGGTTTGTTGTTTTTACGAGAACGTTCACCTTTATAAATATTTTGTTCTTGTCTTTGTTTACGGTTAGTATTCATTTTTTCAACTTTACGCATTTTTGTTACCTTTTTGTTTAACAATTTGTTTGAGTGTTTATAGTATCAATATTTGCTAAATAAATCAATATTATTATAAATAAATTTCTTTAAATACTTTATTTCTATAATAACGACTAACTGGAAGAAGAGCTAAGACAGTAATAATACTTAATTCAACAGAAACATTAAAAAGAAGAATAAATCCTCCAAATAAAGCTCCAAGAGCCGTATAGATACTACTTAATTTAGTTTTAAATAAAGAATAATCAGCACAACCATTAATAACTTGACTATCAACTTTTGTAACAAGTGGATTCATAATTAAGTTAGAAGTAACCAAAATAAAGGTGCTAATAACCAAGATGTGTTCTGGATAAAAGTTTTTTGTTGAGAAGTAATAACCGATAGTTGCTGTAATTTCTAATACAATAGAAATATGAAATGTTTTCATTGGATTTTGAGTAACCCATTTACCAAGAAAGGGAATAAGTAAAATTAACCCATATAAAGATAGTGCATAATCTTTAAGAACAATACCTTTTGCTCCAAATAAAGAAATATATTGTTTTGCAACCACAGCAATCATAAGAGCACCAACAAATAGCATATAGAAAGCCATAAGTTGTTGATTTTTTCTTAATGGGGATAAAGATTTAGCTTGTTGTATTAAATTCATTTGAGAAGTCTACATTAATTATTTAGAGAGTAAATAATACATTAATTAGTTTAAAATATCCATTTATTTTTTATATTTATTTTTCATAATATCGAGAATTTTTTGAAATTTTAATCTATCTCTATGAATAACTAAACCATTAACAGGTTTGCAAATATAAGAAGTATCTAATACTTCAATAATCCACAATAATTGTTTCATATCATTCAAGCAATCATTGATTTGAATTATAAGGGAATCAGCAGCATCCTTTTTTGTAAAAAGTAATAAATTTCTAATATCAAGAATTTCAGCTTCAATTTGAGTTAAAAAATCAACTTCTTCTTCTTTAAAATTATTTGGATTTTTTTCAACAAAAGAATAAATAATATCAATTATTTTTGATACTGAAAATTTGTTGTTATTCATTGTGTTTAATCCTAAGAAACGTTTCTTTTGAGTAGGTGTATATTATACAAGATAAAAATAAAAAAAGCCACTCGAAAGTAGCTTTTTTAAATAAAATTTTAAGATTAATAATCTTGTTGTCTGCGACCACGTTTAGGTTTATTGTCCTTGCGAGAACGTTCACCTTGATAAATACTCCGTTCTTTCTGTCTATTACGGTTTGTATTCATTTTTTCAACTTTGCGCATTTGTATTACCTTTTTTTTGTTTAACAATTTGTTTGAGTGTTTATATTATCAATTACTTAGAAGAAAATCAAATATTTTTAATTAAATCATTGTGCTATCAAAAACAACAACCGCCCTTTCTTTATTCAGTAGAGACTGACCATTTTTATCAATATAAAAGGTTTTAATTTTAGAAAGCTTACCTTTTTGAATGCCACTAACAATTTTTAGTATTGTGTTATTAATCTCACGATTATAATCAAAAGAAACAACATTTGCTTTCAAAATTTTATTAAGAATAGGTTCTTTTGTATATTTAAAATCTTTTGGAATAACAACTTCGTCAGCGTCAACAACAACACTTACAGAATTACCATAAATATCTTCTGTTTGAACTACATTAGCAGCAAGAACAGTTTTTGAAAGTCCAGTACCTTGAACATAAACAGTTTGCGTTTCTTCTTTAACCTCTTTTTTGCGAAGAATTTCAACTTCTTTACGCCCTACTTTAACAGAACTAAAATATTCTTCTTTATCAAAACGAGCAATTACAGAAGCAATAAAATTAGGAATGTCTTTTACATTTTTTTGATTAATTTCAATATTTTCAAAACCTTTAACAGCCGTATCAAAAATAATTTCGCTTTTATTTTTAGTTACAATAAAAACGCCTTCAACCTTTTGAGTACCATTGTCAGCTTTAAAAGTAGTAGTTTTCATTTTAATACCTATATAAAAAAAGATTAAACGTTGTGTCTCAACAACTTATGAGATATATAATACTAAATCCCATAGGATATTGCAAGTGATTTTATAAAAAAATAATTTTAAATTAAAAAGATTTAAGAGATTCAGATATTTTTCTGTTCTTTATAAAAATAGCGATAACTGCAATTAATTTATCATTAATTTTATAATATCTATCGTCTAGTTCTTTAAATAAAATAGAAGTTTGATTGTCAATATCACCTCTGTTTGGATTATCTACCATAACTTCACCAGAACCGTCACATTCATAACAATCTTCATCTTCATTTTCTACATCAGAGCCGCTACCGACACATTCAAGACAAATTTCTTCTATTTCTGTTTCATTATCAATTTCAATATGAAATTTTTCAATAATTTGAATAAATTCTCTTAAAACGTCATTAGGATATTTTTCTAAAAATTGTTTAGATAATTTAACAAATTCATAATGAACATCACAATTATCAGAAACATTTTGTATAAATCCATTTTGTTCTATTGAATGATATCCATTTCCAACATATTGCCGATGACCGCCATTACAAACTTGCTTATCATAATCAGAAAAAAGTAAAAAAAAGGCATGTTCCAAAGAAAGCTTTTCTTTAACTATTTTAATTTCCTTTAAACGATTATTATTTGGATATTTAATTAAAAAATCTTCTGCTTCCTCAAAAAAAATATCAAGAAAATTTTGATTTTCGCTAGTAATCATATTAATCTCCTAAACCTAGATAAGTATGACTTTTATTTTCAGTTATAGCGGAGTATTCATATTGTTTATATTTTTTTATTTTACCTTTTTTTAATAAATATTTTAAATCGCTATCTTTTGAATTCCAAGAACCACCTTGTGAAAAGTTAATGCAAATTCTAAATCCTTTTGATAATAGCGCAAGTAATTTTTCACGCCTACCTTTCCCAAGATTCATATTTAGAATTGATAAACTTTCTTTATGAAATTTATCTAGTTGTTCATCGGAAAATTTATTTTTCCATTTAGAAGTAGCTTGAATACGATCTGAATAATTATTATTCATAGTAAAACCTTTATAATTTAAATTAAAACAATATTATAGCAATTTAAAAATAAAAAAGCCACTAAAAAGTGGCTGATTTAAATTAAATATTCATAGGTGAAAGTAAAAGTATATCTAAATCGCTATACTCTTTACTTTTAAGAGTAAAACAGCCATTTCCATTACGAACAAAAGAATCTTCTGTTAAATCTAATTCAAAATAAGAATCATCGCCTTCCGAATCAAACCAGCAAATAACAAGAGTATCTTTTTCAATATATGAAGATGATACAAATGAGTTATGTTCTTTAATTAAAACAGCAGACTGTGTAATTAATTCAGCTAATGTTTTAATAGTTTGTTTAGGCTGTGTAATTTTAAGTTTAACTTCATTGAAACCAGAAGCTTTAAGCATAATATTACATTGTGCGTTCCATTCAATAGTATTTTGAGTAGGCGAAAGGTAAAGATTAGTTGAATGAGATTTCATAACATATTCATCATTCCAAGAATATAGAACTTTTAAATCATTAATTGCAATCTCTTTGTTATGACCAGAAAGTGTACCATCTTTAATATATTGTTCTATCCAATAAATTTCATCTTCACGAGGTACAATATAAAATTGAGCAATTTCATTTTGATATACTTCATCTTTAATGACTTTACCGTTAACAATTTGATATTGATCTTCATAGATAGCCGAAATAGGTTCTAAGCTTTCTAATTGTGGTTTTAATGCATTAAAATTTGGAAGACCTAATGCAACTGCGGTACAGTCATTAAGTTTATTCTGGTTGTTATAAGGGCTTCTAGTTGCGTGTTCAATACCAGCTTTAAGGGCAGATTGAAATTCAGAAGCAGTTTGTGGTAGTTGTACATTAATATTTGACATAATAATTATTCCTAAATCTATAATGGACTAAGAATGTGGTTACTCGTTGCACAAAAGCCATTAATAATTAAAAATAACTTATGTGTTTTAAAATAAAAATTTAAATAGTTTGCACCATATAACAAAAGTAAACTTTGTTATTGAGTAACGGCTGAGACTTCTCTCAACTTTCCAATTATAAATAACCAGAAAGTGAGAGTATTATATCAAGATAAAAAAATATTGTAAAGAAATTTTAATCATTTAAATTCAAATTAAAACTTCGTTTCATTAAGGTTTTATTAACAATAAAAGAATGAATCTCTCCCGCCTAAAGACGGGAGTTTCCCGTTCTTCTATGGTGAAAGTTAACCAAATGAAGACTTATCTTCATTCTTGTTTTAACTTGCTTTGTTTGTCGATGTTTGCCACAAAGTCAGTGGTCTTATATCGGCTCACTTAATAAAAAGACCACTTCTTATTAAGCAAACGGACGCAGAATATCTCTATTCCCTAACATCTAAGCAAGGTGATTTTTTACGTAAAGTTGATT
>Ga0208300_101004_pt1 | contig 13796 bp, 6 predicted proteins | sample 23_taG_FD_184096 | JGI IMG/M metagenome (GOLD analysis project Ga0208300, IMG submission 184096) | Marine viral communities from Cariaco Basin, Caribbean Sea - 23_WHOI_OMZ (SPAdes) (version 2) | ecosystem: Environmental > Aquatic > Marine > Oceanic | place: Caribbean Sea: Cariaco Basin | collected... | reverse complement strand
TCACAGCAAGCGCGACATCGTTGAGCGCCAGGCAGGCGTCGCCGTACCACAGCAAAGGCCGTTGATGCGGCTCCCGGCCGGTCAGCTCGCTCAACTGCGCGATGCAGGCCTCGATTCGTTTCAGGCCGCACGTCTCCCCCGCCAGCGACTGGCTCCAACCCAGTACGCAGTCGGCCTCCCAATGCCAGCGCTGGAGATCCTCGGTCCGGGTCATTTCGTACGCTCGACGACCGCGCTCCGTGGCCAAATGGATATGCCCCAGTTGCCGGTAGAGCGAGGCGGCAAAAATCAGTGCCAGGGCCAGCGATCCCGGATGGCGAACCGACTCGGCCAAGCGAATGGCGGTCTCCATCTGCTGTTCCGCGCGCAGGTAGTCGCCGCGCAGGCAGAGCGCCCAGCTCTGGTAGCAGGCTGCCGCCACCTGCGGATGATCGGAGTATGGCAACCATTCCAGCACCATCGGCTGATTCAACGGGTCGATCTGGTCGAGATGTTCGTAGGCAAGCGATATCTTGCCGCTCCAGTACTCTCCGTGAGCCCGGGCATAGAGCGCCAGGCGCTGGTAACGAGGGTCGTCGATGCGCTGGGCGAGCTCGCGCAGCTGCATGGCCAGCGACTCCGCGTCGCGATTGGCGTGACGTTGGCTGGCGCCGACCCAGAGCCCCCAGGTCACCAGAAACGCCTGGTCATCGGCAGCCTCGTCGTCCAGATCTGCACTCTGCCAGAGCGCCTGAGCCTGAAGGAAACTCTCATGCGCCGCGCGCGATCCGTGCCCCTCCAGGGCATAACACGCCTGTCCCTTGACGGTCAGCAGACTGATCTGACGCTCGGCGCCACCGGCGGGCACCTCGTTCAGGCAGGCCAGGCCGGACTCCGCCAGCCTCAGCGCCGTACGGCTGGCACTCACCTTGAGCCCGCTTCGGGCCGCCATCTCGAAGTAACGCGCGGCACGCGCCGGATCGCCACTTCGCCGCAGGTGCTCGGCGAAGTCGCCGGGATGACGGCTGATCCAGGCGGGATGACGCGATTCGATCATCTCGACCACCCGCTGGTGCAGGACGATACGCACGTCCTGCGGACAGGAAAGATAGGCTGCCTCCTGCAGCAGCGGATGCGTGAACTGGAAATCGTAAGGATAGGTTTCGCAGGGCTCGATGATCTCCAGCCGCCGCATCTGCTCCAGCGCGGCCTTGAGAGTACCGTCATCGACTTCCAGACAGTCGCGCAGCATGCCGGCTTCGAACTGCCGGCCAAAGATGGCTGCCATGTGAGCAACCTGGCGGTCGCCTTGCAACTGATCGATACGGCTGGCCAGCAGCCCCAATAAACCGCTCGGCAGGCTGTCGACATCCAGCCGCCGGCCTTCGCGCCGATCGATTTCCAACCGGCGGCAGATTTCCTGCAGATAGAGCGGAACACCCTCGCAGCGCTGGACCAACTGTTCGCGCAACCGGGGCCCGAGCTTGAGGCGATGGCGACGCGCCAGATACTCCAGCATGTCTTCGGACTGCCGCGCATCCAGGCGTGCCAGTATCACTTGCTGGTCCCAGTTCAACCTGACGGAAGGCACTTCTCGATTCTGGTGCGAGGCCACCAGCAGGAAAGCGGTATGGATCGGCAATCTGGCCTGGAGGTTCTGCAACGCCTTGAGCGAGGGCTCATCCAGCCACTGCAGGTCATCGACGATGATCACTAGCGGACGACGAGATGCCGTCATCTCGAGAATCAACGCCTGGACCAGTTGGGTGACCAGTTCCACTGCCTCGTCGGCGTCTTCGCGCGCCAGGGGTTCGCGACCCAGCACATCGATCAGCAGTCGCCGGCGTTCGTTACCGATCTTCTCCAGTGCAGCAGTGCGATCGATCAGCTTGCCGAGCGCTTCGCTATCCGGCTCCTGTGCCAGATACCATCTGAGCAGCGACTGAATCAGCCCGTACGAGGTCTGGCTGGAAAGCCGAGTCGTGGGCCGCCAGAACACCGCGACATCCTCGTGCTGGAGATATTCACGAAAATGGATCATCAAGGCGGACTTGCCGATGCCGGTATCCCCCAGCACCAGCAGGCTCTGGCGCAACCCCAACGAAACCCGAGCCAGCGCATCGCGCAACTGGCGCAGCTCCGCCTCGCGCCCCATCAGACTGGGTGGCAATGCCTCGCGTCTGGAGGACTCCACGCCAAGCACCAGCCCACGCCGCTGGACACGGCCGTCACTGCTGATCAGGCGCGGCGTCAAACGAGACTGGAGATCGAACGCGGGCGGCAAATGCTGGCTCGCATTGAGCGATATCACCAGCTCGCTGCTCTGCGCTGCCGCCATCATGGCCAACGCCACCTGCGTCACGTCACCGAACGGATCGATCGATTGCCGCTCCGGCAACCAGATCACGCGCCCGCTATCCAGCCCGGCCGTCAGCGTGAACCGCGGGGGTAAATCGTCACCTTCCCACACACTGTCGAGCTCGCGGTTCAAGCCTTGTCGGCAGTGCTCGAACAGCGCCACCAGTTCGGCCAACTGATGCGTCGGCCCATGAGTACCAAAACATGCCAAACCGACCCCGCTGCCCACGGCGGCCTGCCAGAAACCGCCCAGATGTCGGCACTGGGTTTCCAGCCATTGAAACAATCGCCCCTGCGCTTTCAGGCATGCCAGCGCCCGGCCGAGATCATTCCCGGCATCTACCGGCCTGAGAGCAATCGCCATCACTGTAATCTGGCGGTAATCGATGTCTTCCGCGGCATAACCCAAGGCGCCCTGCTGCCCCGCTTGAGAGGCGGGCGACCTCCCCTGACTCAGCCAATCGGCGCCAGCCAGCCCCTGAGTCGGCACTTCCGACCAGAATCGCGCCAACTGCAAGAAGCCGGGCTCCGGCTGTTGTCCCGAAAGCGCAAGATGCTGCAGGAAAGCGTTGAACTGTTCCCGAGCGGCAGCAAACTGTCCATGCTCGGCGAGTTGCCGGACGAGACGTTCATGAAAGGGGCCATAGTCGGGAATACGATGAATCAAGGTACGCAGCAGCGCCTCCGGTAGCGCCGAGGCAGTCTCCAGAACCCGCTCCGCATATTCGATCAGACGCTGGCGCCACTCACCTCGCGTACGCACCAGCCACTGCTGGAAGGCGACACACTGCCCCAGATGAAGCTCCGCCAGCAGATCACCCCGGTAGTAGTCGAGTAACCGTTCCAGGGTCGCTACGCTGGGTGGCTGCTGAAGCAAATCATCCGCCGCGCGGAGATCCCAGATGACGGATGCCGGCAGATCGAAGGCGATCGTCTGCCGAGTGACGGACAGGGACACCTCGGCAAGATCACCGAGGCTGTGACGCAGGCAGTGCAAGGCGTGACGAAGGTTGGTTCGGCCGGACTTGACGCCCTGATCCGGCCATAGCATTTCAGCCAGGGCGGCGCGACTGACCGGTGTCTCCTGCATCAGGAGATAGACCAGCAGCGCCTTCACCTTATCATAGCTGAACTGCGTCAGAGCCCGCTCGCCCTGCTGGTAACCGAAGTGCCCGAAGAGCGAGATTGTTGTTGTGGCTGAACCTGGGTTCATTGCTTTCCATTCATCCGGTGAGAGGTACGGCCGCCCGGTGGTCACGAACGAGACGGCCGTCGGCGTGCCATGGCCCGAGAGTCATGGTTCCAAAGCGGCGATCAGAAGGCACGGGGTTTTGGCACGCCGCTATGAAAGCGAAACATGGCGTCTTCGCCTTCGATCAGGGCCTTTTCGTGAATCGCAAAGCGGGCCACCCGTTCAGCGACGACCTCCTTTCCCGCATAGCGCTCGGCAAGCCCCAGGTAATCCTCGAAATGGCGCCCTTCCGACCGCACCAGCGAGCGATAGAACTTGGCAAGCGTCTCATCAAGGTAGGGAATCAATCTGGCGAAACGTTCACAGGAACGCGCTTCGATGAAGGCCCCGACGATCAGGATATCGATCAGGCGGTGCGGCTCCTCGCGCGCCACGTGCTCGCGCAGCCCCTCCGCATAACGCGAGGCCTGAATGTGGGAATAGTCGACACCCCGCTCCTGCATCAGCCCCACTACCTGCTCGAAGTGCAGAAGCTCCTCGCGGGCGAGCTGAGACATCTTGGTCAAGAGTTCGGGGCGGTCCACGTAGCGAAACATCAGACTCATGGCCGTCGACGCCGCCTTCTTCTCGCACTGTGCGTGGTCGATCAGCAACAACGCGGGGTTCTCCAGCGCTGCCTCTATCCAACGCATCGGAGTTTCACACGGCAGAAAATCGAGCAGCTCGGCAGGCAGCAGGTCGTCGGTAGTGCAATCGGTATAAGCAGTCATTCGTTCAGTCGTCATTGACGTTCGTCGAACACTCGACAGGCCATGTCGAGTACATGATAAAAGCGGAGCACATGGGCAGACGACGATCCGGACAGCGCGTCCTGATACGACGCGACCCGCCGAAAAGCGGGTCGGGGCCTCGCCGACCGGCGCCCTCCGCCGGATCGTTGATTCGAGCGTGATGAGACGCGTAAGCATCAGTGCGTTGAATCAAAGTGGATTCGCTGAATTTTCGCCCTATGGTAGCGCCTGGCCGGTCAGACTTCGACACCCATCTGCTCGACCATGGTGACATTGACTTTCTCTGTGACTTTCTCTGTTACTTTCTCCACTCTCCACTCTCCCCCTGCCCAGCCCGAGCAAAGACGGCTTCTTAACATTGTCGACAGTTTCACGTAGACTTCGCTGCGCCCACCGCAGCCGATCTATTTACCGACCGAAACGTACCCACGTAGCGGTTACGAATACACATCGCTCATGCGGGCTCTAACACTAGATGAGGCTCTCCACCGTGCTTGAAGCTTACCGCCAACATGTCGAGGAGCGCGCCGCCGAAGGCGTGCCGCCGAAGCCGTTGAACGCCGAAATGACTGCCCAGTTGATCGAGCTGCTGAAACAGCCGCCAGCTGGCGAAGAGGCATTTCTCCTCGAACTGATCACCGATCGCGTACCACCGGGCGTCGACGAAGCCGCTTACGTCAAGGCAGGCTTTCTCACCGCTATCGCCAAGGGTGAAGCGACCTCACCACTGATCGACAAGATTCATGCGGTCAAGCTTCTCGGCACCATGCAGGGTGGATACAACATTGCCACGCTGGTCGAACTGCTCGACGATAGCGAGCTCGCTCAGGAAGCCGGCGAGCAGCTTAAGCACACACTGCTGATGTTCGACGCCTTTCACGATGTCGCCGAACGCGCCAAGAACGGCAACGCCATTGCTCAAGGCGTGCTCGAATCCTGGGCCGAAGCCGAGTGGTTTCTTGCCAAACCGGCTCTGCCCGAGAAAATCAGCATCGCCGTGTTCAAGGTGCCGGGCGAGACCAACACCGATGATCTCTCCCCTGCCCCGGATGCCTGGTCACGCCCGGACATTCCACTGCATGCCAACGCCATGCTCAAGAACCCGCGCGAGGGCATCGAGCCGGAAGTCGCCGGTACCAAGGGCCCGATGTCGCAGATCGAAGCGGTCAAGGCCAAAGGCTTCCCGGTCGCCTATGTCGGTGACGTGGTCGGCACCGGCTCCTCGCGCAAGTCCGCCACCAACTCGGTGCTGTGGTTCTTCGGCGACGACATTCCCCACGTGCCCAACAAGCGCGCCGGCGGTTTCTGCTTCGGCGGCAAGATCGCTCCCATCTTCTTCAACACTATGGAAGATGCCGGCGCCCTGCCGATCGAAATGGATGTCGACAAGCTCGAGATGGGCGACGTCATCGACGTCTATCCCTACGAAGGCAAGGTGACCCGGCACGACAGCGACGAAGTCGTCTCCACCTTCCAGCTCAAGACCCAGGTCATCCTCGACGAAGTCCGTGCCGGCGGCCGTATCCCGCTGATCATCGGTCGCGGTCTGACCGAGAAGGCCCGCAACGAGCTCGGGCTGCCGGACTCCGACATCTTCCGCAAGCCGGAGCAGCCGGTCGACACCGGCAAGGGTTTCACCCTGGCGCAGAAGATGGTCGGCAAGGCCTGCGGCATGGATGGCGTTCGCCCGGGCATGTACTGCGAACCGAAGATGACCACCGTCGGTTCTCAGGACACCACCGGCCCGATGACGCGGGACGAGCTGAAGGATCTGGCCTGCCTCGGCTTCCAGGCCGATCTGGTCATGCAGTCCTTCTGTCACACGGCGGCCTACCCGAAGCCGGTAGACGTCGAGACGCATCACACCCTGCCCGACTTCATCATGAACCGTGGCGGCGTCTCGCTGCGTCCTGGCGACGGCATCATCCACTCCTGGCTCAACCGTATGTTGCTGCCCGATACCGTCGGCACCGGCGGCGACTCGCACACCCGCTTCCCGATGGGCATCTCCTTCCCGGCGGGCTCGGGCCTAGTGGCCTTTGCCGCCGCCACCGGCGTGATGCCGCTGGATATGCCGGAATCGGTGCTGGTGCGCTTCAAGGGCGAGCGCCAGCCGGGCATCACCCTGCGCGACCTGGTCCATGCGATTCCCTACTACGCTATCCAGCAGGGCCATCTGACCGTCGCCAAATCCGGTAAGAAGAACATCTTCTCCGGCCGCATTCTGGAAATCGAAGGTCTGGAAGATCTCACCGCCGAGCAGGCCTTCGAGCTTTCCGATGCTTCCGCGGAGCGCAGCGCCGCCGGTTGTACCATTACGCTGGGTGAAGATCGCGTTACCGAGTATCTGAACTCCAACGTCACGCTGCTGAAGTGGATGATCAGCGCAGGCTACGGCGATCGCCGCACGCTGGAACGCCGCATCGAGGCGATGGAAGCCTGGCTGGCCGATCCGAGCCTGATGCGTGCCGATGCCGACGCCGAATACGCCGCGGTCATCGAGATCGACCTGGCCGAGATCGACCAGCCGGTGCTGTGCGCACCCAACGATCCGGACGACGCCCGCCTGCTCTCCGAAGTGGCCGGCACCCAGATCGACGAAGTGTTCATCGGTTCGTGCATGACCAACATCGGTCACTTCCGTGCCGCCGGCAAACTGCTCGAGAAGCAGCCCGCCGGTAGCCTGAAGACGCGTCTGTGGCTTGCGCCGCCGACCAAGATGGACCAACATCAGCTGACCGAGGAAGGTTACTACGGTATTTACGGCAAGGCGGGCGCGCGCATGGAAATGCCGGGCTGCTCGCTGTGCATGGGTAACCAGGCACGCGTGGCGCCGAAATCCACCGTCGTATCCACCTCTACCCGTAACTTCCCCAACCGTCTGGGCGACGGCGCCGATGTCTACCTGGCATCGGCAGAGCTCGCGGCAATCGCTGCCGTCGAAGGTCGCCTGCCAACGGTCGAGGAGTACAAAGCTACCATGGGCGAGTTCAATGCCATGGCGGGAGAAATCTACCGCTACTTGAACTTCCATGAGATAGAGGATTTCCAGAAAGCGGCCGCTACTGTCATTCCGGTCGCCCAGGAAGCCTGACACGTCTCTTCCGATGCTCGCAGCTTCAAGAAGAGGTCACCGAAACGCCCCGCCATGCGGGGCGTTTTTTTTGTCTCTTCATTTCGCCGGATGCCCGGTTTCACCTTACTGGTGGCGAACGGGCATCGTGACAAGACTAACGCTGCCGCTCCCTCGCACCGAGTTCCTCCAATAGCGACTCGCCGACACGCCATTGCGGCTGCCAATGCGCATCGTCGGCCGTGGCACGCTTTATTTCCAGTCGGTCGTCTTCCGTGGCAATGACCAGGTAGTCGATGGATAGGCGACGGTAGAGAGACGGCACTTCGCTGGGATAGCGAAGCGGCACGTCGTCGAGACGAATACCGTGCTGCCAGGGTTCGGTGGTGACTAACGCAAGGACATCGCAGTGGGAACGAAGTCGTTGCAACAGCCCATAGTGCGCGCTATCACTGCCACAGATGACGATGCGCTTTCTGTTATCGGTCCGGAAGGCTGGCAACCATTGTTTGATAGCAGAGAACATGGCATTCGACCTGATGGGAAAATGGAGACAAGTGACTGTCGGTCATGGGAAAGCTTCTGGCAAGCACAAGCAAGGCGTGATGGTTATCCCGTTTTCCAGCGGCTGCCATGTCGATTTCGACGTCTGCTCGGCCATTCCGGTCTACATGAGGCCATGTACGGGTATGCGTATCATCGCTGTTCTGCCAATATTTGCCACGGTCTGCCCAAATCGTGATTTCCATACTCTCTCACGATTGGCTGAGCAGACCATTCATGCTGAAGGCTTGATACCTCTCTACACACACGGACCGCGACAGTTTCTACAAGGAGTCACAACGTGAAATTCAAGGCTTTGCTCGCCCTCCCCCTGGCTTCCGTAACGTTGGTTGCCCTGGCTTCGACAGCGCAGGCAGCCAATGCCGACGGCCTCTATCTCGGCGTAGGGACCGGTTTCAGCTCGCTGAAGAACGATGACAGCGATGTCGGCGACTTCATCGAATCCGGCAGCGACGATTTCGATGTCGATGACGACGACAACGTCTACAAGGCGTTCGTCGGCTACGAATACAACCGCTACTTCGCTACCGAAGCCTTCTACGCCGATCTCGGCAAGGTCAGGTTAAAGGGTAATGATGTGTCGAATACGGATCTCGAGAGCAAGGCCTATGGCCTCAGCCTGGTCGGGAAATTACCGATTACCGATTGGTTCGAGCTTTTCGCCAAGGCGGGCATGGCGAAGTGGGAAACCGATGTTGACGGTCATCTTGGCAACGCCTCAGTCGATCTCGACGACAACGACGGCATCGATCCCGTTTACGGCGCCGGCGCCCAGCTCAACTTCCATCCGCTGCTGTTGCGTGCGGAGTACGAACGCTACGACTTCGACAGCGATTACGAAATGGATTCGTTTACCGCCTCGGTAGGCTGGCAATTCTAGGCAGTGCTTGTCCCGGAACCGTTTCAAGCCGTCCGCCAAGGGCGGCTTTTTCGTTCGATGCCAGACACGCCTGGACTTGCGCGGATGACGGTTTGACGACAACACTGACAATCCATTCATCCTTGCCGTTACTCCGCCGCACCCACTCGATTCAGGAAGGAACGCCGCCTCCAAGCCATGCTAGCCCCTCGATCACTGATTCAGGACATCGCCCGACAGATTCGCGTCCATCTGCGCTCGCTGGTCGCCTTTCATCTCTTCTTCACGCTGCTGGCATCGGCCGTCTGGGTGCCGTTGTCGGCCAACACCCTCTCCGGCCTGCTTCACCGCATCGGTCGCCCGGTGCTCAGCAACGGTCAGATCTTGGACGTTGCGCTTTCGCCCTGGGGGTTGATATGGCTGCTCACGGCAACGGGGCTCAGCTTCCTGGTGATCTTCCTTCAACAGGCCGGGATGATGCTCGTCGTCTCGAACCCGGCCGGCAACCGCTATCGGGCGGCCATGGGCTCGCTATGGCACGTGTTGCGCCGATTCCCGGCGCTGGTGGCGCTCACCTTTCTTCAGGTAGGCAGCCATCTGCTTCTGGCCGCGCCGTTTGCCGTAGGGCTGGCCCACCTCTATGACGTCATGCTCGGTGATATCGAACCCTACATCCTGATTCATCTCAAGCCGCCGGTCCTGTGGGAGTTCCTGGCCGTCGCCACGCCCATCTTTCTGATCCTCGTCCTGCTGAGCGCCGCCCTCTATTTTCGCTGGTTCCTGGCACTGCCGGCGATGATGCTCGACAACCTGAAACCCGTTGCCGCGCTGAAGCGCAGCCACGAACTGACCCGGAGGCGACGTTGGCGTATGGCGCTGCTGGCAGTCGGCATGGCCATCGCGGTGGCGGCGCTTCCGGTCGGCTTCACGCTGGTTTTCAATTCCCTCGGCGGTCCACTGTTGGGCCATCTGCCGGAGCGCGCCAGCGTACTGATTCCCGGCATGCTGCTTTACTTGGCGCTCTATATTCTCGCCACCATCGCCCTGACTTTCCTGGGTATCGCCGCCAATAGCATGCTGGTCGTCACGCTCTACCACCGCGCCAGCGATCACGCCCCGGTATTCCGCCCTACCCCGGCACCACACCGCTCCGGCTTCATTGCCTGGGGCGCGGAGATCCTGCTGCTGATCTTTGCGCTCGGCCAAGCGGGCTGGATACTGCATGGCTTCGAGATCAACGACCATGTGACCATCACCGCCCACCGCGGCAGTTCGCTGGTGGCGCCGGAGAATACGCTGGCATCGATGAACCAGGCCATTGCCGACGGCGCCGACTACCTGGAGCTGGACGTGCGTCTGAGCGGTGACGGCCGGATCGTCGTGTCCCACGACGACAATCTAAGCCGACTGACCGGCGTCGATCGCCGGATCAGCGACATGACGCTGGCGGAGATCGAGCAGGTCGACGTGGGCTCCTACTTTGGCGATGCCTTCGTCGGCGAACGCATCCCGACCTTTCAGCAGATTCTCGACAACGCGCGGGGCCGTATCGGGCTCTACGTCGAGCTCAAGCCCGCGCCCGGCACGGCCGAGGAGCTGACCCGCAAGGTGATCGCGCAGTTGAACGCCGCCGACATGACAGACCGGGCCGTTCTCGCCTCGCTGTCGCCGGAGGTCATCGAACGGGTCAAGACGATCGACGACGACATCCGCACCACGCTCTTTCTGCAGTTCGTGCTGCCCGGCGCGCTCAACACCACCGATGCCGACATCATCGGGCTGCGCCATACTCAGGCCACACCGAGCTTGCTGAGAACCATCCACGACACGGGCCGTGAAGTCGCGGTATGGACCGTCAACGGTATTGGCGACATGTCGCGCTATATCGACATGGGCGTCGACAACATCATTACCGACCGCCCCGACGCGTTGACCGGCATTCTGGAAGAGCGTCGCGAGATGTCCGACGGCGAACTGCTGCTGGTGAAGTTGCGCAACTGGATTCGCACCTGAGGCAACGCAGCTCGCGGCACCAACGCCAACGCCAACGACTTGAACTCTATGTCTGTGCAAGAAAAAGCCGGCGCGATATTCTCGCGCCGGCTCGGTGGTTCTGCCGTCGGGCTCAGCCCAGTGTTTCGCCCGCCAGCATGAACCAGGTCTCCAGCACCGCATCCGGGTTCAACGACACGGAATCGATCCCCTGCTCCATCAGCCACTTGGCGAGTTCCGGGTGATCCGACGGGCCCTGACCGCAGATCCCCACGTACTTGCCCTGTGCCTTGCAGGCCTGAATCGCCATCGACAGCAGCTTCTTGACCGCCGGGTCACGCTCGTCGAACAGATGCGCGATGATAGCCGAATCGCGGTCCAACCCCAGCGTCAACTGTGTCAGGTCGTTGGAGCCAATGGAAAAGCCGTCGAAGTGCTCGAGGAACTCGTCTGCCAGCAGCGCGTTCGAGGGCAGCTCGCACATCATGATGACCTTGAGAGCGTTCTCTCCACGCTTGAGACCATTGGCTTCGAGCAGATCGACGACGGCCTTGCCTTCGGCGGGCGTGCGCACGAAAGGCACCATGATCTCGACGTTGTTCAGCCCCATCTCGTCGCGAACGCGCTTCAAGGCCCGACACTCCAGCTCGAAACAGGCGCGGAAATCGTCGGAGATGTAGCGCGAGGCGCCACGGAAGCCGAGCATCGGGTTCTCTTCGCCCGGCTCGTAGAGCTTGCCGCCGATCAGGTTCTCGTATTCGTTGGACTTGAAGTCCGACAGCCGCACGATCACGCGCTTGGGATAGAACGCCGCCGCCAGGGTAGAGATCCCTTCGACGAGCCGGTCGACATAGAAGCTGACCGGATCGGCATAGCCTGCCGTGCGGAGATCGATGGTCTGCTTCAGATCAGGCGAAAGCGTGTCGTAGTCCATCAACGCGCGCGGATGCACCCCGATCATGCGATTGATGATGAACTCCAGGCGTGCCAGTCCGATGCCTTCGTTGGGCAGTCCCGCGAAGGCGAAAGCCCGGTCCGGATTGCCGACGTTCATCATGATCTTGAACGGAATTTCCGGCATGGCGTCGACGCTGGTGGTCTGGCAGTCGAAGTCGAGCTTGCCCTGGTAGACATGGCCGGTATCGCCCTCGGCGCAGGAAACCGTCACCTCGACATCGTCTTCCAGCAGTTCGGTGGCATCACCGCAGCCGACTACCGCCGGGATGCCCAGTTCGCGGGCGATGATCGCCGCGTGACAGGTTCGACCACCGCGATTGGTGACGATGGCGGAGGCCCGCTTCATGATCGGCTCCCAGTCGGGATCGGTCATGTCGGTCACCAGCACGTCGCCGGGCTGCACCTTATGCATGTCTTCCGGCGATTCCACCAGTTTGACCTTGCCCTGGCCGATGCGCTGACCGATGGCGCGACCGTCGACCAGCACGCGGCTCTTGCTCTTGAGCGTGAACCGCTCCAGCGTGCCACCTTCGAGATTCGACACCACGGTTTCCGGTCGGGCCTGGACGATATAGAGCTTGCCGTCGTCGCCGTCACGCGCCCATTCGATATCCATCGGCCGGCCGTAGTGCTGTTCGATGGTCACGGCCTGGCGCGCCAGCTCCATCACGTCTTCGTCACTCAGGCAGAACCGCTGGCGGTCCGCATGGGCGACATCGACGGTCTTGACCGACCGGCCCGCCGCGGCGTCATCGGTGTAGACCATCTTGATCCGCTTGGAACCCAGCGTACGGCGCAGCACGGCAGGCCTGCCGGCCGCCAGTGTCGGCTTGTGCACGTAGAACTCGTCAGGGTTGACCGCACCCTGCACGACCGTCTCGCCCAGGCCCCAGGCACCGGTGACGAAGACCGCATCCCGATAGCCGGATTCGGTGTCGAGGGTAAACATCACGCCGGACGCTGCCGTCTCGGAGCGCACCATCTTCTGCACGCCGGCGGAAAGCGCCACGTTCTCGTGGGCGTAGCCGCGGTGCACACGATAGGAGATGGCGCGGTCGTTGAACAGCGAGGCAAAGACCTCGTGGACCGCCCGCTTGACGTTGTCGAAGCCGTCGATGTTGAGAAAGGTTTCCTGCTGTCCGGCGAACGAGGCGTCGGGCAGATCCTCTGCCGTCGCCGATGAGCGTACCGCCACCTTGAGATTGGGATGCTTCGCCTGCAGCGTCTGATAGGCATCGGCCAGCGCGCTTTCGAAGGCGGGCGGCAACGGCGTGTCGATCACCCACTGCCGGACTTTCTCGCCCACCTTGGCCAGCATTTCGGTGTCGTCGACGTCGAGCCTGGCGAGCTCTGCGTTGATTCGATCGTTCAAGCCGTCATGGGCCAGAAACTCGCGATAGGCATGCGCCGTGGTCGCGAACCCGCCCGGCACGGTGACGCCAGCGTCCGCCAGGTTGGAGATCATCTCTCCCAGCGACGCATTCTTGCCACCGACGCGCTCGACGTCGGACATCCCCAATTGCTCGAAAGTGATGATGAACGGTTCCAAAGTCATCTCCTGGTAGTCTCGTCCGGCCATGGTCCACGGACCATCTTCAACGGCATGTGGCGCGTTCCGCTGCACCTCGATGGAGCCAGAAGCTAACAGGCGATTTTCGGCTTAGCCAGAAGTTTAAAGGCGTAGAGTTTGGAGTATTTCTACAAGAATCCCGAGTTTTTCAGGATTTCTGTAGTCGACCACGGCAAGCCGCACCCGGAATGCCAGCGAGTTGCCCGGACAGGGAATTTCGGCCGACAATGAGCCATCGACACACACGGATGAACGCCATGCCCCGCACTGCTTTCTTCATCTCCGACGGTACCGGCATTACCGCGGAAACGCTCGGTCGCAGCCTGCTCTCGCAATTCGAGAATACGGATTTCATCCAGGTCACCAAGCCCTACATCGACACGCTCGACAAGGCACGCTCGCTGGTCAGCATCATCGAAGCGACCGGCGAACGCGACGGCATGCGCCCCATCGTCATCGAC
>Ga0208300_101002_pt1 | contig 13806 bp, 12 predicted proteins | sample 23_taG_FD_184096 | JGI IMG/M metagenome (GOLD analysis project Ga0208300, IMG submission 184096) | Marine viral communities from Cariaco Basin, Caribbean Sea - 23_WHOI_OMZ (SPAdes) (version 2) | ecosystem: Environmental > Aquatic > Marine > Oceanic | place: Caribbean Sea: Cariaco Basin... | reverse complement strand
TGCTCATGTCTTTTTGCTCAATGTTTTTGATAACTTGTGCTCGAAAATCTGCTGAGTAGGTCATCTTTTATATTTCTCTTTGCTTGGTTTAAAAGCATTGTACCTTTTCTATTTTGGACTGACTATAGCATATACAGACAGCTGAATTGAAAAGTCCTATATTTGATCTCACAAGATATTTGGAACCAATCATCTATCCTTGTGCAATACAATTAGAATAAAAATTAAATAGTAGTATCAGTAATCGATATCGTGAAATAAGAATCAAAATAGTTACTAAAAAATAAATCAAACACAATAAGTTCAATAAAAGGAAGAATACAATGAACGAACATACTCTAAAAGGCGAATGGAACCAAATGAAAGGTTCAGTTAAACAAAAATGGGCTGAGCTAACAGACGACGACCTTACCCATATCGAAGGTAGCCGTGACAAGCTAGTAGGTCGCGTGCAAGAGCGCTATGGTCATGCCAAAGAAGATGCAGAGCGTGAAGTAGATGACTGGCGTGTAGAAAACAAGTACTAATATACTCGTTGCATATTTATTCGCTGCATAGTTACTGTACTAAATAAACTGAAAAACCGCATAGAAATATATGCGGTTTTTTTATGGCAGATTTATAATGTACAGATAATCTATTGGAGAAATAAATTACCATTCTCCAGACACGATAAAACCGCATAGCAATCAATTGTTATGCGGTTTTATTGTTAACTATCCATGTTACCTATCACGACTGCTTTTCATGCATCCTTGCACAAATATTCAGTATATTGTGATACTGGGCATCCTGCCCTTTTTACTACACTACAGCTTCAGTATTACTTGCTGCTATCAGCAAAGGGACTGTGTCCTTACTTCAATCGCTATTGTCATCCTGACGCTAGTTATCGAATCATTATCCTTAATGCGGTTAACTCAATCCTTGAGTCACATTCCCTAATGCCGTGTGACTATAGTGCCTAACTCTCATTCGTATGTTAAGTCGCGTAAACGTCATTGCGTGTAAGCATATGCTTACAACAAACCATTTTACTTACCATAATTATTACAACTTATTAACGCAAATGACACCTAGAGCAAAGTTTTGTACTCTATTATAGATAATGTAAGGAAATATTTCGAAAAATAAACTACTAAAAATACTTATTGATTACGAACTAATTTAACGCACCAAAATAACTTCAAAATCTTATAGTTATAGATATTTCTAACATATATCGCCTATTTAATACCATCATAGGATATTGCCTCATGAAAACAATAAAACCTTTCTCTATTAAGGCCACTTTGTCTACTGGTCTTGTCGTTGCATTATTGGGTACGACAGTGGGTTGTACAGTTGTAGGCTCAGGATATGACAATCAGCCCGTATATCGTAGTGATAATAATAGCCAAAACAATAATTTTAAACGCGTAAGTCAGCAGCTTCGACAAGACTTACGCCTCAAAGGCTATCAAGTTATAGATATCAGAGCTGATAGTTACCGTGGTGATCGAGCTCTTACGGCTTATGTTAAAAAGAATAACCAAGCCTACGAGCTAAAATATACTTACCCTGCCCTAAGACTCATCAGCTCAAGCAAAAAAGCGTGGCCAGATAACTGGGATAATAATAAGTCGCAAAAAAATAATAGCCGCTATAAAGAAAACGAGCATAAAGATAATTATCAAAATGGTCAGCGCTATAAAAAAGGTGATGTCGAAGACACCATTAAAAGAGAAGCACGTTACCCAACTATCAAACGCCGTGCTATCAACAAAGTAAGGGCTATGGGCTACCGTGTTGAAGATATCGAGCTTGAAGAGAAAAACAAGCGAGGCGTCTTTGAGATTGAGGCCAAACGCGGTTCACAGAAGTACGAAATATTATTAAGTTATCCAAACTTAGATGTGATCAAAGTCAGAAAAGATTGATTACTTTCAGCATTTTTAACTAATTACCTCGGTACATTTAGCTTTTACCCATATTGAGCAACGACATATTATTAGGAAATCATTATGAAGACTCTATCATTTTCAACATTAAAAACGGTAGCGACTGGCAGCATAGTCGCAGCTTTATTGGCAGTGACCACAGGCTGTGTGACTGCGCCGAATGGCTACAATGGCTATGACGACCTTTACGAGCACACTCATAAGGACAATAAAGGCCATAAAAAACACAAAGATAAAAAGAACGACAAAGACAGCTATGTATCTGTTGTCGAGCAACGAGCTGCTAGCAAAGTCCGTAGCATGGGTTACCGTGTCAAAGACGTCAAATATAAAAATGGTGATCGTAAGATTAAGATAAAGGCTGAACGCGGACGCGATGATTATAAAATCGAGCTAGGCTATCCAAGCTACAATGTGATTAAACTTAAAAAAGATTAATCAGTTTTTAAATACTGATATTCACTGTTAATGCTCAGTTGGAACATTAAAAACTTTATAACCAAATAAGTCATCAAATGATTTATTTGGTTTTTTTATGAGAATTCTTACACTCAAGAATCTGGTATTTTTCTATATAAAACTAGAAATCCAAAACTTTTATCACATCATAAGCTGGCGTTTCATAGGGGTGCGCTTCTTTTAACGCGGCAATGGTAGCATCGATAAAAGCTTCATCTACCACCATTTCCACTCGCCACTCATCGACCATTTCTAAACTATCCTGTGTGCCAATGTGCGGCTCACTGCCTGATAATGGCATAAACTGACCGGTTCCTCGTATCTGCCAACAGCATTGCTCATAGTTTCCAATTTTCCCAGCGCCAGCAGTAAACAAAGCAGATTTTACCTGGTCTAACGCTGCATCAGGAATAAAAACGGTCAACTTATACATAGGTTTACCTTATACAATAGTTTTGAATCTCAATCTACTAGTTCTTAGATAAGGAAGGATGCTCGGTCCATATATAACGTAGCAGCCAGTCTTTGGCATCACCTGCATAATCAATACCAATACGTGGGCGTAGTGATACAGGTGGCTGGCAGCCATCATCTTCTATCCAAACTTCTGATGCCGGCGAAATAGGTTTGCCATATAAATCGCGATCAATTTGCAAGCGTTTGGTCAATTTGCCAGGGCCTGCGAACTGCTTAAGATGAGTAAATTGCTTATCTGGACTGAGTTGTTGCTCTTCGATCAGACGGTCACTATCATCCGTCAAAAACCCAGCGCGTATCAGCACCGATTCAGGCGACTCTACAGAGCCGCTAATCAAATTTAACATATGATGCACACCATAGGTCAAATAGACATAGAACACCCCGCCTTGCTCATACATAATCTCTGTGCGCGACGTTCGAGTGCCTGCATGTGAATGGCAAGCGGGATCATCTTGACCAATATAGGCTTCGGTCTCAGAGATACGCATACGTAGCGTTTTTTGCTGTCCATCACTATCGGTTAGCTGTCGACATAAGACTTTACCAATCAGGTCAGCAGCGACCACACAGGTCGGACGAGTGAACCAGTCAGGCTCCAAAACGGTTGATGAGGCAGTAGACATCAGCGAAACCTTTTCTTATTTTTATGGTCTAATTGATATGAGTAAGTACTAACAAATTAGCATAAAAGTAAGATAAGGTATCGAGGACAATGTTGGCGCTATGTTTGATTTTTTATACGAGCTAAACTACAAGCCTATGCCTAAAGAATGATACTGGTTGATAGATAGATAGGAATTGCAGTCTGTTATAAGTGGTTCCATTATGATGGTCTATTTTAACATTATGATGGTCTATTTTAAGTAGTCTGTTAATAGGTTTGTCGAGTGAAATAGCTGGTTCCGTTGGGGTATACCTTAATAAAAATAAACCTAGGTTTTTCTGAAATGATAATCTCTCAAGTTAATATTTACGAATTTGACGGCAGGGGTCACGGTGAATTCTACTATGCTTCATAGAAGGTAACGATAGGTTCGAAAGAATCTCCTATAATTTCAACTATAAATCGTCTATCAGGATATTTCTTTATTAAGTAATACTCCCAATTATGTTTTATTAGCATAGAAATGTTCATTAATGTCTCATCAGTAGAGTTATCTAGATTATTAAAAAAAATATTTCCAACATTAATACAGTTCCAATCTTTTTGTCTTTCACATTCCGATCGCTTTATAGGATCCTTTTTTTGATAAGCCTCTCTGACGAAAGGCTCACCATCACCGTCAATATCAAAAAATACTTTACCATCAATTTCAAATATCTTTGGCATTAATACTGTCATGAATATTTCTATGTCTTCTGGGTATATTTCCAAACTTCGGTAAATTCTCAAATTATATTCTGTGTCGTAAGGCGATTTTTTCATTTCGCCCTCCCATTTTATGTACTTCCAATTATCAGCATACTGCATCTTTTGGTCCTTTTTAACATATTGAAGTTCTTCAGGGCCTGCTGGACGAGGTTTTACTTTTCCATTAGGGCTATGTACTCTAATAGTGACCCCTGTTATCAAATACATATAACTAAACTTGCGAGATTTTACATAAGATAGCTTAATTACTCATACTATCAATTTTATGGTATGTAAATTTATACCTAATGTTAGTATTTCGATGCCTGTATAGCGCATCGATCAAGAGTACAATACATATGATAAGTACACTATGAAGTACACTGCGACTAACTAAACAACTCAATATACCGATATCATTGACCTACAGCCTAAAGTTCGAGTCCTCACTAGGGTAGCATTACAAATATAATGACAATAAAAAACTGAGCACATGGCTCAGTTTTTTTTATTTTATACTACCTATCGAATGCTTATTTTAATGGCACACCGATACGGTCAGCGACCTCTTCATAAGCTTCAATCACATCACCTAATGACTGACGGAAACGGTCTTTATCGAGCTTTTTCTTAGTGTTCTTATCCCAGATACGGCAGCCATCTGGTGAGAACTCATCACCCAACACGATACGGTCATGGAACACACCAAACTCTAGTTTAAAATCCACTAGGATTAAATCACCCGCATCAAACAATGCCTTTAATACATCGTTGACTTGATAAGTTAGCTCTTCCATCTTAGCCAATTGTTCTTTGGTCGCCCAGCCAAGAGAAACAGAGAGCGACTCATTGACCATCGGATCACCTAGCGCATCGTCTTTATAAAAAAGCTCATACGTTGGCGGCGTCAATGCTTGACCTTCTTCTAAGCCTAAACGACGCACCAAACTACCAGCTGCAAAGTTACGCACCACGCACTCTACAGGAATCATGTCCAAGCGTTTAACCAACACTTCGTCGTCAGACAATTGCTTTTCGAAATGCGTTTCGATACCAGTATCAGACAATTTTTGCATGATAAAAGCATTAAAGCGGTTATTCACCACGCCTTTACGTGCCAATTGTTCGATACGCTTACCATCAAGCGCTGAGGTATCATCACGGAAGTGTAAAATAAGAAGATCATTGTCTTCTGTTTCATAGACAGATTTGGCTTTGCCTTTATACAGCAGTTGTTGCTTTTGCATTATAGGGTTCCTGTTCGTTCAAGCTTATGTGGTAAAAACGCGCAGCGACCGCTGACTCTTATTACAATATCGATATTATTTTAATCAATAATCATAAAAATCGGCGGTACAAGTGAAGAAATAAATTAGTTTGAAGGGCTACTAACAGCACGCTGAGGCTTTGGCAGCTGATACTGATTACCTGACTCATTCTGTAGTTTGAGCGTGTTCGCACCCACATTCGGTGTTGGGTACAAAGGTACAAAAGGTGCCGTTTCTTGGGCGGCAGGTAGCTCTATCGGTGCAAGCTTTTTGCTTTGTTGATAATCTAAGCTTCCGTTATCACGTTTACCAAGCAGGTTTTTGGTCGCTTGACAGCCGCTTAATACCAAAGTGCTACCCAAAACCAAGGTCAGCATTGCTGGAAATAATTTTGTCGTTGATGATGCTTTCATCATGTTGTCTCTCTGAGTTAGCAGTTATTGCTCATGTAGGCGATTGACTTATCGTGATAAGTTGACCTGCTACTAGCTCGAATATCAATTATCGAGCTAGCGACAAATCTAAAATCGCCGAATATCAATTGGCTAAGTATCAATTTATCGTATGTTTGCTCGAACCAATGCTTCATCGATAGTCGCATGATGCTGCTCGGCGAGCCAAACCAATGGCAGACGGATACCTTTATCGATAATGCCCATTTTATGCAAGGCGTACTTCGCTGGGATAGGGCTTGATTCGATGAATAGGTCACGGTGCAAATGTTTGACCACGTCATGGATTTTACCAGCCGCTTCAAAATCACCACGTAAACCCGCAGAAAAAGTCTCACTCATGGCTTTTGGTGCTACGTTAGCAGTGACTGAGATATTACCTTTGCCACCTACTTTCATTAGATCAAGCGCAGTGCCATCATCACCAGATAACACAACCATTCTGTCACCAACGGCTTTTATCAATTGCTCACCGCGACCGACAGATCCTGTCGCATCTTTGATAGCAACGATATTATCGATATCGCACAAACGCTCAACCGTTTCTTGAGCGATATCAACCACTGTACGTCCAGGCACGTTATACAGCATTTGCGGTATATTTACGGCTTTGGCAATGGCTTGATAATGCTGGAATAAGCCTTCTTGTGGTGGCTTATTGTAGTAAGGAGCGACTAGCAACGCGCAGTCCGCACCTGCATCGGCAGCATCCTGAGTCAGCTTGATGGCTTCCATCGTGTTGTTGGCACCAGTACCCGCGATGACCGGTACACGACCTTTGACATGCTGAACGAAATAGCGAATAACATCGCTATGCTCTTGCATAGATAAGGTCGCTGATTCGCCAGTAGTACCAACAGCCACAAGGCAGTGTGTGCCCTGCTCGATCTGCCAATCTATGAGATCTGCGAGACGTTTATAATCGACCTTACCGTCAGGGTGCATGGGCGTTACCAAAGCTACCATTGAGCCTTGTAGTCGGGTTTTGATCTCGTCGTATGCTGTGCTCATAACCGTGCCTTACTGTATTATCCTAGCTTTTATTAAAGCTGTCACATGATAGGTCGTTTGCAAGTGGCCATTGCTTTGTGTGCGTTGATAAACGCTGATGGCGTAACTTACTTGATGTTAATGCTGCGTCTCTACTTACTATAATAGCGTTTGTATCATAGATTATTATATCTACGATATCAGTATCGTGATGGCAATTTACCAAGAGTAATAGGCGTACCTACTAGCCGACAGAAATATAATAATAAGAGTGCTCGTTAGTGTAGCATATTTTGATTTGACCGCTATCAATCAATTGGCAGTCAGCACATAATTTTAGTACCAAAAAATGGGTATTATTTTTCGCTTAAATTTATAGAACCTGGCCTAAAACCTTGTAGATGAATACTTACATCATTAAAGGAGCAGTTTAGCGTAATCAACGTGCGCTGATAAGTCTCTTATGTAATATTAACGAATCGTCAACACATCGATAGTAGGTCGATAGAATCGAAAAGGCAACCCTCTCGTACCGATGCCGCTACTAACAAATATCTGTGCACTTGCATGTTGGTATAGGCCGCGCTGCTTACTCATGCGACTGTTATATAGCAATGCTGACTGCTCACTACTGCGTCGAATATCGTTCTGTTTTTGAGCAAGCAGGATATTTTTTTGAATAGCCTTTGCAGCACCGGTTATCAACAAAGGGCGTGGCTGTAAAGACTTTGGCAGATCACTGATACTATCAAATCGTGATGCCAAGATAATCACTGGACTGGTGGCATTGGCAATCTCCGATCCAAGCATTGCTTTATCAGTCGCCTCTGACGTTTCAATATCTGTAGATTGCTTGGACACATCTTGCCAGCCGCAAAGCACCGCTACTAATGAATTTGTATTCGAGTTTTCTTGCTCAACACTGTCTTGATTATTAGTTCGATAAGTCGACTGATTGACGACTAACTGCTCATTTGTCGCTCTTGCACATTTGAGTGGCAGTGACGTACATTGCTGATCGATATAGTTAATATCGAGTACATCAAAAGTACTAGCCAATGTATCTTCTAATAATGGCTGACCTTGCTTGGTCGTATTCATAGACTGATAACGCAAGTCCGAGGTACTCATGACTGTATAAACAGGTTTATTTACCCCCTTGAACAGCATTAACTGACCCACTAAATCTGCACTTGGGTAGTATAGCCAGTCCCCAGTAATCAGTACGGCATCTGCTGACAAAGCATTGATAGTAGAGACCAGCTTGCGAATATGACGCGGCTTACCACCGTATATCCCTATACGCAAATCTGCCAATACGGCGACTTTGAGCGGTGTAGACAAATCTAAGTCAATAGAATGATGCTCTAGTCGTAAGCGATTGGGTTGTACAATGACAGTATAAAAGTACAAGCCCATCATCAATATTGCCATCAGTACAGCAGGTAGTGATAGCTGCGCTAACATCGGTATCAAGTCCTGTGACCAAACCATGATAAGCAATATCGCCCAAACAGGCATCGTGTAAGCGGCATAATATAATGCTAGCTTCACCCAAATGCGCATAAAGCGCTTGGTAGGATTGGCATTGAACGTTTGTAGCCCTGACCACAGTGCAATGTACGCTAGCAATGCTGCTGACGTCGTTGTAATAAGCGTATGTAGAGCGGGGTCAGTCATAATTACCTAGCGGTTGCATAATGGTACGAGCCTACTAAGCGACTCGGCCCACCTTAGAGCGTATTGATTGATCAATAACTCACTTAACGAATGGATTGCTGTTGAGGTCTTACTCTTAGCTGTTTGATAAAAAACCAAACATTATAGAGGTCGACCTCCATGATAGACAAGCACAATTATTGACGTGCGCGCTGCCTTTATACCCTGAACCATAATCTGAGTTACATTATGAGTCACATTAACAGTGACATTCACAGCCACGATTTAATCATGACACCTACTCAATACGTAGACCAATAATAGCAGGAATGCCTTGGCGTATAACTTCTATAGTGACCACGCCTTTTTTAGGAAGAGAAGCAATAGCACCTGAAAAGTCTGCCACTGTTTCAATCGGCTTTTGATGAAAGTTAGTGATGACATCGCCTGCCAGAATACCTGAGCGCGCGGCCAGTCCAGTAGGATCCACTGTGGTAACCAATATACCGGTTTTATTGTCTACAGCGATTTCTGCTTGTTCATCTGCCGTCAAATCGCGTAAACGCAAGCCCAACTGTACATCATCATTTTGCTCATTACCGCTCTGTGCTCTTACATCATTAGGCGCATAAGCGAGCTTGCCGTTAATCACCATCTGCTTACCGTTACGCTGAATCCGTGCACGGAAGGAGTCGCTTGGACGCGCTCGGTTGAGCAAGTTCAGCAAGTCTGATGTCTCCATGATTTGTACGTCATTGTATTGCAAAATGATGTCACCAGGTTTTAGGCCTGATTTTTGTGCTGGTGAATCTGGTGATACACGAGTCAGTAAGGCACCTTGAGGGCGCTCTAAATTATAAGCCTCGGCCAGATTGCGATCGATATCTTGTGGATAGATTCCTAGATATGCACGCGCCACTTCACCGTCATTTTTTAGCTGCTCATAAATGTCCATAGCAGCGTCAATAGGGATAGAGAATGACAGTCCCATATAACCGCCAGTACCACTAAAAATGCGCGAATTGATTCCAATCACTTCGCCGCGCTGGTTAAATAGTGGCCCGCCAGAGTTACCAGGGTTTAGCGCTACATCTGTTTGGATAAATGGCACGCTCGTCTCACGTGAGAAGCTACGCGACTTGGCACTGACAATACCAGCAGAGGCTGAATAGTCAAAACCAAATGGCGAACCAATTGCTAACACTGGCTCTCCTACTTTTAGACCACTTGAGTCGCCAATAGGCAGAGCTGGAAATTGGCTGCCCTCAACTTTTAGCACGGCCACATCTGAGCGCTCGTCACTACCGACCAAAGTTGCATCAAGCTCGGTTCTATCATTGAGCGTCACAGTGATTTTGTCCGCACCTGCTATGACATGATGATTGGTCAGCATATATCCATTGGAGGTAATAAAAAAGGCCGTACCATAAGCATGTTCAATCGCTGGCGTCGCGACTCGATCAGGGATACGTAGACGATCACCAAAGAACTGACGCAACACTTCAGCAGTCTGAGCCTTAGCAAGCTCGGCTTCACTAATCGTTTTGGTAACATTGACACGTGCCACTGCTGGCGTGACTTGTTGCACCAAACCAGAGAAATCAGCCGTCGTGACTGCAGCCTGAGCACTGTTTATCGTCGTGACATTGATACTAGCGAACATAACGGTACTAACAGCGAGTGCCAGCGCACTACGTTGTAACCATTGCTGCATATTGGCAGTGGTCCGTCCTTTGAACATATTGATAGGCATTTTGTGTCCTCCATATGAGTAAGCGCTGTTATTAACAGCCACGTTATGATTGTCAGCGATAGCGACTACACCAAGCGGCATGCCCTATTCGTTACTATTTGGTGAATTATATTCTTTTATCTATTTATCTTGTCTATTTATGCGGCGCAGCACTTTTATTCGAGCTTATTGTCATAACTATTTAGCAATTACTTTACGCTTATTTTTAACACTACTCATTACTTGAATGTTTATAGAGTGCCTGTCTTTAGAAGATGGTTAATAGTGTCTTATAAAAACAAATACTTTCAACGTTCAGTATATGACATTTCATAGCGCCAACACTATTATCCTATGCGTGACGTGCATGCCCTACGTAGCTACTGTATGATAAATAAAAACTTGAAGTATTGTGCTGATGCTTTTTGCATAGTGAAGGATAACCCAAGGCAGCGTTATTTCATATGGGCTTCGTATACTTTCGTGGCCGTGACATAGCTTTTTAGCAGGTACGGCTTACATCAGCTTGAAATAAAATCATGGTATGATGTCAAACCAAATATTTTACTAAACAAACAAAAGTTAGCTTGTATATGAGACTGTTTATTGCAGGTTTATAAACTGGCTATCATCACTCTTGTTTTCCATCTTTTGCATTTCTAGCGTATTGTGATTTATCTAGAAGCGCTTTTGTCTTTGCTACTTTATAGTAGTTATATCATATCTAGCTTATGTTGTGATTCATGATGGCTATCAGTGCGATGGCTTGGCTACAACAGAAACGGATAACAACTTATTGTTAAATAAACGGTAGCGACTATCTTATAACAGCTATCGATAGATATAAAATATGACAAGATTATAAAAGGATTAATTTATGGATACCGCCCTTTTGCTATCCGGCGTGGTTGGGATTGGCATTGCCGCCCAATGGTTGGCTTGGTATTTAAAGCAACCATCCATTTTATTTTTATTACTGATTGGTATTATCGTCGGGCCAGTGCTGGGTGTATTTGACCCAGATTTGGTATTAGGCGAGCTGATGTTTCCTTTCATCTCTTTGGGCGTGGCAATTATCCTATTTGAAGGATCGTTAACGCTAGAGTTCGATGAGATTAAGCAGCATGGTACCGTGGTACAGATGCTGGTATCAGTCGGTGTACTGATTACCATTGCGATCGTGGCCCTATCGACTTATTTACTATTCGATGTCGATCCATTGATTGCTCTACTCTTCGGTGCACTAGTCTGTGTGACTGGTCCGACAGTCATTATGCCGCTGCTGCGTAGTGTACGCCCTAACAAAACCATTTCCAATATCTTGAAATGGGAAGGTATTATCATTGACCCAATCGGCGCTATCGCTGTGGTATTGGTCTATGAGTACATTATCTCAGGCGGTGAAGCCAGTAGTATTCTACTGTTTGCTAAAATTGTCGTATTGGCAACTGCAATGGGTATGGCGGGCGCTTGGCTACTTGCATTCCTTATGCGCCGTCATATGATTCCTGAATTCTTACGTAATGTCTTTACCTTAGCATTTGTACTGGTGTTATTTTCGATATCGAATCATCTAGAGCATGAATCTGGTCTATTGACCGTCACAGTACTGGGCGTGGCATTGGCGAACTGGCCAAAATTCCCACGTGAGACGATTTTAGAGTTTAATGAGTCGTTGACCATTTTGCTGATTTCAGTGCTGTTCATTATTCTGGCGGCGCGTGTAGAGCTAGCAAGCTTGCTCAGCGTTGGTTTTGCAGGGCTAGTGCTGCTCGCTATCGTGATGTTTGTCGCACGCCCACTATCAGTCTGGGCATCGGCTATCGGTTCTAACCTTAAGACCAATGAAAAGCTGATGATTAGCTGGATTGGCCCACGTGGTATCGTTGCCGCTGCTATCTCATCCCTGTTTGCGATTCGTTTGCAAGAGTATGATATTCAGGGCGTAGAGCTACTTGTACCGCTCGTATTTATGGTCATCATTGGTACGGTCATGATTCAGGGTCTAGGTGCAAAAGTAGTCGGTAACTTACTTGGCGTACGTGAGCCTGAGACCAATGGTATTCTTATCGTTGGCTCAAACCCAATTACGCTATTGATTGCTACCTCTCTCAAAGACCAAGGCTTCGACGTCATCGTTGCACACAATAACTACACCAATATTGCACGTGCACGCATGAGCGGTCTGCGTACTTACTTTGGTAATCCCATCTCTGATCACGCAGATCATCATCTGGATCTAATCGGTATTGGTCGCTTGTTTGCGATGAGTATGGACAAAGAAATGAACACGTTGTCCGAGATTCACTATCGTCATGAATTTGGTGAGCGTAAGCTATACCGTCTCAAATTCAGTGACGAAAAAGTCAAAAGCGAGCGTGATGATAAGCAATCGAACTTCCACTCACAATGGTTGTTTGGCAAAGATGTGACCTATACCAAGCTTGCCAGTATGCTGTCCAAAAAAGCTCGAATTAAGATTACCAATATCACGGATAGCTATAGCTTTGAGCAATATAAAGCGGATAATAAGCAATTCGTACCGCTATATACGGTAGATAAAGAAGGCAAACTGCACGTTATCACCGATAAGTTCGATGGTACTGTCCCTCGTGACCGTAAGCTTATATCGCTAGTGGTAGACGATGAAGTACAGCCAAAGCCAGTCGATGTAACGCCTAAGCAAGAGCAGGCTCGCATGGCAGCTGATGCTAACTTTGAGTCCAACTCAAAAGCCCCTGAAAAGCGCAAAGAGCAGGAGCCTAGCCCTGATGACAGTCAAACAGCAGCGCCAGAGTCTTTGGTAGATAGTGACAAAAATGATGAACAAAACACTGCTAATCCGTCATCAGCCACCCAAAGCAGTAACACCGAGACTAAGTCACCTTCTAGCACTACCATAGAGAAAAATGAGCCAGTAGAAGAGCCAAAAACGTCTGCTACGAATGTGGATAATAAAGGCGTCATGTCTGCAAACTCAACAGCGACTTCGAAGACCAAAACCTCTACGAACAGTAATGGCAATGGTAGTGCGCCTAAAAACAAAAAAGGGGCGCTTGATCCAAACCGTCTACCTGACTCTGCTCAGGATAGCGACGCCTCTATCGCTACTACTGAGAGTGTAAAAGTAGATAAAATAGATGACAAATAACGTGCATAGTTATCTGCTTTATTGACCTAAAGATAAAATATTTACCTTAATAAAAAGCCCCAGCAATGAACTGACCCCCATAAGTTGGACACAACTTATGGGGTATTTTTATGCGTTACGATCTGGACTTTAAGCTCAAAGTCATATCATACTATCGGCAAGGACATACCGGAGTCGCAACAGCAAAGAAGTTTGGACTTGATAAAAAGATAATCTCTAGATGGATTAATCAATACAAAAGCGGCGGTATAGAGGCTATCAAGCCAAAGGCGAGTAAAACTAAATACAGTAGCGAGTTTAAACTTAACGTACTCACAGTCATGC
>Ga0208300_100993_pt1 | contig 13919 bp, 13 predicted proteins | sample 23_taG_FD_184096 | JGI IMG/M metagenome (GOLD analysis project Ga0208300, IMG submission 184096) | Marine viral communities from Cariaco Basin, Caribbean Sea - 23_WHOI_OMZ (SPAdes) (version 2) | ecosystem: Environmental > Aquatic > Marine > Oceanic | place: Caribbean Sea: Cariaco Basin... | reverse complement strand
TCTACAAGCTGCTGCGAAAGGCACGCACCGAACGCGGCGCGATCGATTTTGAAACCACTGAAACCAAAATTGTTTTCGATGCGCAGCGCAAGATTGAAGAGATTGTTCCGGTGCACCGGAACGATGCTCATAAGATTGTGGAAGAGTGCATGCTGTGCGCAAACGTGGCCACGGCCCGTTTCCTGAAAAAGCACAAAATACCGGCTCTGTACCGGGTGCATGAAGGCCCGTCCGAAGAACGGTTGGCGAAATTGCGTCTGTTCCTTGGTGAGCTGGGCTTGCAGTTGGGCGGCGGTGATCGGCCAACATCTGCGGATTATCAGCAGTTGCTTTCCGAAGTCGCTGACCGCTCGGATGCCCACGTCATTCAGACGGTGATGCTGCGCTCATTGAGCCAGGCGGTGTATAGCCCCGAAGAAAGCGGCCACTTCGGCCTGGGCTTTGCCAGCTACGCGCACTTTACCTCGCCCATCCGCCGATATCCGGATCTAGTTGTGCATCGGGCTATCAAGTCTTGCATTCACAATCCGGACGTGCAGAAAGATGTGGTGTCGCCCAAAGAGCTGGACTCGGAACTGGCCGCCTATCCGTACGATTACGCGAAAGTTGAACAGCTCGGCGAACATTGTTCGATGACGGAGCGTCGGGCTGATGATGCCACTCGTGACGTGATGGCTTGGCTCAAGTGCGAGTTCCTCAAGGATCACGTGGGTGAAGAATACGAAGGCGTGATTGCCGCAGTAGTGCCGTTCGGTTTCTTTGTTGAGTTGGCCGATATTTATATTGAAGGGCTGGTGCATGTCTCGACACTGAATGGCGATTACTTCCACCATGATGCGGCCAAGCATCGGTTGATCGGCGAACGCACCGCGGTAAGTTTCCGGCTGGGCGATGAGGTCAAGGTGAAAGTGGTGCGGGTGGGTCTGGAAGATCGCAAGATTGACCTGGAGCTCACCAGCAAGCCGCAAAAGCGTACCGCTGACCGGGATGCCCTGGATGTCGCCAAGCGTGAACCGCGCGGTAAAGGTGATCGGGCCGGTAAAGGAGGCAAGCGTGGCAAGTCCGGAAAGCCTGCCAGCGCGAAAGAGCGTCTGGCCAGCGAAGCTGCGCGCGAAGCCTCAAAGAAAGGCGCGAAAAAATCGGCACCGGCCGGTAAAAAGCGGAAAAGCCGCAAGTAATCAGTAACACAGGAATGAATCGCTAGTGTCTCAGGAATATGTATTTGGCTGGCACGCCGTGGAGGCAGTGCTGAAGCGGGAGCCGGAGCGTTTGCTGCGCGTGTGGATCCAGACCGGTCGGCAGGACAAACGAGTAAAGTCGGTAACCGAGGCGCTGGATGGTTTGGGTGTGCGCTGGAGTGTTGTCCATCGCCGTGAACTGGATGAGCGCGTGTCTGGCGTGCATCAGGGTGTGGTGGCCGAGGTTGCCGAAAGCCGCGAATGGACTGAGGCGGATTTGCTGGCGCAATTGGCCTCGAGCAACAAGCCGCCATTTTTGCTGGTGCTGGATGGTGTGACCGACCCCCACAATTTGGGGGCGTGCATGCGTACCGCTGATGCCGTTGGGATTCAGGCCGTCATTGTGCCGAAAGACAAGTCTGCAAGCCTGACCCCCGTGGCGCGTAAGGTGGCCTGTGGTGCGGCTGAAACCGTGCCGTTTGTCCGGGTGACCAATCTGGCCCGCTTTCTGCGCGAGTTGAAAGATCAGGGGGTTTGGCTCATCGGCACCGCGGGAGAGTCCGACGCCAACCTGTTCCAGGCGGATTTTAAAGGGCCGGTGGCGCTGGTCATGGGGGCTGAAGGTAAGGGCATGCGCCGCCTGACTCGCGAGCACTGCGATCAGTTGGTCAATATCCCGATGCTCGGCCACGTTGATAGCCTGAACGTTTCGGTAGCAACCGGGGTTTGTCTGTACGAAGCGTTGCGCCAACGAACCGGTTAATCCTTGCACGATACCCCTTGTAGGCATAGAATACGTCACCCCTTTTAGAAGGGGTGGTTTTGTATTGCCTGAATTCAGGGGATCAAAATCTCGCTTTTGATCAGGCGGTTTTATACAAAGCCCTGTTTATAAAGCAAAAAGAAGCCGGCAGCTTAGCTGTCACCTCCTTGCTTTCCATGTTTGGGATCGGTTCGGTCCGAAGCAGAAAGCTGTTTAACCCGTAGGGAGAACTCATGCGTCACTACGAAATCGTATTTATGGTACATCCGGATCAGAGCGAGCAAGTGCCCGCAATGATCGAGCGTTATACCGGCCTCATCACTGAAGATGGCGGTCAGGTACATCGCCTGGAAGATTGGGGCCGTCGTCACCTGGCATACCCGATCAACAAGATTCACAAAGCTCACTACGTGCTGATGAACGTTGAATGTTCACAGGCTGCGATGGACGAGCTGACTCATAACTTCCGCTTCAACGATGCGATCATCCGTGAGCTGATCCTGCGTCGCGACGAGGCTGTTACTGACCTGTCTCCGATGAAAGCCGCTGAGTCCCGTGAGGACCGTCGTTCCGGCGGAGATGATCGTCCACGCCGTTCGGCTGAGTCTGGCGAAAGCCAGAGCACTGAGTCCAAAGGCGAAGAAGAGTAATTCACCGGAGTTAGGAGTTAAGTTATGGCTCGTTTTTTCAGACGTCGTAAGTTCTGCCGCTTCACGGCAGAAGGTGTTAAAGAGATCGATTACAAGGATCTGGACACCCTGAAAGGCTACATCACTGAAACCGGCAAAATCGTGCCCAGCCGTATTACCGGCACCAAAGCACGTTATCAGCGTCAGCTGGCTACCGCGATCAAGCGTGCCCGCTACCTGGCACTGCTGCCGTATACGGACAGTCACGACCACTAAGCACAGATAGACAGGACCCGGGACCATGCGTGCACTGGCACAGTATGTAATGCGCGGTCCCATGCAGGCCGGCGGAGTAGCAGTAGTAGCAACTATTGTTCCTTTGTTGTTCTGGATAGGCGCAGCAGTTACGGCCCTTGTCATTATGAGACAAGGGGTTCGGCAAGGGCTCACTATTGGCCTTTGGGCAGTTTTGCCTGCGTTGGGATGGGCCGTATACGGTCAAAACCCGACAGCGCTGATTGTATTGCTGCAAACGATGCTGATTGCATCGGTCTTCCGGGCATCGCTGTCCTGGGAAAACGCGCTGTTATCAGGCGCCTTTCTGACGATACTGACGGGCCTTATGTTGCCGGTCATGTATCCGACACTGTTAAACGAACTTGTTCGAATCGGTGTCGAATTTTACGACCAATACAACGCCGAAGTGGTTCAGGCTCTGGGCGGCGACCTGGAGCGGATCATTCGAAGCGCGATGAGCGCCAGCATGGCGGGCTCGGCTTTCGCAATAGCGATTGCCATGGCCATGTTGGCGAGATCCTGGCAGGCAGGGCTGGATAACCCCGGTGGTTTTCAGCGCGAGTTTCATGCCATCCGGTTGTCGCCGGCCATCGCGGTTGTATGCGCTGTATCCATGATATCGGGCCCGTTGTTAGGGCTGAATCCGGTACTCTTGGCATGGGCTGCAGGCACGCCACTTCTGGTGGCAGGTTTGGCTTTGGTTCATGGGGTGGTTGGTCGTAAACAGTGGGGCGGGCAGGCACTGTTCGCGTTTTACATTGTGTTGGGGCTGTTGGGTCTGAATCTAATGATGCTGTTGTTGGTTCTGGCTTTTGTGGATAGCTGGCTGGATATTCGGGAGCGCATCGCGCCAACCGGACCGGCTGAATAAAGCACGAAGAGGTTAACGAGATGGAAGTTATTCTGCTCGAGAAAGTTGCAAACCTTGGCACTTTGGGCGACAAGGTAAACGTTAAGGCCGGTTACGGTCGTAATTTCCTGCTGCCGTACGGCAAGGCTGTGCCTGCCACGGAAGCAAACGTAAAGGCGTTCGAAGAGCGTCGCGCTGAGCTGGAAAAAGCCGCTGCTGAAAAGCTGACTGCTGCCCAGTCCCGTGCAGAAGCTCTGGAAGGCGCATCCTTCACCATCACCTCCAAGGCTGGTGACGAAGGTAAGCTGTTCGGCTCTATCGGCGTTCGCGATATTGCAGAAGTTGTTTCTGCTGGCGGCACCGAAGTTGAGAAGAGCGAAGTTCGTCTGCCAGAAGGCCCTCTGCGGACCACTGGCGAGTACGACATTGAGCTGCAGCTGCACTCTGACGTTGAAGTTACCATCAAACTGGCGGTTGTTGCCGAGTAATCGGTTAGCCACAGCAGGTAAGTTCAGCGACCGCTGAGGCTCAGGCTTTTCGCGGTCTATAACAAGCCCGATCCGGAAACGGTTTCGGGCTTGTTTGTTTCTGGTATTCTTGTAGGTCTGTTTTTCATTCCTTACGTGTCTGGTGTCTATGGCAATTCCTTCTCCCCAATCTGTGTCTATTGATTCAGAAACCAGTCGTATCAAAGTCCCACCCCATTCGGTGGAAGCAGAGCAGGCCGTATTGGGTGGTCTGATGCTGGATAATCGACGGTTCGACGAGATTTCAGAAATGATTTCGGCGGCTGATTTTTATCGCCAGGATCATCGTCTGATTTTTGGTGCTGTTGAGCGGCTGGCCAGCGAAAGCGAGCCTTTGGATGTCGTCACCCTGGCGGAGTTTCTCGAACGGGCCGGGGATATAGAAGACGCAGGCGGTCTTGCCTATCTGGCTGAGTTGGCAGAAAAAACCCCGGGTGCAGCGAACATAGCGGCCTATGCAGACATCGTGCGCGAGCGTTCGGTCCTGCGCCAGCTGGTTGAAGTGTCCGGTAAGATTTCCGATTCCGCGTTTAATCCGCTGGGTCGAAAAAGTAGCGAAATACTGGATGAGGCCGAGCGCAGCGTGTTTCAGATTGCCGAAGCGCGCACCAAAGAGGGGTCGGGCCCTAAAGCCATCAACCCGATTCTGGCCACAACCCTTAGCCGCATTGAAGAGTTGTTCGAGTCGGGTGAGCAAACTACCGGCTTGACCACCGGTTTCCGTGACCTGGATGACCAGACCTCCGGTATGCAGCCGGCCGATTTGATCATCGTGGCTGGCCGTCCATCGATGGGTAAAACCACCTTTGCCATGAACATCGTGGAAAATGCTTTGATCAGCACCGGCACCCCGATTCTGGTGTTCAGTATGGAGATGCCCGCAGATGCTCTGGCCATGCGTATGCTCTCTTCGCTTGGGCGAATTGACCAGACCAAGGTCCGGGGCGGTAAGCTTGAGGAAGACGACTGGCCGCGCCTGACATCGGCGGTCAGCCTGCTGAAAGACAAACCTCTGTATATTGATGACACCCCGGGCCTTAGCCCCACCGAAATGCGTTCCCGGGCGCGCCGGATTGCCCGGGAAAATGGCGGAAAAATCGGCCTGATCATGGTGGATTACCTGCAGTTGATGCGGGTGCCCGGTAACACCGAAGGGCGAACGGCAGAAATCTCCGAGATTTCTCGATCGTTGAAAGGTATCGCCAAGGAACTGAGTTGCCCGGTGGTGGCACTGTCTCAGCTGAACCGCAGTCTTGAGCAGCGTCCCAACAAACGCCCTGTAAACTCCGACCTCCGGGAATCCGGTGCGATCGAGCAGGACGCCGACGTGATTATGTTCGTGTATCGGGATGAGGTTTATAACGAAGACACTCAGGACAAAGGCATCGCCGAAATTATTATCGGTAAGCAGCGGAACGGGCCGATCGGCACCATCCGGCTGGCCTTTATTGGTAAGTACACCAAGTTCGAAGACCTGGCGCACGGGGATTACGGTGATTACGGTGGTGACTATTAATGCCGCGCGCAACCGTTGCCAGAATTGATCTGGATGCTCTGAAGTTCAACTACCATCTGGCGCAAGCCAAAGCAGGCAGCACGCAGGCAATGGCGGTGGTCAAAGCAGACGGCTATGGCCATGGCATTCAAGCTGTTGCCAAGGCGCTGGCGAACGATGCCCGAAAATTTGCAGTGGCCTGTTTGGAGGAAGCCTTGGCAATACGTGCAGCGGGTTTGCATCAGCCCGTTGTCATGTTGCAGGGTGTGCATCACCCGGAAGATCTGGAGCTGTGCTCTCAGCAAGGTTTCGAGCCGGTGCTGCATAACAGCCAGCAGTTGCAGTGGTTGGCCGCAAGTTCCGCACCGCTGTATTGGCTGAAGGTGAATACCGGCATGAACCGGTTGGGTTTCAGGCCCTCGGAACTCCCTGCTGTCATGGCAAAACTGGAAGAAAGGGGGCAGCGACCGGAGCTGCAAGGTTTCGTGACTCATTTTGCCTGTGCGGACGACACCTCCAGTCCCATGACTGCCGAGCAAACCCGCATCTTCGAGCAGGCCACACAGGCCTGGCCGACACTGATGCGAAGTGTCGGCAACTCCGCCGCTCACTTCCTGCCTGAGCAGCCGCTTTACGACTGGAGTCGGCCCGGCATCATGCTTTACGGGGCATCTCCCATGATTGGCAAAACCGGGTCTGGTTTGGGGTTAAAGCCGGTGATGACGCTCGAAGCACCTTTAATCACTACGAGAACCGTCAAGCCGGGAGAGTCGATCGGCTACGGTTCAACCTGGGTGGCCGAATCGGAAACTCGCATGGGAATGGTGGCGATCGGTTATGGCGATGGCTATCCGCGCCATGCGGGTACGGGAACGCCTGCGGCTGTTCTTGGGCAGCGTATCGGGCTTCTGGGCCGGGTATCAATGGACATGCTGGCCGTCGATCTGACCGGCGTGCCCGAGGCTCAGGAGGGCGACATGGTGGAGCTGTGGGGCAAAACCGTCAGCGTGGACGAGGTGGCTGCCTGTGCGGGGACCATAGGGTATGAGCTGCTGACCGGCGTAACGGCCCGGGTGCCCCGGGACTGCTACTGATGGTCAGTCCCGGGAAGCGGTGATCACTTTTACTGGGCTTCCGGCTCATGAATGATTTCTTCGATAAAATCCAGGATGGATGCCAGACTGCGGTCGTTCAGCTTTTTAAGGACTTTATGAACCACCATTTTGCTGCCTTTGAGCATGCTGCTGATGCCCACTTTGGCCATACTCATGGTCATGTTGCCGGCATTCAGGCGCCGTAGCGGTTCCAGAAAGAAGAAATCAAGGCCGTTTTCGGTCAAGTCCACAATCAGGTTGTACAGCTTGTCGATGGCTTCCTTGTCGGCTTTGCCGCGCGCTTTCAGCTCGGATACTGTATAAAGCGCACGGGTGCGAAGTTCATCGGGGATAGGAGCAACAATGTGGCTTTGTTGTTTCAGCATGATCAGTCCTGGTGTTGTATGCTCATGTTGGCAGCGCCAGAGTGTTGCTGCGAAGAGCGTGGTTCGTACTGACGAAAGTCAGTGTTTATACGGTGCGATGAATAGTGCAGCAAAACCTTGGTTCAGGCCATTGGCCTGAACGTGGATTAGCCTGTCAGATCAGCGAAATTCGGAGGTAGTGAATTCCCGTGCATGTCTTAGTTGTTCACGATTATGGCCCATTAGGCCGGGTGCTTCTTGACCGCTTGCGAGCCTCGCACCTGCGGGTCAGCCCGTTGCTGATAAGCGACCCTGCCCGGGTGGATTTGCATGCACTGGCAAGCTGGATTCCGGACGATACCGATTTGATCGTTAACGCGCTGTGGTTGGGCGATCCCGAACAGGCTGAAGCCGATCGTGAAGCGACTCATGAGGCCGCATTCTCGCTGCCTTTGGCGCTTGCCGGTCATGCGCTGGAGCGCGGCATGGCCATGCTCCAGTTGTCGTCGTGCTATGTGTTTGATGGCCGCAAACAAGATGCCTATATCGCGTCCAATCCCGGCCAGCCCATTAACGAATTGGGGCGCTGGCAGTGGGAGTGCGAGCAAGCGTTGCGGAGTCAGTTACCTCGACACATTATTTTGCGTACCGGATGGAGTCTGGCGCGGATTGCAAAGAAGGTTTATGAAAACAGTGCCAACGCAGAGGCACTACCGTTGCCTGGTCGTTGCCACGGCCAACCGGTCGCGGTGAAGGATTTGGCTCGCGTTATGGCGGCAATCATCATGCAGCTGGATTGCGGCGCAGAAGTCTGGGGAACTTACCAATATGCCGGGGCGGAAGAGATCTCCTTTTACGAATTAGGGTTGGCTATCGTCGAGATGCCGGGGATACCGGAAGGTATTCGAGTAGTCGATGAAACGCCCGAGTGGGGCCATCTGGAACCGGTAAACACAACCATGGTGTGCACGAAAATACGCAACACCTTTGGCATTAAACAGTTGCCTTGGCGGCGATGGTTGGAAGAAGAGTTCTTGATGGCGACCGCAGCCGATAAATCCGAGAACGAGCCGGCTCAATAAGCCCGGCTCGCCAAATCGTTCAGGCTTGCGAGGACCGGCAGGCCTGCTTGCTCACTTCGTGAGTGACAGTCTGCAAGGCTTCAACATCCAGAATTTCAACCTCACGCCCTTTTGCCCTCAAAATGCCTTGGCTCTGGAAACGCGTAAATACGCGACTGACGGTTTCAACCGCCAAGCCCAGGAAGTTGGCAATGTCGTTTCTCGGCATGGGCAGGGTAAAGGTTGTGCCCGACATCCGGCGACGGCGGAAGCGGCTGGAAAGAGAAAGCAGCAGCGCAGCGATGCGTTCTTCAGCCGTGTTTTTGCTGAGCAGCATCGCCAGTTGGTGGCTGCTTTGGATTTCTTTGCTCATCAGCTGATACATGTGGTGCTGAAGTTCAGGCAATTTAATGGTCAGTTCTTCCAGTTTGTCCATGGGGAACTCGCACAAGCTGGTGCGCTCCAAAGCTTTCGCTGTGCAGGCGTAATGATCGCTGCCCAAACTGTCTAAACCAACAAGCTCGCCCGGCATGAAAAAGCCTGTGACCTGCTCTTCACCGCTTTCCGTAATGATGGATGTTTTGATCGAACCGCTCTTTACCGCGAAGCAGGATTTAACCGGCGTGCTTTGGTCAAAAATGTGTTCGCCACGGTTGTAGATCTTTCCCTGCTGAACAATGTTCTCCAAGCTATCGAGATCGTTTTCCTCGACCGCAAGGGGCAGGCAAAGATTGCTGAGGCTGCACTGATTGCACGAGGCCTTGAGCGGAGAAACGGAGCGAAGCGGAATTGCCTTAGCCATAACCAAAAAACCTGAAATAAATGGTGTAAACAAGCTGACCAGCGATCGCAGCTTATTGAGCGCTAAACGAGTATACCAAAACAAGATAGCTGTATAACGAATCTTCGAGCTAGCGGTATTTATGCTTAATTTTTAACGCTTAGCGTTTTCGGCCCTTTTGTTTGCGTTCCAGTTCCTCTGCTTCTTTTTGTGCGGCTTCAATTTCCGCCAGCGCTCGGGCCTCTGCCAGTTCTTTTTCGACCATCGCCGGTGTCTCCAGTGAAATTCGCCCAATGGTGCCAGCCCGAAACTCATTGATGAGCACTTCGGAAACCTTGTACAAGTCGGGAACACCGCCACGGCCGAGGAAACGGCGTTTAGCCGCAATCGCGTCCATTAACGCCAGTCCGTCCTGTGGGCGCTCATTCAGGCCGTAACGGGACATGGCCAGTTCCGGGTAGGCGTCGACCAGATAATCCGCCTCAAACATGGCAACGTCTTCAAAATCGAGTACAGCGCTGCGAATGGCGCCACTAACGGCAAGACGGTAGCCGCATTGCTCGGGCGACAGTTTGGGCCAAAGAAAACCCGGTGTGTCGTACAGCAGAACATTGTCCGGGAGTTTGATGGCTTGTTGGGCGCGGGTTACTGCCGGTTCGTTACCGGTTTTCGCTGCTGGCCGGCCCGCTAAAGTATTAATCAAGGTAGACTTGCCAACGTTCGGAATGCCCAGAATCATCACCCGCAGTGCACTTTTCTGGCGGTCGTGTTCGGGGGTCATTTCCTCGGCTAGCTTGAGAATGTTCAAGGCTTCCTGGCGCTGGTTATGGGTCAGGGTGATGGCGCGCACCCCTCGTTCCTGTTCAATCCATTCCAGCCATTGGTCGGTAATTTCCGGGTCCGCCAGGTCCCGCTTGTTCAACACTTTGATCAGAGGTGTATCGCCACGCAACGATGGCACCAGCGGGTTTTCGCTGCTGAAAGGGAGTCGTGCGTCAACCACCTCGATGATGAGATCCATCTGGGGCATGACTTTTTTGATCTCCTTTCGGGCCTTGTGCATGTGCCCGGGAAACCAGTTAATGGCCATGATGTCTGCTCCGTATGGTGGGTAAAGCCGCCATTATGCAGTGGAATGACTAAATTTTCACATTGTCAAAATGCCGGAGTGGCGCGGGGTGTGGGCGGGTGCCCCCAAAAACTGTACAAAAAGCAGGGGGATCGGGGTGAAATCGCTTGCGAGAATGATTTAGGGTGTGAGGCACTGAAACGTAAATTGAACATGTTGTGGTGTCTTTGCCACTCAAATTTGGAGCGTACTATGAAACTGAAAAAGGTTATTGGTTCGGCATTGGTAGCCATCAGTCTGTCGATGCCGGCATTCGCCCAGCAGGGCCAGACAGATCAGGTTGCCCAATTGGCGCAGATGGTGGGCTTGTCGGATGACCAGCAGGCCGAGATTCGCGACATCATCAGCGAGATGGAAGGTGAGTTGGGTGAGCTGCGTCAGGACGCTCAGGGGCTTCAGCGTGAGCTGCAAGGCGAAATCAAAGCGGATTACGACGAAGACAGCATTCGTTCCCACGCCGAGGAGTTGGGCGAAGTGACCGGCAAAATCGCCGCGATTTCTGCCTTGATGCAGGCCAAGGTGGATGCGGTGTTTACCGAAGAGCAGCGGGACGAGCTTGACCAAAAGATGCAGCAAATGCAGCAACAGATGCAGCAGCAAATGCAACAGCGCCAGATGCAGTCTCAGTAATCGTTCATTACTGATGGTAATTCCGAGGCACCCCGGCCGTGGGTGCCCGGCCTCTTCTTTTTATTTTCTGAGTTCTCCCCGCGTTTTCTGTAACGATTCTGATATAGCTCGTAAAATCTCAGTAATGGAATAATGGCCTAGAGCTTCTATAGTGTTGCTAGGTGCATTTGAGTCTGTGCGGAAATGTAAAATCGCAAATTGGAACTTCTTATTTAACAAAAGGATGGGTGTCGTTTTATGGCTTCGGATAAGAAAACGATGCGGTCTACGATATTGGTGCCGGTGTTTATACCCGCCGTTGTCGTGGCGCTGCTACTGGTCGTCGGAACAATCAGCAATCCGGAACTGGCGGGCGAGGCATTTAGCGCCACGCTGAGTTGGATCACGGAGACATTCGGTTGGTTCTACATGCTCTCTGTCGCCATATTTCTGGTGTTTATTGTTTCGGTAGGGGCCTCCAAGTGGGGCAATATCAAGCTTGGCCCAGACCATGCCGAGCCGCAATACACGTTCCCTGAGTGGTTCGCGATGCTGTTCTCGGCGGGTTACGGCATCGCTTTGTTGTTCTTCGGGGTGGCGGAGCCGGTCTTGCATTATGCGGCACCGCCCGCAGGTGCCGCGGAAACCGTCAATTCCGCGAAGCAAGCCATGCAGATCGCGTTCTTCCATTGGGGCTTCCACATCTGGGCTATATACGGTTTGGTGGGCCTTGTTCTGGCGTACTTTGCCTTCCGTCATGGCTTGCCGCTTTCGATTCGTTCGGCACTCTATCCCTTAATTGGCGAGAAGATCTATGGCCCCATCGGGCATGTGGTGGACGTGTTTGCCATTCTCGGAACCATGTTCGGTATCGCCACAACCCTTGGTTTGTCGGTCACTCAAATTAATGCGGGGATTAACTACCTCTGGTCTGACGTCCCGATCAACACCACTGTGCAGATTATCGCGATTGCGGTCATTACCGCTGCAGCCACTGTGTCCGTTGTCGCGGGCATGGACAAGGGGGTAAAACGGCTGTCCATTCTCAATATGGTTCTGGCCATTTCCCTGATGCTGTTCGTGTTTATCGTAGGGCCGACCATCCACATTCTGGAAACCTTCCTGCAGAACACCGGCAGTTACCTGAGTGGCATTGTTGAGCGCACCTTTAACTTGCAAGCCTATACCCGCAGCGACTGGATCGGTAACTGGACGTTGTTCATCTTCGGCTGGACCATCGCCTGGGCCCCGTTTGTCGGGATGTTTATTGCGAAGATCAGTCGCGGGCGCACCATCCGGCAGTTTGTCTTTGGCGTGATGTTGGTGCCTTCGGTGTTTACTTTCCTGTGGTTTTCGGTCTTCGGCGATACGGCACTGACGCTTATTATGAACGAGGGGTTGGATACACTGATCAACGATGTCCAGGCAGACCATGCCGTGGCTTTGTTCAAGCTGTTTGATGTGCTGCCTTGGTCTTTCTTTATCTCCCTGCTGACCGTTCTGTTGATCGTGACATTCTTTGTTACGTCTTCTGATTCGGGCTCGCTGGTGATCGACTCGCTGGCTTCTGGTGGTGTGATTGAAACCCCCGCCTGGCAGCGGGTGTTCTGGGCCGTACTGGAAGGCGCGGTCGCGTCTGTGTTGTTGTTGGCGGGAGGTTTGAGCGCCTTGCAGACTATGACCATTGCCAGCGCCTTGCCGTTCGCCATCATCATGCTCATTGCCGCGGTTGGCATGTGGCGGGCGCTGGTGATCGAAGGGCATCGTGAAACCAGTTTGCAGGCCCACATCAGCAGCAATCGACACATGACGGGCTCCCAGTGGAAGCACCGGTTGGCTGCGATGGTTGAATTTCCGGCCCGGCAAGACGTCGCTACGTACATTCAAGGGACTGTGATGGAGGCGATGCGGGAGGTCGAGAACGAGCTTAAGGCACGAGGCTGGAGTGCCACCGCAGAGTTCGATTCGGAGAACGAGCGTTCACATCTCTTGGTGCATCGTGAGAACGAGGTTGATTTTGTTTACGACATACGTTTGACGGAGCACGCCATGCCGGGGTTTGTCTACGGTGAGTTAAGGCGGGACCCGGATAAACCGGAAACCTATTACCGTGCCGAGGTGTATCTGCGTCGGGGAGGGCGGGCGTACGATATCTACGGTTATGACAAAGACGATGTGATCAAGGATATTTTGGACCAGTTCGAGAACTACCTGCACTTCCTCGATATATCTCCAGGCAAGCTGCCGTGGGAAATGGCCGAACACGATGAAATGATCAGTACGCCAGACAGCCCGGAACCCGGGAAAGCCTAATATAAAAATACCGCCGGAGCGAGGCTTCGGCGGTATTTTCAAAACGGCTTAATCGACGTGCTTGACGGGAATTTGCATAGCCTGAGAGGACGCGGGAACTTCCGGTACCGTCAGCCCCAGGTTGTTCTTGTCGAACACCCGGTCGGCCCGGTAACTGGAACGCACCATGGGCCCTGAGGGCACTTCCATGAAGCCTTTCTCCAAACCGATATCACGGAACCGGTTGAACTCTTCCGGTGTCACGTAGCGCTCTACCGGCAGGTGATTCGGGGTAGGGCGGAGGTATTGGCCCAGAGTCAGAATGTCTACGCCAATGGCGCGCAGATCGTCCATCGTCTCGAGAACTTCTTCTTCCGTTTCGCCGAGGCCCAGCATCAGACTGGTCTTGGTGAGTACGTCTGGCCGGTGTTTCTTGGCGTGAGCGAGAACGCTCAAGGTCTTTTCGTAGCCGGCGCGCGGGTCACGCACGCGGCTGGTCAGGCGTTTGACGGTTTCCACGTTCTGGGCGAATACATCCAGACCGGAATCCACCACCTTCTCCACATCACTCATCACCGCATCGAAATCCGGTGTCAGAGCTTCCACAGCAACTTCCGGTGTGCGCTGTTTGATAGACGATACACAGGCGGCGTAGTGGGCGGCTCCGCCGTCTTCCAGATCGTCCCGGTCTACGGACGTGAGTACGATGTAGCGCAGGCCCATCAGTTCAACAGACTTGGCGGTGTTTTCCGGTTCTTCCGGGTCCAGCCAGCCTTTCGGGTTGCCGGTATCAACCGCGCAGAATTTACAGGCGCGGGTACAAACCGAACCCATGACCATGATGGTGGC
>Ga0208300_100988_pt1 | contig 14044 bp, 14 predicted proteins | sample 23_taG_FD_184096 | JGI IMG/M metagenome (GOLD analysis project Ga0208300, IMG submission 184096) | Marine viral communities from Cariaco Basin, Caribbean Sea - 23_WHOI_OMZ (SPAdes) (version 2) | ecosystem: Environmental > Aquatic > Marine > Oceanic | place: Caribbean Sea: Cariaco Basin... | reverse complement strand
ACCGTTGGGTGGTCGATCTGGATCTGGCCCAGTTCTTTGACCGGGTCAACCACGATGTGCTGATGAGCCTGCTGGCTCGTCGCATCACCGACCGCCGGATACTGACCCTGATCCGACGTTATCTGGACACAGTAAATACATGGACAGGCACTCTCCCTCATCCCCACTTTTTCTTTGTTCTCCGTCCCGGGTCATTTCTCATAATTCAGCATTATGTGTAAGCATGGACAGGCACCCATCGTTCCCACTTTTACTTCTCTTCTTTTCCTGCCTGCGCCCAATTCGGCGTCGGCCAAAATCCGCGGCTGTGAGCGCCTGCTTCCGGGTCTTCCAGCCGCTTGGCCGTTGCTATTTATGGCAAACATGTTTTTCTATGGACAGGCACTCATAATTTCCCTCACTTTTCTCTTCCTTCTCCTCTGGTCTCTTTTCCTTTCTCTTCTATGCGCCTAATTCGGTCTTACGTTAAACAGACCGGTCCACACCGGGCCCGAATCGCCGTGTTTTCGTATCGAATGCCCTTAACGCCCGTCAAGCGCCCACGGGGCATCCCCAGCCTGTCGCCGGTCACAAAGAAAGGTTCGGTAGGAAAGGGGTCAGGCCGCTCGTCGGCGTTCCTTGCGGTAATCCTGGTACGTCTCCTCAAAGCGCGTGGCCCGCTCGCACCATCGGTCCGGGTCCAGGTTCAGCCGTTCCAGTATCGGCAGGGCGTGCTCGTCGATGGCGCCACGTTTATCATTGCGGCTGATCCGGCCGGTGCAATCCACCAGTTCCAGGTAATCCTCAAAGCCAAAGAGAATGCCCCGCTGGAACCCGTTTCGAATGACGCCCTCAAAGCCCAACAAAGGCTTTAATGGCACGCAGAAGGCCTGCAAAGCCTGTTGTTCCATCTGGCTCTGAATCGCCTCGGCCAGATTAAAGCTCGGTTGGGTTCGTTCCTTGATGCTGGTGTGGTCTGAGGCTTCGGGAGTATCGGCAATCTTGGCTCGAATCGGGTTCAAGTCCACGTAGGCCATGCAGGACAGCACGGCTTCCTCGGTGTCCAGCGGGTAGGATTTGAACCGGCTTTCCCAGAAGTGGCCGGTGCAGTTATCTTCTCGGTTCGCCTGACGGGCGATCGGCTCGTTCAGGCATTTCATAAACCAGCTGAGGTCGGCCAGCCTGCTGCGGTAGGCTGATGCGTAACGGCCCACCTGCCGGCGCTCGGCATCGCAAAGATCTTGTCCGTCCAGGTATCGTTGCACCAGCGGCGCGCCCTTGTACAGGCAGCACCACCGCGATAACACGTCATCATCGCTCCAGGGCGCCACATCGTCAGGACTGAGCTTGACCACCAGGTGGTAGTGATTAGCCATAACCGCGTAGGCGGCAATGTCCACCGCAAACACCGAAGACAACAGCCGAATGCGTTCTTCGATCCAGCTGCGCCGGTGGTCATAGCTGCGCCCGGTCTGACGATCCTCACCACACAGAAAGGTACGCCGCACGCAGCGGGAGATCACGTGGTAGTAGGGCGTTTCTGAAATGCTGACTTGTTCAGCTCTTGGCCGGGGCATGGGTGACTCCTTGTCGAATGCTATCTAACCGCAGATGTTGTATAAGAAAATCTGTGTTGGTTGGCTGCTGGCATTCCTTGATCGTACTGTACGTACTACTGTATATCCAGTATCGCGTAGACAGGAACTGACTGCTGGTCGTTCCTTTTTTGAATGCAGCTTGGTGGTGGTTTAAGCGTTTGGAGAGGGTTGGAACTGGGCACTTATTCCGCCGCCGGGTTTGTGGGTGCTATGATATTATTTTAAATCGAGTTCCTGATCGAAACAGGCCATGAATACAGGTGGGGTCATGCAACTGAATGAACTGCTCAGCAAGGTTCGCCAACTTCCGGCCGCGCGCCAGCAGGAAGTCATGGATTTTGTGCTGTTTCTGGAGCAACAGTGTCGCCAGTCCAAACCGGATATGCCTTCGGATTGGTCTGATCAGGCCTTCAATGAAATGAGTGTTGATCAAGCCATGCGTGGACTTGAAGATGAGCCCGAGATTTACGCAGATAGCGATCTTAAGGAGCGCTGGCAATGAAGCGGGCAGGCCAGATCGCGCTCATGCCCTTTCCTTACACGAATCTGGCCGACAGCAAAAAGAGGCCGGTTCTTTTACTTCGTAAGCTCGGTCAGGGCAGAGATGACTGGCTGGTTTGCATGATTTCTTCTCAGTTACGACAGTTTCAGCCCGATCTGGACTGGGTTCTGACGCCAGACGATGAGGAGTTCTCCGGTTCTGGCTTGAAGGTAGCCAGTGTTATCCGGTTGAGTCGAATTGCCGTACTGGATGGAACCCTGCTAATCGGGCAATTGGGTGCAGTGCCCGATTATCGTCTCAGCGATCTACAGCAGCGGCTCGCCAAGTGGATAGTGGGTTAGTTGAGGAACCACACACTATGGACAGGCACTCATAATTTCCCTCACGTTTCTCTTCCCTTCTCCTCTGGCTTCTTTTCCTTTCTCTTCTATGCGCCGAATTCGGTGTTATGGTCAAAATCGGTCTCCGTGAGCGCCGGGTTCCGGTTCTATTCGCAGCCTGGGCGCGGCTATTTATAAGAAACAGGCACAGCGAAGCCCGGTCACGGCCGGTCTGGTGTCGTATCGGTTGAGGTAGGGGAGGCTAGGCCGCTCGTCTGCGTTCCTTGCGGTAATCCTGGTACGTCGCCTCAAAGCGCGTGGCCCGCTCGCACCATCGGTCCGGGTCCAGATTCAGCCGTTGCAGTATCGGTAGGGCGTGCTCGTCGATGGCGCCACGTTTATCATTGCGGCTGATCCGGCCGGTGCAATCCACCAGTTCCAGGTAATCCTCAAAGCCAAAGAGAATGCCCCGCTGGAACCCGTTTCGAATGACGCCCTCAAAGCCCAACAAAGGCTTTAATGGCACGCAGAAGGCCTGCAAAGCCTGTTGTTCCATCTGGCTCTGAATCGCCTCGGCCAGATTAAAGCTCGGTTGGGTTCGTTCCTTGATGCTGGTGTGGTCTGAGGCTTCGGGAGTATCGGCAATCTTGGCTCGAATCGGGTTCAAGTCCACGTAGGCCATGCAGGACAGCACGGCTTCCTCGGTGTCCAGCGGGTAGGATTTGAACCGGCTTTCCCAGAAGTGGCCGGTGCAGTTATCTTCTCGGTTCGCCTGACGGGCGATCGGCTCGTTCAGGCATTTCATAAACCAGCTGAGGTCGGCCAGCCTGCTGCGGTAGGCTGATGCGTAACGGCCCACCTGCCGGCGCTCGGCATCGCAAAGATCTTGTCCGTCCAGGTATCGTTGCACCAGCGGCGCGCCCTTGTACAGGCAGCACCACCGCGATAACACGTCATCATCGCTCCAGGGCGCCACATCGTCAGGACTGAGCTTGACCACCAGGTGGTAGTGATTAGCCATAACCGCGTAGGCGGCAATGTCCACCGCAAACACCGAAGACAACAGCCGAATGCGTTCTTCGATCCAGCTGCGCCGGTGGTCATAGCTGCGCCCGGTCTGACGATCCTCACCACACAGAAAGGTACGCGGCACGCAGCGGGAGATTACGTGGTAGTAGGGCGTGTCTGAAATGCTGACTTGTTCAGCTCTTGGCCGGGGCATGGGTGACTCCTTGTCGTATGCCGTGAGGTTCCAATGATGGCAAAGGGCTGGATGGATATCCAGCGATCAGGCGGCAACTTCAGCGTGGGCCTTCCAGGTGCTATGGTGTTCCTTTCTATTCATGGCCTGGCATGAGGTTGGTATGTACGCGATTGAATTTGAAATCGATATTCAGGATGGCGTTGTTAAAATTCCCGCGGAATACGCTCTACTCAAGAATACGCATGCCCGTGTCGTCGTGATGGTTGAAGACCCGAAAACGGGTGGTGATGTCAAAGCTTTTTCCGAGCACTCGGCCAATGCCATTCCGGAGTGGCAGAATGCGGCTGAGGATGAGGTATGGGCCTGATTGGCGGGGACAGGCACTCTGGTGCTCCGTCGGGTGCTGACAAGACTTCCTGGTTCAAACTCATATGTCTTTCCTAGTTCGAGTCCGCAATAGAGAGCCGAACTGACACGGCCCCTTGTTTTAAGGATCAGCCAGTTTAGTGTCGTTAAGGTATCGGTGTGTTCTTTACTGGTTCGGCCGGGGAGTTCTGGTTTGCCAGTGTGGTAGACTTCGGGCATTGAGGCAGGAGTGAGCATGACGGACCTACTGGACCCTACCAACGACTACGTATTCAAGCGGTTATTTGCAGAAGCCCCAGACCTGTTGGTGAATCTGATTAATGATCTGCGTCCTGATCTACCGGACATTACATCGGTGGATATCCTGAACCCGAACATCGAGGCCAGTGAACTGACGGGTAAGTACATTATTCTTGATGTGCTGGCTCGCGATGGGCAAGGCCATTGCTATAATGTAGAGATTCAGGTTCGTCGCTATGGAGCCTGGCACAAGCGTGGTCTGTTCTATCTGGCTCGTACTCTGGGTACCCAACTGGATGCCGGTGAGGACTACCAATATCTGAGGGCATCGGTAGGGTTGCACCTGTTGGATTTTGATCTGTTCACGGCGACTGAGAGTGAACGCCAGCAAGCCACCTGGCGCTTTGAGATGCGGGATGAAGCCCAGCCCGACGTATCGTTGGGGAACATTCTGCAGATGAACCTGATCGAACTGAACAAGGCAGACAAAATGGGTTTGGAGCCAGGCCCCTTATCGGCCTGGATTACGTTCTTCAAGCACTGGCGGGAGGAATTGACCATGGCTAATGTGGCACACGAACCGGTTAAGAAGGCAATGAACCGCATTCGGGAACTCAGTGCGGATGAGGAGGCCCGTCGTCTGGCATTCGTTCGGGAGCGGGCACTTCGAGATGAAGTGTCGCTGCTGAATGATGCGAAACGTGAGGGTGAGAATTCAAAGGCAGAGCAGATCGCCCGTAACTTGATTTCAATGAACGTTCTGACGGACTCTCAAATTTCATCAGCGTCCGGCTTATCTGAGGGTGAGGTCCAGGCGCTCCGTGAAGAACAGAAGCACTAGCCGATAAAGAAAGCCATGAGTCGTATCCTTGAGTTAAGTGCGGATGAAGAGGCCCGTCGTCTGGCATTCGTTCGGGAGCGGGCACTTCGAGATGAAGTGTCGCTGCTGAATGATGCTAAAACGGAAGGGCAGCGTGAAGATGAATAGGGACAGGCACTCATCACCCTCGTTTCCACAGGCGAACCCACAACAATTGACGCCCCGCCGTCATTCCCCACTCTGGTAACTGCTGAAACCTGATTCAATGAGCCTCTTGAGGTTGGGGTTATCCCCATGGACCTCATCGAAGGCTATAGCGACCTTCGTGAATTGACCGGTTCGTTCGCAGCGGAGAATTCGGCCCGTTAGCCCCATGATTCGCTGACCCTGGCCTACAAGGTTTACGCAGACACGGCTCCCTTGATCAGAGCTTTTCAGATCAGCCAGTACCGATATGCCGCCAGAGCTGAAGTTCAGGCAGGTGCATTCGATGAGATGAGGGTAGGATTGAAGGCGCAACTCTGCATGGAGGCTGTTAGCAGGGCTTCTGGTTGAGCAACGCCTGTCTGAATGTTCTTCTACCTCTACGAGCAATAGTGGTGGCTCGTTGGTTTGACGTTGCATAGTTAACCTTTTAGACGGAGTTCATTGAGCGGAACATCCAGGGTTGGATGATCAGGGAGAAAGGTTAGCGTGTCTGGAGCGCGAAGTTCATAAAATACTGTTAAATATTCAGTTTTTTGAAAAGTGGTGGTTTGATTTATTTGACGTTATTTTTAATTGCTTTAACTATTCGATCCTGAATCGTCTTCTATTAAGATCTGGAGGCTGGCGTTGCTCGTCTGGGTGCAGATGCGCAAGAAAGCCGGCGGCGGAGGTGTATAGACATTTCCCGCAGCGCCGGCTGAGCGTTCCGTTATCTGGGTTAAAGTGCGTCGTATTTATTGCGGATTTCGCGTTTCTTAAGGATAAACTGCTCTTTGGAAATGGTATCCATTACCAGCTGCTCCTCCAGTTGTTCGAATTCGTCTTCTTTCAGGTTCTCTACCCTATTCACAGTTGCGTAATAATTGATGCTCTGCGCGCCTTGGTAGCCGCTCACGGGGTCCCAAAGAATGGAGGCGGGCCATAGCAGAAGATTGACCACACCCGCGCCGTACTCACGTACGTAGAAGGAGCCAAAGCCCGGAAGCACACCCAGGGCGGCCGCTGCACCCGGGTTTTTCTCTTCAACAGCGAGCCCCTTTGCCTGATAGCCCCGCAGTTCCTGTTTCTGCATTGAGTTCAACGGGGTGGCACATCCAGAGAGCATGGCTGCAGCCACGACTAGCGCCAGTAATAGATTATTCCGTTTATACATTGCTTTACTCCCCATTATTCATTGCCAGAGTGTCTACCTGTTCGAAAAACTCGTTCAGCGTGAGTGCAAAATTCCGCTCGAACATGTCTCTGCTGGCGCGTTTCAGGGGTGCATTACTCTCAAACGGGCCGGCTTGATGTTCCGCAACTTCAGTAACCGCATATTCTTCCGTTATGGTGTGCCCGGTCTGGCTGTCTGTGAGAGAGTAAGTGACTTCGAAATCGGCAATTATCTGCCAGTAGTCGGGGCCAAGCCCGAGCGTTAAAAGCCCAATTCCAAGGCTTTTGGCGAATTGGAAATCCCAGGCCGTGGGCCCGTGTTTGCTGTGGGCTGTCATCTGCACGTCAAAAAGGTAGTCTGCTCCGCTCTCCCCCGTGACGGGAGTCAAACCGGCTGGCAAATGCCGTTCTACAATCTCCTCGGCGTTTGCGAGCGTGTGAGCCGATACAATCGACAGGTTTGATTTTGACAAATCTGTCGGCACCTGTTGCTGGCCGCCTGTGAAGATGCCTGGTTCAGGCTGGCTGTATTTCAGTGTGTATTTGACAGTTTGGCCAGTGAACTCATCATCGATTGAGGTATAGGGCGAAGGTGTTCGAAAAGTTGCATGGTTTGCACATCCTGTCAGAAGGGCGGCTGCGAATAAGAGGGAAATGTACTTCATGTTCTAGTCCGTTTGAGTGCATGACTGTATGGGAGTCCACTGATAGGGGCCTCAAAAGCGCAGCGAGCTTACCTGAAATGAGTCTTTTTGAAATGCCTGAAATGGTATTTTTTTAATGTTTTACAAAACGTTGGGAAATTGATTGCCGGGCGGCATCAGCGCTTGAGTCTGGATGGATAGCGCCAGTTGGGGTTCCACCCTCGCTTCTCGCGGTAGTGAGTAACGCCTGTCTTGATGTTCTTCTACTTCTGCGAGCACGAGCGGCGGCTCGTTGGTTTGACCTTGCGTAGATAACCTTTTCGAACGAGTCAGTGAGCGGAACATTCACGGTTGGATGAACGGAAAGAAAGGTTAGCGTGTCTGGAGTGGGAAGCTCATAAAATACTGTAAAATATTAACTTTTCTGAAAAGTGATGGGTTGATCTTGGGAAGCGGCAGAAGATTGGCGTCCAATTCCTTCGATGACGGAAATTTGGTCAGAGGTCGCCGGCAAGCGGGACTTTTTGTTACCCTGCATCTCCAATTGGCCCGGTTCGGGCATTTTTGTTCAGGAGAACCTCCATGCCTCAATGGACAATCATTTCCAGGCAGCAACATGCCAGCGCCCGCTATAAGCCGCGCCAGGGCTACGAGCATGCCAGGGAGCAGATAATCACGCCGATACTGCTAGCCGAGCTGCCAAAACTGATAAACCAATATGTGCTGGGATTCATTCCTAACGGCAGCCAGTTTCAGGCTGTTGCCCTATTGGGTATTGAGCAGGGTCATAACCTGTATGTGAACCATGATGGGCGCTGGATCGGTGATTATGTTCCCGCCAATGTGCGCGGCTATCCTTTTGCCCTGGCGCCGGATAATAAGCAGCAACTTGTATTGTGTGTTGATGCGGATCAGCTGGTGAATGACGCGTCCGGGCATGCTTTGTTTGATGACAACGGTGAGCCCGCGGAGCAGGTCACGAAAACACTGGAATTCCTTAATCAGTGTGACGCCGACAGGCGGCGTACTCAAACCGCTGTAAATGCTTTGCAGCAGGCCGGTGTACTGCAAGCCTGGAAGTTGGAGTTTAGCCGGGGAGAAGGAGAGGAGCCGAAGCGCGTTGAGGGCCTTTATCGCATTGATGAGAAGGTGTTTAATACGTTGGACTCGGAGACGTTTGCCAGCCTTCAAGGGGCCCCGATGGCTTTAGCGTATGCCCACCTGTTTTCGGTTCAGCACCAGCGGCAATTGGTTGAGCGCTCCAAATATTTTTCTCAACACGCCAGGCAGGAGCTTCCTGAAGATCTGGATAAGTTTTTTGATGGAGACGACGATTTATCGTTTTCATTTGACTGATCCCTGTCAATTCATAGCGGTAAATGAAAGAATACTGGCGTGTTTCTAATCCATCTCCAATGCATTTCAATCTGAGAAGGAGCTAACTTATGGCCGATGAACAACAAACATTGACGATCGATGGCACTGAATACAATCTCACAGATTTATCGGAAGAAGCCCGGCAGCAGATTGCTAATCTCCGAGTGGCAGATCAGGAAATTGAGCGTCTTGATACTCGGCTGGCTATCGCCCGTACGGCTCGCAATGCTTATGCTCGTGCACTGGCTGAGCAGTTGCCGAAGAAAGACGCGTAAAGTTTAATTGTTTCACTGCGCAACCGGTTTTTTAGATGACCCAGCAAGAAAACAACTACCCAATAAGTGCTCATTTTTCTCTTGGGTTTAGCCCTTACGAAGATCGGCTTCTGCTGACGGCGGACAGAGGGCAATTTGGGCAGGCGACCATTCTTCTTACCAGGAGAATGGTCTTGCTTATTATCAAGCAATTACTGTCCAAGCTGCCGGATCTTTCCGGCCTCAAGCAAACGCCGCGTGCCTACTGGCAGGAAGTGTTGCAAATGGCTCACCAGAACGCTGTTGCCCCCCAGGCGTCAGTTGATAAAGAGGGTGCAGCGGGCAGAGTATCGGAAGATCCGGGGGGCGATGCTCCCGCGAGTGATACGACCGAAGAGCAGAAAGACAAAAGGCCGGTGATGGATGCGGCGGCCCTTTATCTTGCAACGGAGTTGAGCTCGGAGTTGCGCGAGGGCCAGCTCTTACTGGCCTTCAAAGGTTTGCCTGTCCCAGAGGCCATGCGTGAACCCTGTCAGCACGAGGCGGTTGTTGCGTTTACTTTTGAGCCGGAGAAGGTGCATCAGTTTCTTGAGCTTTTGATTGCTAAAACAACAGAAGCTCACTGGCATTTACCGTTGGATTTGCCCTGGTTGGAACCACTGAATTCGGCGGTCTCCGCCAAGACTACCTCCCACTAGACTTTGATAGAGCTCTTTAAACCAACCCCATGCCCGAGAGACAAGCGCTTTGAACGTGCTCCAGTTCTACCGTACGTATTTGCCGGAGTCCCACGGCGGGGTGGAGGAGGCAATCCGGCAAATCTGTATTGCTACCGGGCAACACGGTGTCAGGCATCGGGTTCTTACGTTGGCGCGTGTATCGTCAAAAGAGGTTATAGAGCGTCCGGAGGCCACGGTCATCCGTGCGCCGCTCCAGTGGGAGCCAGCGTCATGCTCAATGGGCAGCTCACTGTTTCGACTGTACAGGGAGCACGCTGAGTGGGCAGATGTTATACAGATTCACTACCCTTGGCCCTTTGCAGACTTGGTCCACCTCCTTTCCGGCGTTCGCAAGCCGGTGGTGGTTACCTATCATTCCGACATCGTCAGGCAGGGTTGGCTTGAAAAGCTGTACCAGCCATTGCGTAAACGCTTCTTTCGGCGGGTCAGTGCTGTGGTGGCAACGTCGCCTAATTATCTAGACTCAAGTACGTTTCTGCAGCGTGTCAGAGACAAATGCACCACCATTCCGTTGGGGTTGTGTCCCGAGAGCTACCCGGGCCCATCTGCGGCGGCTCAGCGAAGTATCAAGGAGCGATTTGGCAGTGGTTATTTCCTGTTCGTGGGGGTGTTGCGTTATTATAAAGGCCTTGACGTTTTGGTAGATGCCGCCGCCCGCAACGGTCTGCAGGTTGTTATTGCCGGCAAGGGACCTGAGGAGGCAAATCTGCGGGCTCGGGTGAAGCAGCGCGGTGTTGGTAACGTCCACTTCGCAGGCTTTGTTTCTGATGATGAAAAAGCTGCGCTTTTTCAATCTTGCAGAGCGGTAGTGTTCCCCTCTTTTCTTCGTTCCGAAGCCTTTGGTGTGACTCTTCTCGAGGGACTGTTGTATGGCAAGCCCCTTATTAGCTGTGATATTGGCACTGGGACAACATTCGTCAATATTGACCAGCAGACTGGGCTGGTTGTCCCTCCCCGGGATTCAATGGCAATGGCAATGGCAATGCGTCTGCTTCATGAAGACCACCAGCTCGCCGTTGAGATGGGGCAAAGGGGGCGAGAACGCTTCGACGCTGTTTTTTCAGGAGACAAGGTCGGCAGTGCTTATGCCGATCTTTATTCAACGATTGTTAATCAGGAATCTGAACGCTTCCAGGAAGCGCCATAATCGAGAATCAGTAAGGAATTGAATAGGATGAGTGCAAAGAAAGCAGTTATTACCGGCATTACTGGCCAGGACGGCGCTTACCTTGCCGAATTGTTGCTGGAAAAGGGCTACGTTGTGTTCGGCGCGTTTCGGCGTAGCAGTTCTGTCAATTTCTGGCGCTTGGAGGAGTTGGGGCTGGACAAGCATCCAAACCTTCGCCTCGTTGAATATGACCTCACAGACCTTTCATCCAGCATCCGTTTACTCCAGAACACTGAGGCGACGGAAGTCTACAATCTGGCAGCGCAGAGCTTCGTGGGTGTATCGTTCGACCAGCCGATTACTACCGGCGAAATAACCGGCATCGGACCGGTTAACTTGCTGGAGGCAATCCGCATTGTGAACCCGAAAATCCGGTTCTATCAGGCGTCTACCTCCGAAATGTTTGGCAAGGTTCAGTCCATTCCGCAAAACGAACAGACGCCTTTCTATCCCCGAAGTCCTTACGGCGTTGCCAAACTCTATGCTCATTGGATGGCGATTAATTATCGCGAGTCTTATGGTATTTTCGCGACCAGTGGCATTCTGTTTAATCACGAGTCTCCGTTACGCGGCCGGGAGTTTGTTACTCGCAAGATCACCGACACTATCGCCAAGATCAAGCTCGGCAAGGCCGACTGCCTTGAATTGGGCAACCTGGACGCCAAGCGCGACTGGGGGTTTGCCAAGGATTACGTCGAGGGAATGTGGCGTATGCTTCAGGCTGATGAGCCTGATACCTTTGTACTGGCAACCAATCGTACCGTCTCTGTTCGGGATTTCGTGTCGATGGCTGGTAAGGCGGCAGGCATAGAGCTGGAATGGCAGGGAAGCGGTGAAGGAGAACAAGGGATAGACAAGGCTACGGGGTCTGTTGTTGTTCGGGTGAACCCTCAGTTTTATCGGCCGGCGGAGGTGGATCTGTTAATAGGCGATCCTGCTCACGCCTATGAAAAGCTGGGCTGGAAGCCTGAAACAACGCTGGAGGAGCTTTGCACTATGATGGTTGAGGCAGATTTACGCAGAAACGAGTCAGGGATGTCATTCTGATGTCGAAGCGGGCTCTGGTAACAGGTAGTCAGGGTTTTACTGGTCGTTACATGGCGGCGGAACTTGAAGCTGCCGGCTATGAAGTGATCGGCTTTGGTAGTCATCCAGGCGTGGAGAAAGGCTATGTGCAGGCCGATCTTACCGATGCGGCTGCTGTTTCACGAGCAGTTGGGGCGGTAAAGCCCGACGTCGTTGTTCATCTGGCGGCACTGGCCTTTGTTGGGCACGGTGATCCGAGTGCGTTTTACCAGGTAAACCTGGTCGGAACTCGCAACCTGTTGCAGGCTTTGGCGGATCTGGATACTCCTCCTGAAATTGTCTTGTTGGCCAGCAGCGCCAATGTGTATGGCAATCAATCTGGAGGCAGGTTGGCTGAATCCACACTCCCGGCGCCCGCCAATGACTATGCCGTTAGTAAAGTGGCCATGGAATATATGGCCAGAACCTGGATGAACAGGCTCCCCATTGTCATTACAAGGCCCTTCAATTACACCGGAGTTGGGCAGGCCGAGAACTTCCTGTTGCCGAAAATTGTCTCTCATTTTATCGACCGTAAAGACGTTATTGAGTTGGGGAATCTCGATGTTTCCAGGGATTTCAGTGATGTGCGCGCAGTTGTTTCCGCATACCGTGCCCTTGTGGAACGCAAGCCGGTGGGCGAAACCTTCAACATAGCCTCCGGTGAGGCTCGTTCCCTAAGGGAGCTTCTGGATATTTGCAGCGAGATTACCGGACATAACCCGGAAATACGTGTGAATCCGGATTTTGTGAGGGCGAATGAGGTTAAGACGCTGTGCGGAGATGTGTCCAAACTGCGCAGCTGCATTGGTACCTGGAGCACGCCATCAATTGAAGAAACGCTGCGCTGGATGTTGACGGCCGAATCGTGAACGTCATTTTGTCAGTAGAAGCTGTCCGGTTTCCGCTCACCGGAATAGGCCGGTATTCCTACGAGTTGGCCCGTGGGCTGCTTGAGAATGATGAAATTGATGCCTTGAAGTTGTTTTCTGGCATTCGATTCCTCCCCTCCCTAACGGAGGCAGGGGGAAGCTCTACCGGGCTCTATGGCCTTAAACGGTTTGTTCAGGGAAGCCGACTTCTGACGGCGCTCTACCAGGCTGCGAACCCGACCCTGCGCTGGCTGACGTTGCGAGGGTTCAGCAATTTTATTTATCACAGCCCGAATTTTTTTCTTCCACCATTCAGTGGACCGAAAATCGCCACCTTCCATGACTTGTCTGCGTTCAATTGGGCTGAGTGTTACGATCCCGCCAAAGCCCGGTTTTTGCAAAAAGGGCTGCGAAATACGCTGGATAACGCAGATGCGCTGATTACTGATTCTGAGTTTACCCGCCAGGAACTCTCGGCATTCAGCGGCTGGCCCCTTGAAAAAATACATAGCGTTCCCCTGGCCAGTTCGCCGGAGTTTTATCCGCGAGCTGAGCCTGAGGTTTTGCCGGTAATGGAAAAATATCGCCTGGAGTATAAGGCGTATACACTTTATGTCGGCACGATTGAGCCACGTAAAAATCTCGGACGTTTGTTGGATGCGTACGGCCGGTTGCCGCTTGAACTGCGCCGACGTTGGCCGCTGGTTTTGAGCGGGTACAAGGGGTGGCAAAGCGAGGAAATTCATCGCAGGGTTCGTGAAGCCGAAAGACAAGGTTGGGCGAAGTATCTTGGATTCGTTCCTGCGGCAGAGTTGCCCATGCTTTACTCGGGTGCAAGAGTCTTCGTGTTTCCATCACTTTATGAGGGATTCGGGTTACCGGTGCTGGAGGCAATGAGCTCCGGCGTTCCTGTGATATGCAGCAACAGCTCTTCATTGCCGGAGGTGGCCGGTGGTGCTGCTCTCATGTCGGAAGCTCAGGACGTTGTGGGAATGTCTGAAAATCTGGAACGCGGCTTACAGGATGACCTTTGGCAAGAGTCCGCAGTCGTTGAAGGATTGGAGCGCGCTCGAAGTTTCTCTTGGGAGGCGTGTGTGCGAGACACTGTCAGGGTGTATCGTCACTTTGGTTAAGAGTGCAATAATAATTTCTGGGTGCGAACGGCTATCCCGGGTTTAATAGACGGTAGGCAAATGTTTGACGGTAAAGTAATTCTCATAACAGGCGGCACAGGCTCTTTTGGCCACACTTTTGTTCCAATGCTTTTGGAAAAACACAACCCGAGGAAGGTTATCGTGTTTTCCCGGGACGAAATGAAGCAATGGGAGATGGCTAAAAAATTCTCGGATGATCGCCGTGTAAGGTTCTTTATCGGAGATGTCCGGGACAGAGACAGGCTCTATCGGGCCCTGGATGGGGTGGATTATGTCGTCCACGCGGCTGCCACGAAGATCGTTCCCATCGCCGAGTACAATCCGTTCGAGTGCATTAAAACCAATATCAATGGTGCCATGAATCTGATCGATGCCTGCATCG
>Ga0208300_100985_pt1 | contig 14116 bp, 15 predicted proteins | sample 23_taG_FD_184096 | JGI IMG/M metagenome (GOLD analysis project Ga0208300, IMG submission 184096) | Marine viral communities from Cariaco Basin, Caribbean Sea - 23_WHOI_OMZ (SPAdes) (version 2) | ecosystem: Environmental > Aquatic > Marine > Oceanic | place: Caribbean Sea: Cariaco Basin... | reverse complement strand
CGCTTTTTGTGGTGTGCGGGGTTTGGGGTTTCCCCAACGAAGAAGGATTCAAAATTAAGATAGTAACGAAGTGGATAGATTAAATTTTGAGTCGTTACTTCGCCCTTAGTCAGGGAGACGCCACCATTAAATAATAAACTAAGCTATCTAAGGTTTCGGATGTGGTTGTGTTAAAGCTTACCACAAGTGATTGAATGATAGTGGGGTGCTTGCTATGCTGAGTAAAATTTAATTGATAAGGATAAGTCTGATGTCAGTATCTAATAATAAAGCGCCTGTGTCTATTTTTGACAGTCAAGACTCTAATGAGCTAAAAGAGCGTCAACGGTTAGAAGAATTAAAACGCCAAGCTAAGGTTCAGCAAGTGAAGCTGGATAAACGATTAAACAAGCAGAAGATTCTAATGGGTGCGTTTTTGGGTCAGGTATTGGCAACTGATGGTGAGAGTGAGCAGATGATTCGAGAGTATTTTGCGATTCATTTTCCAGATTTTTTAACGAGAAAATCGGATAAAGAATTGTTTAAAAGTATGATTGAAAGTTTGGGTGGCGATATGGGCTTGGGTGAGGAAAAAGATCCATCTGCGGTCAATATAAAAGAATCTGATCGCGAATTTGAAAACAAGCAACAAACTCAGTCTTACGGTAATGCTGAGCATGACATACGTGATCTGTTGTCAGATGATAATACTTATTCTACTGATGTCAGTGATCCAAACTACCGCGGATAATAGAAATACTAAAAACGTGGTGTTAGAGAGAAGCTAAAAAGAATCTATAGCATGGTCTCAATTGACGCCGGCCACTAGCGATGAGGTGGGTTTCAAACTCTGGCTTGAATGATTGGTAAAAGTTGTCCATATAAGAAGTCCTTTTTGCATAAGTTGGTCTTGATAAATTTACTTTAGCAATTGTGGACTTCTTTTTTGGCGCTCCCTTTTCCCGAACTGGGGTCATTTAGCAAACCTTCGATTCACTACTATCTAGCAGGATAAAACGTCTCTGCACCAGGGCCTACTGGCAGACCAAATACAAACACCCAGACGCAAAATAAAATAATCCAACCAACTAAGAACGCAATTGAATAAGGTAACATCATCGCCATAAGTGTGCCAACACCAGTATTTCTCTTATAACGAATAGCAACTGCCATAATGAGACCAAAATAGCTCATCATAGGGGTAATGATATTGGTAGTCGAATCTCCAATACGGTATGCGGCCTGTATCATCTCAGGCGCATAGCCAGTTAGCATTAGCATGGGGATAAATATTGGTGCTGTTACGGCCCATTGCGCAGATGCCGAACCAAGCATCAAGTTAACCACCGCACATATCAAGATAAAACCGATCAATAAGAAAGGACCTGTTAAACCAATATCGTTTAGGAAAGTTGCACCAGATACTGCCATTACAGAACCAAGGTTTGACCAATTAAAGAAGGCGGTAAACTGTGCTGCAAAAAAGACTAAGACGATATAAATACTGAGCGAGCTCATCGCATGGCTCATCGCATCTACTACATCTTGGTTGTTTTTTATGCTACCAGTAATCTTTCCATATATATAACCAGGTATGGCAAAGAACACAAAAATGAAGACAACGATACCCTTTAAAAATGGCGAACCTGACAACAGACCTGTCTCAGCATTACGCAGGATGCCGTCAGCAGGTACCACGGTCCAAGCCAATAATAAACAGAATACCAGCATACTAATACCAGCCCAAAAAAGTCCTTTTTTCTCAATAGTAGATACGCGCTCAGCTTTGGTATCTAATACTGAGGGATCATCGGCGTCAGTAGGATTGTACTTACCAAGGCTTGGCTCGACGATTTTCTCGGTCACAAGATAACCCAAACCACTAATCAAAAAAGTACTCACCATCATAAAGTACCAGTTGGCTTCTGCCCCAACAGTGTAAGCTGGATCGATGATACGTGCCGCTTCTTGAGTAATCCCTGATAATAAAGGATCAACTGTGCCAAGTAATAGATTAGCGCTATAACCACCAGATACCCCAGCAAATGCCGCCGCGATACCAGCTAATGGATGTCGACCAAGAGAGTGAAATATGACCGCAGCAAGTGGTATCAAAACCACATAACCAAGCTCAGCGGCCGTGTTTGACATAATACCTGCGAACACAATAGTAAAGGTAACCATTTTCTTTGGCGCGTTTAACACTAGCCCACGTAGTGCGGCTGATATCATTCCAGAGCGCTCAGCGATACCAACACCAAGTAGTGCTACCAGCACCGTACCAAGTGGCACAAAACCAGTAAAGTTGGTCACCAAGTTTTCAACAATACGAGCTAAGCCCTCGCCATTTAATAAATTGACGACCTCAATAGTTCCATCAGCGCTACGGCCGCTTGCACCCTCTGGTCGTGGATCGATTACCGATATACCAAAGTAAGACAGTACTGCTGAAAGAACCAGTAAAAATACTGACATCCATACAAATAAAATAACAGGATGCGGTAGTAAATTACCGAGCCACTCTACTCCTTTTAAAAACCGCTGCATGCGCGAATCTTGCTCTGCTGCATCAAAATTATTATGTGGCGGATTGCCATTTGGCGAGTTACTTCCTTGCATAGCCGATTATCTCCTTCAAGATTAAGTACTTTTGATGCGCTTAAAGTGTATGAAAACACCGATAAAAGGTTATGATTGGAACATAATTGGAAAACAGAAACAAATAATTTTGTCTCATAAAACAAATTGTTTAGAATTTTGAGTAATAAATAACCCCAGTTCAGGAGAAGGGAGCGCCAAAAAAGACAAAAACAAGAAGTTCACAATTGCTAAAGTAGGTTTACCAAGACCAACTTATGCAAACAGGATTTCTTCCATGAACAACTTAACCGAACTATAATGCCTCTTGGTCAGTCATCAAAGCGCTTGAGCGCAAAAATAAAGAGCTCAAATAAGCCAACGAAACTATAAGGAACGCGGGCGCTTTTATGCCTAGGAGGAGATGGGCGGACCGCCCAAGTGATGGTTGATTTTATTAATGATCATAAGTTGTAATATGAGTTCGGGCCAATATTAAAGTACTACCGCCTGCTCCGTCACCCTATCACTTCACTATAATCTATTGTAAGTATGCCTATGACAAACCAATTTCACTGGTGCGGTTCCCTAGTGAGGACTTGAACGCTAAGCTGTGGGCGAATGGTATCAACGCTTTAACTCGCTGAAATAGCCACAGTGTACTTCATGGTGTACTTACCATACATATTCTATTCGTGATCGGTGCGCTATGACGCTACTATCTCACAGTACAACCATATTTAAGGATAGGTGTTTTAACATGGGTAAAAAGACAGATGTATTAGATCCTCTAGGTTTAGCATCCTCCGTAGCCTTTGCTTATGTTATTTTATTCGTAGCTTTGATGTTAGTTTTCGATAAGATAATAACTAGGGATGGAGTTGTATTACCTGCGATTTTGATTTTTTTAGTTGTCTCCATCGTTAAATATATTTTTTTCAAAAGAGATAATAATGTCCCACAATGGTTAGTAGTTGGCTCTTTTCTTATATCAACTATCACTGCTATCGGTATGACCGTAATATTCTAAATTAGAAGAATATACGGTGCGATAAAGCAGTCCATTTAAATCCTACTGTATTCTCATAGTTACAGTAGGATAGCTTATATCAGGGCCATTAGCCGAAACCACTAGACCAACAGATTTTATCAATCTCATACTCATCGATTAAAAAATCGTCTAATGAGTCCCTGAAACCTGGTTTATTACTAAGAAAATTTATCGCATTTTCTGCTTCTTCTCTCGTACTGTAGATACCTAGCATTTTAGTACTATCATCTAAGCCTTTAACTGTGTGCTCAAGAAGATATACAACAGTGGCCATTACAAACCTCCATAAAAAATAACGGTTATCAACTATACCTATAAGGGACCTATCAGGCACTCTCACTGGTTTGGTTACCTATATAAGGATCTAACGTATTCCAACAACAGTAAAAATTGTTAATTTATATTTTTATGTTAGATGATAGGGGTTAATGGCTTTATGAGAGATGAATTAGAAAATACTAAGTCCACACAGAAAAACTCAATTCATAGAAAAATTGGTTTAGGCATTTATATTATATTTGCTTTGATCTATTATTTTTTTATGAAAGATAGGTTTCTTGATGGAACTTTCTTCCTCATAGTAGGTATAGCGCTTCTTTTAATTATTATATTTAAATTCTTTAAAGACCATACTTACGATTTTCAGGTTATAGCAGTTTGTATGTATTTTCTTATATTTGGTTCAGTCCATATTCTGCAATTGAGTCCATTAATTTTAGTTGTAGCTGGCATTGTATTAGTAATAGTTACGATATTTCCACACTCAAGGTCAGTTAAAAAAGGTTAGTGTTACCTTGATTATCTAAAAGGACAAGCAGTCATGAAAAAGAGACTAGCAGTATTTTTGCTGACGTGCATTATGCTGACAGGGTGTACTAAAGTTATTGATACTCAGAGGAAGAGCACTCAAAACAATGTTCCAACCGTAAAATCTGATGTTGAGAAGGGTTTTGAAAATCTCACATTACAAGCTAATCTAGGAGATGCTTCAAGCCAAGCGGAATTAGGGCTTATATACTACTATGGTAGAGGCGTTCCTCAAGATTATTCAAAAGCATTTTATTGGTTACAACAAGCAGCTAACCATGGACATAAAGAAATGCAGGGGATGCTGGCATTGATGTATGAGAAGGGTCAAGGCGTAGATCAAAACGATGCTAAAGCGTTTGAGTTATATCAAAACTTAGCCAATGACGGTATTGACTTATACCAATCAAAAATTGGAGATATGTACCTTAAAGGTAAAGGTACAACCCAAAGTGATACGAAGGCTTTTGAGTGGACGCGCAAGGCAGCTTTGCAGGATCTTCCAATGGCTCAATCAGGGCTGGCAGTATTCTATGAGAAGGGTATCAATATACAGCAGGATAAAAACAAAGCGCTAGAATGGTATCAAAAGTCTTGCAGCAATGGATATCAGTTTGCCTGTGCTGAGTATCGAAGACTTTATCAAAAATAGATATCTGAAATCTAAATACCTCCTCAAAAATTAGGGTTATAACCTACAGTTCGATGTCTGTATAGGGAATCAATGAAACCCAATATTTCTATCCAACGTCATTCACCATAACGTCTATTATGGGAACAATAGGTATTATAAGTGTACAGCATTGATGGCAGGGGACATCTTTAAGCTGGCTAATTAGACCCACTATGAGAATTAGGATAATAAAAGTGAATAAAATAATATTTTTAGCATTGACGAGTTTGATTTTAAATGGATGCAGTCAAGCTATTACTACACAGCCACCAATTCCTAAAGTCGTCGAATTACCAAAAGTCAATTCAAAGCCAGTTACGACCAAAGCCATTGATTGGTCAAAAATTGATAAGCCAAATAATTTTATCGTTAATAATTTTCCTAAGAAAGTGACCCAACGCTATCAAATTGATGACGTCATGATGCAAGCTGTTATGTCAGACTCTAAAGTAAGTAAAGAACAAGCGATGAGGATTTTGGCAATGCATGGCGGTGTCCAAGACGAAGATGCGTTGCAAGGTTTATTTGATCAACTGGGTGACGATCTAGTGGCAGCAAGCTGGGGATTTGCAACACCTGACCAAAAAGGCATTAGAAAAGCTGATAAACCCGTCAGTGATGAAGAAGCCGTTAGAGACTATCGTTTGTTTATTATGACAAAACCCAATGTAAAGGCAGAAATTCATCATTATGTATTTACCAGCAGTGATGCTAAGGATTTTAGCCTTCCGATTCAAATCTTACCGACAAATAACCGCTCAGCGGATGAATCAGTGGCCATTTATGGTGATCAAAAAGTGTCTGAGGCAATTACTATTTTGGTTCGAAATAAGTACCGTGGTGAAGTGCAATCAATTGGCTATAAACCTATCGACCAAACGACAAGTGTGATGATTTTCTTTCCAGAGGGCAACCCTAGTCAAGCTACTTTAGATAAACTAGAGGCTGAATTAGAATCATTAACTAGCTTAGACATATCGATTAAAATACTTTCTGGTAGAATCACTTTACTTTGACATGGCTTGATCAAAACTAAATCTTTTCAGGTCTAATCAATAATTGCCACTGAAGAAATATTGACCCCTGCCGTCAATGCCGTACACTCAAGCTTGGGAAGTTTTAGTCAGACAACTAGCAGAAATTTTTTAGATATACCCTAAGGGAACCACCTATTTCACCCTTCAAACCTATTAACAGACCACTTAAAACAGACTGGTATAATGGAACCACTTATAACAGACTATTTTAGGTGTTTATGTTTATCAGAGCGTATCTACGAGCGTCAACCAAAGAACAAGACGCTAAACGTGCCAAAAGCGAACTCATAGCATTTGCCAACGATCATGGCCACAAAATTGCTGCCTTCTATGTCGAAAACGAATCAGGAGCTATCTTGGCGCGACCAAAGCTTATGCAGCTGATTGAAGATGCTCATAAGGGCGATGTGATCTTAGTTGAGCAAATTGATCGCTTGGCACGTTTGAATCAAGCTGATTGGGATACGCTTAAAAGAATGCTGTCAGAAAAAAAGCTCGCTATCGTATCAAAAGAGCTGCCGACCTCATATATGGCGCTTCAATCTGAAAGCAGCACTGAATTTATGAGCAGTGTATTGCAGGCCATTAACTCGATGATGCTGGATATGCTCGCAGCCATTGCTCGAAAAGATTATGAGGATCGCCGTAACCGTCAGATGCAAGGGATTGCTCGTGCTAAGGCAGAAGGTAAGTATTCAGGACGCAGGAAAGATATGGAGAAGCGTAAGATTATTGCCAGTCTACTCAAATCAGGTCATAGCTATTCTGAGATACAAGGTATGACCAAGTGCTCACGGCATCTGATCGCTGATGTGGCCAAGGAAAGACCGAAGATGCTCAGTAGTCATTAAGTGGTTCCAATATAGTAGTCTACTATGAGTAGTCTATTAATGGATTAATGAGCCTTTTTAGAGGGTTCCGCTGGGTTATACTACGTGCCTTTTTTCGAATATTGCTGAAATATTCATAATTGTTTGAGGTAATATAACCATGAAAAGAGTCAACGTGTTAGGTACATCAGGTTCAGGGAAATCTACGTTTGCCAAAGCTCTAGCAGATAAACTTAACTGTGCATATGTTGAAATGGACGGATTATTTTGGCTGGATGATTGGGAGCATGTTGATGATGAAACCTTTATCACACATATTGAAAAGGCGCTAGATAAGCCAGCGTTTGTATTAGATGGCAATTATAGTCGGACGATACCTATAAAATGGAAAGATATCGACACCGTCATTTGGCTGAACTATTCGTTTCCATTAGTGTTGTCTCGTGCTTTCAGGCGTGCCATATTTAGGACTATTAGTAGAAAGAAGCTGTGGGATACCAATAATGTAGAGAGCTTAACAAGACTGTTTTCCAAAAAATCTATTATTTGGTGGACGATCACAACGCATAAGAAAAATCGTAAAAAGGTTCGTCAGTTAATAAACAAACCTCAATACCAGCATATTAAATTTATTGAGCTTACTAAGCCCATTGAGGCTAAAACGTTTTTGAAAAGTTTATAATATTTACCTATAGAAAGCTGGCTGTTCGATACCTTTATAGCGCACCGATCACAGATAGAATATGTATTTTAGGTACACTACGAAGTACACTGTGACTATTTCCGTAAGTTGAAACCTTGATAACATTAACCTACAGCCGAAGGTTCAAGTCCTCACTAGGGAACCGTCCTTGTTCCGATAAATTAGATTATGACAAATGATTTAGAGCATAGAAAACCCATCGGTTCAGTTGTTCTGGAATATATCTGCTACTATGACAGTAGTGCACAAATGTAAACCCTAAAATAAATCAACAGAGCCACGCCATGACCCTTCTGAATACCTCCTTGATACGTAAATCAATCCTTTTTCTAGCAGCAGTGATGCTCTCTTTTTCAGCCATGGCTGCTGATTTTAATCAGATGCAACGGTGGGCCAATCAAGGGATTGCTGAGGCTCAATTCAATCTAGGCCTCATTTACGACAACGGCGAAGGCGTGCGGCAGGATTATAGCAAGGCTGTGCAGTGGTATGAAAAAGCTGCCAATCAAGGGATGCCTGATGCTCAATTCAATCTAGGCTTGATGTATTACAATGGAAAAGGCGTGCGGCAGGATTATAGCAAGGCTGCGCAGTGGTATGAAAAAGCTGCCAATCAAGGCTATGCTTCCGCTCAATCCAACCTTGGGGTGATGTATTACAATGGTAAAGGCGTGCGTCAAAATACAGCGACTGCCAAAGAATGGTTTGGTAAAGCTTGTGATAACGGGAATCAGAATGGTTGTGATGGTTATCGAATATTAAATCAAAGGTAAGCTGCTACATATGCGGATTGCGGTCTATTTGTCGGTCTATTTGTTGGTCTATTCAAGCACTGGCAACCAAAGAATATATTAACCGTAAGTGATACGGCTAACAGTTCGACTTCTCTAGTAACCGCCAAACTCAATATTCAGTCACCATACTAAAAAAACCTAGCAACAACCATCGTGGATAAAATAAAGATCAAACCGCAAACGCCAATTGCTCGTATAAAAAATCTTTTATTGTCCAATGCTGCCCCCCTTGGCTTTTTATAGTTAATCAAAAAAATATACATATTACAGTAATACTAAACCAGTGAGAACACCTGAAAACCTATCATTAGCCTATACCCAAATCATAAAACCAGTAAATGATAATCGACCTATCAATAGACTTCGCCTGATTATCAAATGATATGAAAATTGCCATATTATCAATGGACACTCGAAAGTAGGTCTATACGATAAACGACTTTTTGGACAGGTAAAGCCACTTATCGAAAACAACCCCATGAAAGATTAAATTCAGCAAAACACCTCGAAATACTCACGCCAAGTACACCCACAAGTACACCCACAGCGACCATTAATAGCTAATCATATAAATATCAATAGCTTACCTATCAAGCATGGTACCCACTACAGGAACCGAAATTAATAATTCGCAAACTTATCCTCTTGTTCATAACAGACCTTCAAACCAATCTGTACGGCTTCGCTAAGATCAGCTCCTTCCTTGACACTATAAGGCACATTTGGCGTCAAACGACCTAGCTTTAAGCCATCCACCGCTGATTTATTAAGCGGTGTACCAACATAAGATTCATCAGTGTATCCCTTAGGATGAAAAAACACCTCACGACCAAAGGAAGGATTTGAGGCACACGCAATCTCACCCTCAGGCACCGTAAACGGATAAGGTGTTGTGTAATATTTACTCCATGTCTGCTCACTCACTACGATATAGCCTGAACCATACAGATCATCTTCTGTATTGCCTGAGCTGCACCCAATCATAACGATAGACGCTACTGCAATTAACCACCTGGACATATTGATTCGCATGGTACGCCGTCCTTATCACGGTCTAGCTTGGTATTTCCACATTTGAGTGCTTGTTTGGCTTGTTCACAGCTAACCATCTGCCCACAAGTGCGCGGTAAGCCTTTGCATTGAGAGCCGCCAGCACCTTTAGCAAACAACGGATGCTCTACCTCAACATCACTATAAAATGGATTATCAGTGACTGTAACTGCTGCCTGAGAAGATAAGGCAAAGAGAGATAACGCCATACTTAGAATAAATTTTTTCATAGAACCTTCTTTCTTTAATACCCAAAACACTGCTTTCAAGCATTAATAATACCCTATATTTGTTCAATAAAGTGAGTGCTATATAACTAACCGTCTGATTTACACAGCAGTTTATTTATAATTTGCCTGATAGACGGGTTAGTGCCATAGTTGTTCACTGAACGTTCTGGACAGTTGTACTGTACAGTTTCTAAAAACGTACTTGAACACTAGGTGAACAATGAACATATCGGTGACAAAAGCGGCAAAAGAATGGGGTGTATCAAGAACCACGATCTATCAGAAGGTCAATGATGGTGAGCTTTCTAGAACAGCAGATAAGAAAATAGACGTTTCAGAAATGTTGCGCGTGTTTGGTGAGCCAATTTCTAAAAAACGTACTGAACGTTCAGTGGACACTGTTCAAAGTACACCTCTGAACAGTCAAAGTGTTCAGTACAATACGGACATTGAACACCAATTAGCGCTTGAAAAGCTCAAGAATGAACATCTCAGTCAACAAGTAAGCGATCAAAAAAAGTTAATTGAAAATTATCAGCAGCAGATAGGACAATTGAACAAAACACTGGATAAAGCCAACGCCAGTATCCAAGATTTCGCACAAGTGAGACTGTTAGAGTTTAAGCAAGCTGAAATGAGCGATGAGCCGCCACTTGCACAAGAGCAAGAAAAAAGAGACGATTCAATCGTCGTGACGGCTAAGAAGAAAAAACGGTGGTTCTTTTGACTTTAACGGATATTTGAAAAAACATTAGTGTTTAATCTTTGGTAAATAGCTCTCTAAAGCCTTATTTGGCTTGTTAAAGCTTTCAGGCTCTCGTTGTATGATATTAATCATTTCGCGCTTAAATGCGTCAGTCTGCATTTTGCCGTCATAACTTAGGCTTGGATGGTTGTTATAGTCATTCATAAACTGCACGTTATCAACGATAGACTGTATGGTAGCTTGTGACAGGGTGCCGTCTGCACTGGTTAGCTTGTCTAATGTTTTCCGATGGAATTTGAGCGTTAGGCCCTCGTAACCTTTGCCTCTACTTTTTTTATGGTACTCAACAGTAATTTTATAGTTTGTACTCTCATTTACCTCATCTATAGCAGTCTCAATCACACGCTCTCTAAGCTGTCCAAATTGCTTATACTTACCTTTAATGCCCATAACATAGCGAAAATCGTCTAAATCCATAGATTTAGTATATTGGTACTGACCTACCCAACAAACAATTAATTCATATAAGCGCATAGAGTGAATACTTGAGAGCTCAGACACCTCCATCAGCCTATATTTTGTGAAGTTAGCTTTTAGCTGTGTCAAATAAGGCAGTACATCCTCTGCAAATGTTATTGTTATCTGTTCTCCATTGGGGTCGTAAAGAACACCGCTAACAAAGCGAGTACGAAGCGTTTTATTATCCTCCAGTGCTATCAGTACCTCCCTATCAAAAAGCCGATTACTAGCTTGCTCTAAATCTCTAAAAGCATTCTTCTTGGTGCTATCGGTATAGAATATTTTTGCTACTTCCTCAACTGTCACCGTAAACTTGGTTTGCTTAGTAATATTTGGCGCATCAGGTCTACTGTCAATACGACTAATACAAGTCAGTAATAACTGCTTTTCTTTAGTAGTCATGGTATAAGCTGCTAGAACAAGCTCATTGGATTGTACGACTAGATTGTTTTCCATATTTTTTTCGAATCCTTGCTTAATCTACTGTTATTTCCAATAATAACCAAGATTCACTTTAGCATATAAAACTACAAATAGTATCAGTATTTTTTTATTGTGTTTATTCTACTCATTTTGTGTTTATTCTACTCATTTTGTGTTTATTCTACTCATTTTGTGTTTATTCTACTCATTTTGTGTTTTTTCTCTTTGTAAGCTATTGATATTAAAGGTGAAAAAAGGCTCTTAAACAGGAGTAAACAGGAGTAAACAGGATCAAATAAAAACCCTTAAAGAAACGGGAAATAAATTTTTTGTGGATAAGTGAAAAAACATCACTTAAACAACGTATCTTGCCTAAGCAACTTATCCCTCAGTAATCGTTTTTTTAAGGATGAGATTAAGGCCTAAATCCTCGGCTAGGTGTATTAGTTCTACTCACTTGATACTGATAGGACTCTAAACCGTCCTGTAGGGCTTTATGTTGTCTTTCAGGCAGCTCTTTGCCATATTGCTCAGTAAACGTCTCTAAAGTGGCTTTAAGGGCCTCTGAGTACGTTTTACGCTGGGTTGTTGGTAGGGAGTTAACATCACGCAACGCAAGTTTGAATTGCTGACAGGTTTTATCCAAGGTATCTGCTAGATGTTCTTTGGCAACGTCTCTTGCCTCAGCTGGGCAGTTATCCTGATTGATGTAATCCATTAATTCTTCTATATAGCTGAACGATGACATAGTGTCCCGAGTCATTCTGCCAACCTCTCCTGCGCTACCGCCCAGTTTGTCGATGATGCTGGTATTAAATGCCGCTCGTTTTTGATCGATATTGTCTCTGAAATCTATAAAATGCTTGGTAAGCGCTAGATACTGCTCACGTTCAGCGTTAGGATCACGCAACAGCTTAATAATGACTTTGTTGTTTTCAACCAGCGTGTGATCAAAACGTTTGGCCACTTGGCGTAAGTGCGCGGTAAACTCCACGGCTTTATCGTGGTCCTCAATACCATGGCGCTGTGCAAAATCGTTGAGTAGTGCCACTTGCCGCTGATCAAATTTATCAGGGGCGTCAGCCGCGGTTTCTCCTTGCGCCCATCTGATAGCCATATCATCACGATGACGTTGTATTAAGCGCATGGCTAGGTGCAGCTTCATACGTTCAACATACTCAAAGATTCTCTCATCTTTGTGACGGTTTGCTCGAGTGTCTCGATCAATTTGTCCTTCTTGTCGATCAAGTCGAGCAGCTCTTGCTCGTCGTGCTGCGTCATCGAAGGGGTTGGGGGCTGGTCTTGCACTTCGCTCAGTTGCTTTGTTAATTTCAATATCTGATTTTCCGATAGCTTCAGTGATTCCCTCAATTGCTTGTTTTGTGTCGTCAATTCTTTGTGTGAGCTTATCATTTGCTTGTGCTGTGCCATTAATTCTTTGTTTTGTGTCATCACATCGCTTTGGTAGGTTTTCGCATCGTTTAGCTGCCCAAGCAATGCCTGATTTTGCCTCTTCAATGCATCGTTTTGTGTCGTCAACTCGAATTGCCGTTCTATTATTTTGTTCTGTGCAGTACGTAATGTGAGGTTCTGAGCTTCCAGAGAGTTGTTTTGCAAAATCAGCTCGTTGTTTTGTGCCTCCAATGCTGCCAGGTAGTCTTGCATTTTTCTCAGTTGCCCAAGCAAGTCCTTTTCTAAGTGCGCTAATTCGTCGCTCATTGTCTGCCTCCTGTTTGATATGGTTGTCAGCCACCAATTTGTTGCGTGCTTTGATGGCGCGGTTGGTGTTGCCTTTTTCGGTTGTGATGCCTCGACGCTCCATGGCCGTTGCTTCCACGCCCATTTTAATGGTGGGCTGCTGATCAAGCCCCTGATCCTTGTAACTGCGCGCATCCATCAGCGGTAGATGATATTCGGCCAATACCTTATTGGCGGTATCTACCCACATCTCCCGAATACGCTTAATCTCCTGCATTGATGACGGCAGATCATGTGCCTTACGTTTTTTATTAGACCACTCAAACGGGGTCTTAAGCTTTGGATCAAATGCCAAGGTTTTATTTGGTCCAATGGTAGGCGCTCGAGTAGTGACTAAAATATGCGCGTGAAAATTACGGGGATCAGGGTTTTCCTCACCCTCACGCAAATACTTCGAGCTTGGCGGTACATTAGGATCAAAAGGCAACTTCATCACCGGACGATGGATACACACATCCGCAATCACATCCATATCGTCACAAAGCTTTTGGGCAAAGTTGATAGCCAGTGCATGGCGCTCTTCCTCAGACAACTCATGAGGCAAATTAATCAGCCACTCACGCGCTACCCGACTGTCCGAACGGGTCTCTGCCGCTTCAGCGGTATTCCAAAGCGTCTCCCGATCCACACTCACACCCAGCGCCTTTAATGAAAATGGTAAAACGATATCGCTGCTCATCACCCCAGACTTTTTACTATAGTCATGGGTCTTGCCATATTTGGCATCATCAAGCACATCGCCAGCACGATAGGCTGCCGACGCCACAGCCGACTGCCCTGCTTTTCGAGAAATTGTCTTTGTTGCAATGTGTACCATCGTCATAAAGAGTCACCTGCTATTGTTGCTTTTTGCACACCACCGCTTTTTGTGGTGTGCGGGGTTTGGGGTTTCCCCAACGAAGAAGGATTCAAAATTAAGATAGTAACGAAGTGGATAGATTAAATTTTGAGTCGTTACTTCGCCCTTAGTCAGGGAGAC
>Ga0208300_100981_pt1 | contig 14189 bp, 18 predicted proteins | sample 23_taG_FD_184096 | JGI IMG/M metagenome (GOLD analysis project Ga0208300, IMG submission 184096) | Marine viral communities from Cariaco Basin, Caribbean Sea - 23_WHOI_OMZ (SPAdes) (version 2) | ecosystem: Environmental > Aquatic > Marine > Oceanic | place: Caribbean Sea: Cariaco Basin... | reverse complement strand
CACAGTTAAAAAGGTTTGTTTAGCGGCAAGTACACCATTATCAACAACAATACTGTCATAAACATGTTGTTTATCTTGCTGCTCTTGTTTTACTATCTTTTTAATAATCGGTCTTAGATTAAGTGTTTTTCCATTTTCATCTAAATACGTATTATTAATATATCGTTCCATAGCCAAGTTATACGACCTTCTAAACAACGTAATAGCTTGGTGATAAGCGTCATTATTTTTTGGAAATATTCTTATCTTTTTTGTTGCTATGATTGTTGCGTCTTTTGGCTGATCGTTTTCCGTAATAGCTATTACAGAAGGAAGTGATGAAGCTGATAAGTTCGGTAGTGTCGAATTGCTGAGTGGTTTTAGGCTTTTCTTCCAAAAGCTCGATTGCTCCACCTGATAATTCAATGATTTTACGGATGATTTCAAAGCCTGATCGTGCGATACGGTCTTGTGTGGTAGCCACAAGCAAGATTGAATTGCCTGACATTGCTTGTTCCAAAATGGTGTTAAGTCCTTGTCGTTTAAAATTGAAGGCACTGGAAGTATCAGCGATGAAGGTTGAGTTAGGGTATTTTTCAAGCAAGAGTTCTCGTTGTTTAACGAGACTTGATTTTTGCTTTGTTGAACTAACTCTTCCATAAGTAATTACCGTATTATGTTTTATAAAAATACGATAATGATTACCATCAGTCCTAACTACTTTTTCATAACAACCATTTTTTATTTTATTTCGAATAGTTTGCGTTGATACCTTTTCTAACTTTGCTAATTTCGTTGTTGATAACCACATATCATATTTTTAATGTTATATATATTATGCTGTATATTATAATATTTAAAAGTCAATAGTGTTTTTGCGATTTTTGTTATTTTTTTTAACTGTTCTATTTCATCCATAATATATATATCCTTATATTGTTATATTATTATAACAAATATTTATATATTTAAAACAGTTATTTTTTTTATTTTTGATTTATTAGGATTATCAATATCAATGTTATTTTCTTTTAAAATTTGATTAGCGTTTGCTATATTGTTATCCAATGCTTTAATCCTTTTATTATACTCTTTGATTTTTGTATTAATAATGCTTATATTTAATAATGCTCTTTCTTTTTCTTCTAATGAATTAGTTTTATTTTGAATGCAATACCAGTAATATAAAGCATCGTTGTATTCTTGAGGTTTAATATCATAAATATTATAAAAGTAGGCTTCCTTTTTGTTTTTTATTTTATCAAAATAGTCATAATTTGTATTTAATGATAATTTATTTTTTATTATTAATTTAATTAAAGGATTAAAAATAAAGTGTAAAAAATTAATATATCTTATATTTGGATATAAAGAATAATTTTTAGAATGAACAAATATAAATAGAATGCATAGTATAGAAGTAATAAATAATATAGGAATTTCAAACCAAAAATATAAACTTAAAGAAAAATAACAAAAAGTAAGAAAAATAGATAAATATTCAATAAAGAATAAAGTATTACGTATTTTTTTATTATTTTCAAAAAAAATATCTAATCCTAGTGAAAAATTAGCTTTATTTTCAATTAATTTTTTGTTCATTTTATTTAAAATCCTATAATTTAAGTAATAATAACAAATATAAGATTCTTTGTAAAGAAAAAATTAAATATCTAATTTTCTTAAAAAACGTTTTTGTTTCGAAAAAATTTCATAAAGATATTTTTCATATTTAATTTTAAAATCTTCAACTGATAATTCTTTATGATCATTTTGTAATCTAATATTTAAGTAGGGATCGTTAATTTTTTTATGTAGAAATGATAAAAATAACTCACCTTGCTCAGATAAAGAAATAAGCTCATTTCTTTTTTGAGTTAATTTTAAAAAACTTAAGTTATAAACAATTTCTGAATAATTGCTTGCTTGTCCTATTTTTCTTTTACTCATTATTTCTACAATATCATGTTCTGTAAGTTTTTCTGATTTTAATAAAAATAAAGTCGCTATATGATTTTTAGTTAAAACAATATTTTTATTATCAATATTTAATTTTTTTAATATATTATTAAAAAATAAAAGAGCATTTAAATTATAATTGTATTCAAAAAAATCTTTTTTCTTTCTTTAAATGATTTTATTAATGAATTTTTATCATAAGAGCAAGTTTTAATTATACTAATTTTAATATTATAGCTATTAAAAAAATCAATCCATTCTTTTCCAAGTTCAAAAAAATAAAACATTTTAAATTCAAATCCTCTCCATCCAGTATAATCATAATCACATGCAAAAATAATTTCATCAAAATTTAAAAAAAACTCTTTTATTTTTCTTTTTAAAACTTCTTTGTTTTTATTTTCTTTTAACTTTAATATTTCTAATAAATAAGGAAGTTCCATTCTATTTTTATTCTGAAAGAAAGCATTTGTATTGAAAATTGAATGAGTAAATTTTTTATTTTCTTTATATAAAGGAGTTTCTTTTGTATATGGAGCATTAGAATAATTAATATTTTTATAATCAAATTTATATGCTGCAATACTTTGAGCGAGTATCGCCATATCTTGTTTTTCTAAAAGGAATGAAAAACTCTGTGCTGCACAAGGTTTTTCAACGAAAAATAGTTTTCTTTTCATATTGTTTGTCTCCAAATTATTTTTTATATTTAGTCTTAATATGAACTGCTTTGCAGTTCCGTTTTAAATAATATAATTAAAAAAGCAAAAGTCAAAAAAAATAACTCTTAAAGAGTTATTTTTCTTGTTGCTTTTACTTCTTGTTCTGTATATTTATCATTTAAAAATGGTTCTCTATTAGCTTTTCTTGATTCTTTAATATCTTCACCCCTTAATTTTTTAGGATGTTCTGAATAATCTATTACAACTGGTGATTCATATTTTTCCATACCAATTTTATCACCAAAAACTTCTGATATGATTTCAAGAGTAACAGCCGCATCATTACCAGCATTATGAACAGGTTGTTCTTTTTTACCAAAAAGCTGAACAGCCTCTGTTAATGGTGTTGGCTGATTACTAGAGTTATTAAGTCTTAATAAGTTTTGAACATTTAAGAATTCAGATTCAATATCATGTTTTTCTAAATGTTTTCTTTTATCTTTATCAGCATAAATAATATGAACATCACTGTTTTTCATTAACATATTTAAAGACTTCATCGCACTTTTAAGGCTAACTTCTTTACTTTCACCGTGAGCAAACATAAGTTTATGTTCCATAGGTGTATTATTTCTTTTATAATTTCCTATTTCTTCTTCTATTATAAAATGTTCTGAATATGTTTCTTGTGTTTCTTTGTTGTATATAGCAACACCGATTTCGACAACATTATCACCAGATCTATTATCAAATTCCATATCAAAAGATAATATTGTTTTTGCATTTTTTAATTTTTCTAAATTATCATCTAATAATGAATTTACTTCTGAGAAGTCTTGTTGTTTATTTGCTTTCCTAATAATTTTATTTAATTCGTTATTTATATCTTCCATATTTAACCTTTTTAATTAGTTTAATTATATTTTAACATATATATATATATTTATAATAATTTTTTCAAAAAAATAATATATGTGTTAAAATAAAAATTATATAAAAGGGAAAAACATGAGTAATTATAATTCAGTAAAAGAATATCTTCAAAATACAAAATCACAAACACATGAAAAAGATTTTGAAGTAAAGGATTTAAAAATAGCTGTAGATAAGATTATAGGTAAAACGATTCATGGTTTAAATAATGCTCGAAAAAGAAGATTGAGTAGAATGGATGAAGACTATTCAGAACTGGATCATATAAATACAGGTAGGATGACATTGAAGGGTGCATTGTATACTTCTGCATTTTCTGGATTATCATTGACTACACCTTTCGGAACATCTAAACCATTACTTGATTTATCAGATGAAGGATTAACAAAAGCAATTGAAGATTTTAAGGAAGTACCACAATCTTTTTCAGATTACCAAGAAGTATTAACTTTTATTAGTGAAAATTTTATAAATGCAGCGTCAACAGATGTAACAGTAACTGCATTTCAATTTGCACTTGCCGCTGGTGCTTATGCGACTACTGCTTATATAAATAATGGTTTAAAAAGAAATGATCAAATTGAAAATATCTGTAAAGATGTAGATAAAAAAGTTAGGCATGAAAACTTTTCTTTAAAACACGCATCTGATGTTTTTAAGGTATTAGATTCATTTTATGAATATCGTTCTATGGCAGCAATTTTTGGAAAAAATACTAAACAATTTATAAAAGATATTAGCGCCCCTATTTTATATGGTTTAAAAAATAATATTGCAAATCCAATAATAGATAAAGTGAAAAATATATTTGGTGAACAACGTTGTAATGAAGTTGTCCAAAATTTAAAAGATTTAACGCCAGATATGATTAAAAGATTTTTTGAAAATGATAATACAATTACAACAAATGATATGCTGATATATATAGACAAAAAGGTAAATGAATCACAATTAAATAATCCAGTTAACGATCCTATAAATCTTGATATGCAGAAAGAAATATCAAAGGTGGCAAAAGATGTTTATGAAACTATGCAATTAACTCAAACAAGAAGAGCATTAATTTTATCAGCAAAAGAATATATAGATTCAATAAAAAAAATAGAAGAATTAAAGCAAGAAGGTGGAATTTTAAATAAATTTAAGATAAACAAAGAAGAAAGAAAAGCATATAAAAATATGCAATTACTAAAAAAAATTGAAAGTCTTGAAGAATTATCAAGTAAAAAAGGTCGTTTATCAAGATTTACATTAGTCTCAAGAACTGCCACCAAAGTAATTAATAAATTAGAATCAGGTAGTAATAGCAATTATTTAAATAATAATCTAACATTACAAGAATTATCTAAAAAAATTAATAGAGCAATCTATAATGAAGAAAAAGAAATAAAAAGAATATTTAAAAATGTAAATAATACTCAATATGCTGATGATATAGAAAAGATGCTGATGCCAAAAACTTATTCATTTGAAAGAATATTTAAAGAAAAAGTTGATGAAATGATTGAGAACAAAGTAAATGAAATTGAGCAAAGAAGAAACAAAACAGCTAATAAGTTAAAAACTTGATTATTATTTTTATATTTGTTATAATGTTGCTAAAATAACTTGGGAAATATAATGAATATTAATTATATAAGAAACATATTAGATAAATATAAAGAAAAAGATTTTTCTAATCTATTAGAATTAAGAGAATATAAAATTAAATTATTTTCATTTCCTCTATCCTTAATTACGACTTTATTGTTGTCATATTTAATAAGCTTAATATTTAATGTTCAAGATATAGTACAAGAAAAAGGTTTTTTTAATATTTATTTTATAAGTTTTTGTGGAATAGCTTTTTTTATTTTATATCAATCCTATTTTATAATTCAGGGAATAAAAGCTTATTTATTTGATAAAAAATTAGAAGAAAATTATCAAGATTTATCAGAAATATATACAGAAGTATTATTCTTAAAATATCAAGAAAAAATAAAAAATGATAATCCATTTCCTTACTTTATGACAGAATTAAATAATATAAAAGATGAAGAAATAAAAGAATATATTGGAATTATAAACAAAGTTAATCAAATAAAAAAATAAACCTGCATAGCAGGTTTATTTATTTATTTAATTAAAAGCTATTTATATTTATTTGTTTTTCAAACTTTAAAATTAAATTAGGAGAGATATTAGAAAAATTTATATCTGATTTAAAATCTTCTTTGTTTAAAGAATTATCAATACTTTCAGAGCTTCTTCCTATGAAAACAAATATATTATTAATATTCTCTAATATAGATTTATTAATTCCATTAAAACTATTAAAAATATAGTTTTCAATTTTTTTAATAATAAAAAAAACAAACTTTTCTTTTGCGAAAAATAAAATTTTCATAAAATTCCTGAAAATACCAGCCCCAATTAATGAAATTAAAATCAAAATAATATAAAAAACAATATATTTTAAGTGTTCATTACTTATTTCTGGTATAATAGAATAAATATAACTAGAAACAATAAAGTCAATAATTAAAAATAAAACCACAAAAAAATTTAATAAAAAATTAGATATTTTATTTTTATAATTTGAGTTATAAAATTTAAAAAAACAATAAAAAATAAAATTTTTCTTTAATATAGTATTTGATTCTTTATGAATTTTTTTTATATGTTTAAAAAGATTTTTCATTTTCTATTATCCTATTTTATCAACTTAATCTTTAATGTTTGTTTTAAGAATAAATATGGTTTTCTTTAGATATAAACTAAACTATAAAAAAAATTATAAAAAGTCAATAATATAAAAGAAAAATGATAAAAAAGTATATTTGAATTAAAAGTTATTTATCTTTTCTTCTTTTTCAAACTTTAAGATTAAATCATAAGATATATTTGATAAATTAATATCTGAATCTAATGATGTTTTATTAAACAAATTTTCTATATCAATCAAAGAACGTCCAATAAAAAGGAATATATAATCTATACTTAACAAGATATTTTTATCCACGCCAGAAAACTGTTTTAAAATATAATTTTCAGTTCTTTTTATAATAAAGTCAATAAATTTATCTTTAAGAAATATTGTAATTTTTGAAAATTTCATAAAGATAAAACCGCCTACTAATAAAGTGAAAATAAAAGTAAAAAAACTAATAATAAAATTTAAGAATTCAATATTTGTATTAGGAATTGTTTCCTCTAAATAAATAGAACTAAAAATAGAAAAAATAAGACAAATAAAAGTAAGTGTTGTTATAAAAAAATTAGATATTTTTTCTTTATATGTTGAATGATAAAATTTAAAAAAACAATAAAAAAATAAATTTTTCTTTAATATAAAATTTGACTCTTTATGAATTCTTTTTATATATTGAGAAATGTCTTTCATTAAATATTGTCCTATTTGATTTTAATTAATTATATAAAAATAAAATGAATAAGTCAATTTTAAATTACTTAAAAACGTGTTAAAATGTATACATATAAATTAAGGAAAAATAATGATACCATCAAAAAAATTAAGCAATAATCTAAAAATGTTAAAGGAAAACTTAAAAAGTGTTTATGAACATACAACATTAAATAAGGCAAGATCAAAATATAATCCTTATGGTGGTGATGGTTTTGGTGGTAGCTCAAAAGGAGTAGAATCTGATCAATTATTAATTTTTTCTCCAAAAATAAAAGGTGAGGAATATACAACTTTTGCAATTGTTTTTGATTATAATAATAAACCAGAAGAAGAACATACTATACAACTATCTATTAAGCCTAATAATAAAGCGAAGAAATATTATGAAAGCCAAGAAGAAAAAGAAAAAAGACATGAAACAAACAAAAAAATAGAAAGCTCTGTATTATATTCGGTTCAAGAATTCAGAGAGTTAATTAACAAAATTAATAAAAAAATTAATGAAATAAAAATTAATTCACCAAAAGACATGAATGAGGAAACTGTATTAGAGTTGGTTAGCGAAATATTTTTAAACAAAAAAATAAACTTAAAAGAAGAAGTGGATAAAGCAAATAAAGAAATAAATAATTTCTTAAAAGGCAAAGTAAAAAAACAAGAGAAATTGCAAGAAAAAATAGAAGAAAAAGAAAGTGAATTAAAAAAAGTTGAAAATAATATTCAAGGCTCTTTAAAGAGAACAAAAGAATATATAGAGCTAATGAAGTTAGAAAAAAGACAAAAAGAATTAAAAGAGATATTAAAGAAAAAAGAAAAAGAATATAGAGAAAATAAAGGTGTTGAAAATTTACAAAAAGAAGTAAAAGGATTAAAAGAAAGTCACTATCAAAACGAAAAAGAAATGATGCAAGGACAATCAGAAATATTAAAGACCAAACCAGCAGTATTAAAAAATAGAATAAGGAAGAGATTTTGAAAAAAGATTATTTAAAAAATCCAGATAAGCCATTTGATTTTCAAGAAATGAAAAAAGGATTTGATAAACAAAAAGAAAATGGTGTTGATGTACAAGCAAAAATTCAGGAATTAAGAAATATATTAAAAAAATCAAAATCTAAAAAAAGAAAACCTTAATATTTAATTAAGGTGTTTCTTTTTGCAACTCCATCTTCTGTATATAATCTTTGAAGTAGTTTATTCTGTGTATTATTAATATCATTTATTTCAATTGGAACAAATGATATTCTAACAAAAGTTCTAATGGTATTTTCTGATTTAATAGGTCTTCTATGAACTATATAAGGATCAAAGCAATAAAGTGTTTTTTCTTGGCATTTATGTATATTATTTTTATTAATATATTTTTCTAAAAATAAATTAACATTAAATTTATTAGAGTCAAAATCTTCTGGAAATTCAACATTTAAATCAGAATATTCAGTTCCTATTTTATTACACCAAGTATAATTTTGTTCTGGTATATGTGTTATTTTAGTAGAAAAACCATCAACATGCCACTCTTCATCTGTTTTCGATTTAACTAATCCATTTCTAATAGTTATATAACAAAATGAATGAGTAACTTGAATAACCTCTCTTTGATGTTTTAATGCTTCATTAAATAAAGGTTTAATCCAATCTAATTCTTTTGGTATATAAAAATCTTGTCCATTTACTGAAACAACCATTCTCAATATATATTGCTCATCACTAGGTGTTTCTAAATCTATTTCTTTAACGTTTAATGGTTTACCTGCGTTTTTAAATTCTTTAACAGAAACTACTTTTTTGGCTCTATCTTTAATATTCAAAATAATACCTTATATTTATATTTTAATATAACTCTATAATATCATATTAATTTAACAAAAAAAAGAATTATGTTATAATTAAAATATAATAAAGGAAGAAAAATGCTTAAAGACATAAATGGAAATCCAATATTCGAAAAAAGAAGCAATAAGCAGATTACAACAATTGATTATTTAAAAGATTATGTTTCATATACTAATTCAGCAGAAGATTTAGAAAAAATAATTGGTTTTGCAAGATATAATCCGCATGATAATACAAATCGTAATTTTAGAAACAAACTATTAACAGGAGTATGGTATCCTATTCTAAAATTTGATGAAAAAAGGCATGGGCATTTTAAATTATTAGGCTATAACGTTTCACACTATGGACTTTTTGACAGCATAGTAGCATTGCCTGAACATAAAGATAAATTTAATGATATTTTAGAAACAAATCCAAGAATAAAAAAATATAGAGAGAAAAAAAGAAAAGAAGCTATAGAGCTTGAAGAATCTAGAAGAGAAAGCCTAAAAATAATGGAGCAAGAAGATAAAGAGTATAAAATTATAAAAAAAGATTTAGGTTATGAACCAAAAAAACAACCAGAATTAAATGAATATTTAAGAAAAAAACTAAAACAATCAGAGCTTTTCTCTTTGTTAATAAAAGATGAAAAATTAAGAGAAAGAGTAAAAAAAGATTTAAATTTTAGAATAAAGAAAAGAGAAATATATAAATCTACAAAAGATAAAGGATATTCTTATAAATTTTATAATAGATTTGATAAATATTATTTTGGCAAAATGAAAAAATTAAAAAATATTGTAGATAACTTCGATTTTTCTTCTGAAAGGGATTTAAATATTATGAAAAAAGAAGAAATTAAATTAGAGAGAGAAAAGCGTTTTGAAGAAGGAACAGCAACGATAATGGATGTATTAACAAAAAAAGCCGAAGAAGTGTCAAATAAAGTATTTAGAGCAAAAAAAAGAAAAATATAAAAAAACCTGCGTAATGCAGGTTTTATTCTCATCCGAATCCAGTTTGGTCAAGAGAAGTGACCTCCAGTTATCAAATCATTGCTGGTCAAATAAGCTGCACCCATATCGTCATAACAGCCATTCATGTTATATAAAAAAATAACAATCTACCCGCCACTACCAAATCCAGAGATAGTGATTACTCATTAGAGATTATTTATACCTAATTCCGTTCAGAGGTAAAACCTTTCTGGTGAAGGAAACATTTTTATTATATCAAATTAGATTTTATTATCAATAAAAAGTTGTTTTTTTATTTTTTTTTTGTATTATATAACTTCGGAGGGATAATTATGATTAAAGGAATTTTAATAGCATTTTTATTATTAATAATATTTTCAATAGCTTTTTATTTTTTTCATCCTGTATTTGGAGCTAACCAAACAAAAGAAGATTTTAAAAGGTATTCAAAAGTTTTTTCAAATATAGTAAATGAAAAATTTTATAATACTAAAAATATAAAAAAAAATATAATAAAAGAATCAGATAAAAAAAGAAAAAGTACACTAAAAGATTTTTTAAATTCAGAAGATAAAAGACCACCAAAAGATTTAAAACCAAATAAATTAAATCAAGAAGACATAAATAATATGAAAGATTTTGATATAACTTGGTTTGGACACTCTACATTTCTTTTGAAATTAGATAACAAAAACATATTGTTTGATCCAATGTTTTCAGAAAGACCTTCTCCTGTCCCTTTTTTGATAGATAAAAGATACAGTAAAGAATTATCAATAATGCCTGACGAATTGCCAGAAATTGATATTGTATTCATATCACATGACCACTATGATCATTTGGACTATAAATCAATTAAAAAATTAAATAAAAAAGTGAAAAATTTTTATGTACCATTAGGTGTAAAAAAACATCTTATTTATTGGGGAGTTGAAGAAAATAAAATAACTGAAATGTCTTGGTGGCAAGAACAAAAAATGGAAAAATTAAATATTGTATTAACACCAGCCCATCATTTTTCTGGTAGAAAAATAGGTGATAAGAATCAAACTTTATGGGGTAGTTGGTTAGTTCAATATGAAAACAAAAACATTTATTTCAGTGGTGATACAGGATATGCTCAACATTTTGAAGAAATATATAAAAAATATGGAAGCATAGATTTTGCATTAATGGAGTGCGGTCAATATAATTATCAATGGAAAGATATACATATGCATCCTGAAGAAACAGTTCAAGCTTCAATAGATTTAGATGCTAAGTTAACTATGCCTATTCATTGGGGAGCTTTTACATTATCAATACATAAATGGAATGAGCCAGTAATAAGGTTTGTCGAAGAAGCTAAAAATAAAAACAAAGAAATAATAGTTCCACAAATAGGGGAAATATTTAATATAAAAGAAAAATATAATCAAAAGGAGTGGTGGAAATTATGAAAAATGTATGTTGTAAAATTAGAAAAAATAAAAAAGAAGAATTTAAAAAGCTAAAAGAAAATTTAAAAAGTATAAGAGATATAACAAGTCCGAAAGAAAGAAGTGCAATAATAAGAGACAAATATATTTTATTAAGAACACAAGAGATAAGTAATAATATAAAATTAGATAATACAGAATTATTTAGTTTACAAATTAATAATAATATTTGTGATAAGTGTATAAAAAAAATAGATAAAACTGTATATAAAGAAAATAAAAAAATTAAAAAGAAATTAGAAGAAGAAAAAATAGAAATAGAAGAAAAAATAATAATTAAAGAAGAAAATAATAAAAAAATATATAGTGTAAAAGAGCTTATAGAATATACAAATAAGTATGTAATAGGTCAAGAAGAATTAATTGAAAAATTAGCAAGTGTAATCTATTTCCATCAATTAAAAATACATGGTTTAGTAAAGCAAGATCAGAAAATAACTCCTTTAATATCAGGTATAACAGGAACAGGAAAAACATTAACAATAAAGAAAATGTGTGAATTAATAAATGTACCCTTTATAGCTTTATCTAATGAAACTTTTGCTCCTGATGGATGGAAAGGCATTTCAATAGCAGACTATCTATCTAAGCATACAAGTAAAGATAATTTTGATAATTCAATAATATATATTGATGAATTTGATAAAATAACACAAACAAATGATGAAACAAGTAAGTCTTATAATGATTTAAAACAATATAGATTATTAACTTTTATAGAAGGAGAAGAAATAATTGCAGATAACTGTGCTCAAACTAAAATAGACACAAACGGTTTTCAAGTTATTTTATCAGGTGCATATATGAATCTTTTAAAAGAAAAAAACAATATGGGTTTTAAAACAACACTGAATAAAGAAAAAGAACAAAAAATCACTAAAAACAAAATTGTCGAAACTGGTTTATTAGAAGAGTTGGCAGGAAGAATAACAACATTAATATCAACAAGAAAACTTGATAAAGAAGACTATATAAATATACTGAAAAATTCACAGGCAAATCATTTATATTATTATAATAATTTATTTAATAATTTTAATATAAATATAAAATTAAAGAAAAATTTTTATGAAGATATAGCTGAAAAAGCTTTTAAAGAAAACTTTGGTGCAAGAGAAATCAATAATTTATTATTTGAATTTTTTCAGCCTTTAATAAGTGAGTTATCTTATCATTCTAATGATTTTATAGAAAATAAAATAAATCAAGAGAAAGAGGGTAAAGAAGAAGAGAATAAAGAAGTAAAATCAAGTATACTAAGAATCTCAGAAATTAAAGAAGAAAATATAAAAGAGTTGAAAAAGATAATAAAAAATCAAAAAATTTAATTTTATTGGTTCAATATGAAAAAAGAATAAATAAATGTTTGAAGAAGAAAAAAAATATAATGAAGAAAAATTAAGAATGTTATTAACGAGAATAACAGATGCACCTGAAAGTGCTCTTTATTCTATAGGTTTCTATGAAGAAACAGCTAAAAAAGAATTAGAGATTTACAATAAAAATAAAAAAAATTATAAATTTCAACACATGAACTTTTTTTATAATAATAATTTTCTCTCTCCACATATTACAATTCCTATTTTCATAGTATTTTTAATTGATAATAATCATAAAAATATAATAAATTATATTATCAAAGATAAAAGAACTATTGAAAATTTTTTAAAAATAGATAATATAGTTTTAAATAATCATATAAAAAAACAAAATAAAACAAATGAAGCATTTTTGAAATTTTATTCTGATAAAAAAATTCAAGAAGGCTTAAAGTTAAAATATCCAAAAGAATATGGAGTAGTAAAAAATAAAATAATTTTACATGAAAAAATAAAAAATTTTTAATATAAAAGGAGTTAATATGGGTGGGTATTTAACAGTACCCAATATATTTGAATAGAATATATAAAAGATTAAGGCTTATTTTTTATAGTATTTTTATTTTTTAATAATGATTTAGCTTCAAAAACATTAACTTGATCAGAATAAAATGTTACATATTCATTTTTATTTCCAAAATCAATAACGACTCCATCATAGCCTTCATTTTTTAAATATTCTCTAAAATTAACCGCATTACCATGTTCTTCAACTTTTAAATGTACTTCCTCTGAATCTATTTTATAGGGATTTATCATTTTAATAGCTGCTCTATATAAGTATGGATTGTAGCTATAATAAGCAGCACCATAAGGATTAGAAGTATAAATTTCAGCGTGTTCTTTTTCTTCTGTCCAGAAAACACCTAATCCCGCATCGATACCATTAGTACAAGCTTCTGAATTTAATCCTTCATCGGGATCAAAATGTTCATATCCGCCTTCTTTTGTTCCATGATAAACAATTAAAGGAAATTCATTTTTAGAAAGAAGATTGTCTTTATTCCATTCATTATATTCATTAGAGTCATATTTATAAGTATTCATACTATCATTATACAATATAAATAATATTTAAACAATATTGAAAAACTAAAATTAAAAACTTTAAGGTGTATTTTTTTTAATATTTTTTTCTTTTTTAACTATGTTGCAATTAGGATAATGTGTTTTTAAAAAATTAACTAATTCACTTCCAGTTAAAGTATAATCAGGTACTATTTCTTCTTCGGTATATATATCACTTTTTTCAACACCAAAAGGAATTTCATAATCAGCGATTTCATTGCTATTCAAATAATAAGAATGTTCAATAAAATCATGTCCTTCTAAATTAATAGCATGCTTGAATGTATATTCATCGTATTCCTCATATAAAACAATAGAGAGTTGTCCATGTTCTGTTATATCGTTCCAAGAAACTTCCGAAACAGATTTGTTAAGTTTTAAAGCAACTTTCATTGAAACCGTTTTCAAAACACTTAACAAACCTGATCATTAATCAAAATTTGTCTTACTTGTTTTACCTACGATAAAGGTTTAAAGGTTAGATAGCTAATTAATAGCTTTCTAATCATAACGCTATCACTCTA
>Ga0208300_100976_pt1 | contig 14253 bp, 11 predicted proteins | sample 23_taG_FD_184096 | JGI IMG/M metagenome (GOLD analysis project Ga0208300, IMG submission 184096) | Marine viral communities from Cariaco Basin, Caribbean Sea - 23_WHOI_OMZ (SPAdes) (version 2) | ecosystem: Environmental > Aquatic > Marine > Oceanic | place: Caribbean Sea: Cariaco Basin... | reverse complement strand
GAGGCGCACCCGGGCCACTCCGTTCTGGGTCGAGAAGCGGTCGACGAGATAGCGGTTGGCATAATCGGTCAGCTCCGGAATGGTGTAACCCTCTCCGGAAAGCGACAGCCAGATGATGACGTCGTCGCTGCTGTCGCTCTTCTCGATTTCCGGCGGCTCGGCCTGGTCGGGCAGGTTGTCGGCTACCGACGAGATCCGGTCGCGAATGTCGTTGGCGGCGCCGTCGATATCGCGATCCAGCGAGAACTCGACGTCGATCTCCGATTCGCCATCGGCACTGCTGGATTCGATCGAGACGATGCCCTCGATACCGGCGATGCGGTCTTCGAGCAGTTGGGTGATGCGCGTCTCGACGACACTGGCGGAGGCGCCCGGGTAGTTGGTCTCGATGCTGACGATGGGCGGATCGATGGCCGGATACTCCTGCAACGGCAGGCGCTCCATGGCCAGCAGGCCGAAGGCGATCAGCAGCAGCGAGACGACGGTCGCGAAGACCGGACGACGGATCGATAGGTCGGAAATCCGCATCAGTTCCTGGCTCGCGATTCGTTGACCTGCGATTCGTTGACCTGCGATTCGGTGGCGCGGCGCTGACGCTCGAGGACTTCTTTGATGTCACCGTCGCTGACGTCCTCGGCGATCAGTTCGACGGGGTCGCCTTCGCGTACCTTGAGGGTGCCATGCGTCACGATACGCTGGCCGCTCTCGAGACCATCGGTGATCTCGACCTCACCCTGGCGGCGTTCGCCGATGGCGACTTCCCGACGCGTGACGCTGGCGGGCTGGCCGGGTTCGATCAACCAGACGGTCTGGCGTTCCCCATCGGGCACCAGCGCGCTCTCCGGAATCGTCAGCGCCTCGCGGGCGGGCTGGTTCAGTTGCACTTCCATCAGCATGCCCGGCAGCAGGCGCCCGTCGGGATTGTCCAGATTGGCGCGCACCACCAGGCTTCGGGAGACGGGGTCGATTCGGGTGCCGAGGGTGGCGACCTCTGCACGGAACGTGGCGTCGGGATAGCTCGGTGTCGTGGCGCTGAGCGTGAGCCCAGGATGCAGCACCGAGAGCAGCGTTGCCGGTACGGTGAAATCGAGCTTCATGGTATCGAGCTTGTCCAGCGTGACCAGCTCGGTGCCGGGGGTCACCAGCGCACCGACGCTGACGTCGCGCAGCCCGACGGTGCCTGCAAAGGGCGCGCGTAACCGATGATCGGCAAGCCGGGCGCGAATGGCATCGATTTCCGCTTCGCTCTGCCTGACCAGCGCGGCATTGTCCTCGAGCGTGGCACGTACGCCCAAATTGCGATCCTGAAGCTGTTGGGCGCGGTCGAGGGCGCTCCGGCGCTGATCAAGCAGCGCCTGGGCGGCCCGAAGTTCTGCCTGGGCCTGTTCGTCGTCGAGCTGGACCAGCCACTGACGGGCCTCGACGCTGTCGCCGTCCTCGAAGTTGATGGCACTGACAGTGCCGGTGAGCGTCGAGGAAAGGGTAACGCTCTCGTCCGCCTTCAAGGTGCCCAGAGCTTCGACCGGGTCTTGCCAGATCGAGGTGTCGACGGTGGCGCCGATCACTGCGATTGGTGCATCACTCTGCATCTGAGCGAATACCGAGCCGGTATGGATCGAGCCGAACAGTAGCGCGGCAGCGGTTGACAGGCTCGACAGTGTCGACGGTGACGGAAGGCGTCTGTGGAAAAGAGCGGGCGTCGAGCGGGTCACCGATATCATTGTCATAGTGGGCTGGTGTCTGCGCTGCGTTACAAAGTGTAAGTATAGGGCTGTCGATACGTTGTGAAGTCTTGCTACTCGTTAGTACCTCAACCCCTGCCGAATGAAAAGGGCGTGTCGCAAAATGGCTCTGTTAGAATGCCCGCCCAACCAGCAAGGCAAGATCGGTGCGGACATGAAAACCTACGACGTCGTCATTATCGGCGCTGGCGCGGCCGGCTTGATGTGCGCGCTCACGGCGGGCTATCGCGGCCTTCGGGTGCGCGTCGTCGATCATGCCAACAAGGCCGGCAAGAAGATCCTGATGTCGGGTGGCGGACGCTGCAACTTCACCAACCTCGCGACCACGCCGGCGAATTTCTTCTCGCGCAATCCGCATTTTCCGATCTCGGCCCTGAAGCGCTACACGCCACACCATTTCGTCGAGCTGATCGAGCGGCATGGCATCGAGTATGTCGAGAAGGCGCCCGGGCAGCTGTTCTGTGCCCATTCGGCCAAGGATGTCGTCGCCATGCTGTTGACCGAGTGCGAGTGGGCGGGCGTGGAGGTCTCGCTCTCCACACCGGTGAACCACATCGAGCGTCTCGGCGACGGCATGCGGCTGGAGATCGATGGCGCCAGGGTCGAGGCGGGGGCCGTGGTCGTTGCCACTGGCGGCCTGTCGATCCCGACGCTGGGAGCCAGCGGTCTGGGCTACGATCTGGCTCGTCAGTTCGGGCTCGAGGTGACCGAGACGCGAGCGGCACTGGTACCGTTCACCGTGACGTCGCAGTGGAAGACATCGCTGGCGGCGCTAGCCGGCCTTTCCTGCCCGGTGGCGGCCAGATGCGGAGATGGTCAGTACCAGGAGCCGCTGCTCTTTACCCATCGTGGCCTGTCGGGGCCGGCGATGCTTCAGGCGTCGAGCCACTGGCGGCCGGGAATGGCGGTCGAGATCGACTGGCTACCATCGATTCCTGTCGAGGAGACCCTGCGCAAGCTGCGCCAGGAAGCGCCTCGCCGGCATCTGGGAACCTGGCTGGGAGAGGTGTTGCCCAAGCGGCTATCGCAGGCCTTGCTCCAATGGCAGGGATGGAAGGATCGGCCGATGGCCGAGCTCTCCAATGGCGATATTCAGACGATTGCGCAGGGGCTCGGGGCATGGCAGTTCAAGCCGGCAGGCACGGAGGGATGGCGGACGGCGGAAGTCACCATGGGCGGCGTCGATACCGATGCGATTTCTTCGAAGACATTCGCGGTCAATGCGTTGCCTCAACTCTACTTCATTGGCGAGGTGCTGGACGTGACGGGCCAGTTGGGCGGCTTCAACTTCCAGTGGGCCTGGGCGTCCGGCGTCGCCTGTGGTCAGTCGCTCTAGGCTGAACGAAAAAGCGGCCACTAGGTCATAGTGGCCGCTTCTGAGGCTGAAGAGCGAGTATGGCGTCGCTTAGCGATTGCGCCCGCGAGACGCCCGGTAGAGTGCCTTGCCGCGGTTGTACATCAGCAGTCCGGTCAGGGCGCGACGAAACAGCCGACCCGTCGAACGTGGCTTGCGCGCGCTGCGCATGGCCACCAGACTGCCGATCGCCATCAGCGGCACCTTCCAGCTCACGATCTTTTCCCAGGCATGGTCGATCGGTGCCGTGGCATCGCGCCATTCACGCATGGCGGACGTCATGTCGAGGCGTTGCTGGAGAATCTCGTCCTCGAGGTCGTCGATCTGCTGCTGCCGAGTCCGTTCAGTCATGGGAAGGCCCCAGTGCCTCTCGATCGCGTTCGAGGTGATGCAAGGTCGCGGCCATCAACTTACGTTGTTTGGCCACTCGCTTGGCCGAGAGAATCAGCGCGCCCGCGATGACGAAAAGCACCGCCGAGCAGATCCCGATGGCCTGCAAGCGGTTATCCTCCCAGTACACCACCACGACCAGCAGAAGCAGCATGCCGATGGCGAAGGAGAGCATGATCAGGCCGGCGCCCGCCAGCAGCAGCAGGGTCAACATTCGGTCGCGTTCGGCTTCCCATTCGACAACGGCGAGACGCAGGCGCGTCTCGCCACTGGCGATGAGGTTGGCGATCAGCCGCCGGGCGGCGGTGATGACGTTTTCAGCCGGACCCGCCATCAACGACGCCCCAGCAGCAGCCCCAGAACGACGCCAGCGGCGGCGCCGATGCCGATGCTCGTCCAGGGATTCTCGTGCACGTACTGATCGGTGGCGTCCATCTGATCCTTGGCGCTGGCATAAAGCTTCTCGCCGCGGGCCTCGAGACGTCCACGTGTCTCCTGCAGGCGCTGCTGGGCGCGTTCACGCATTTCGGAGATATTGGTACGGGAGTCGTCCGCCGTGGCGTGGATCAACTCTTCGACGGTCTGCGACAGGTTGCGCAGATCTTCCTTGAGCTGCTCGGTAGAAGCTTCGCGTTCGCGCTCGGAGCCGTTGCCGCCGATGGATTGCATGGTCATGGTCGTCTTCCTTTGACAGTCAATTAACGTGGATCAGCATAGACAGGCTATCTGCAGGGATCAACGAGTGCCAGGGATGCCGGCCAAAAAGGTATTGATACTGAAGCCGAGGCCGAAACGCTGCACGTCATGGTCATAGTCGATCAAGCTTTCGCCGTAGCCCTGATAGTACTGGAGGTAGCCGCGAACCTTGCCGAACAGCGGAAAGGAGTAGTCGAGCTGACCGCCATAGTGTGCCTTGCCGGGGTTGCCGCGAACCATCAACGAAACTTCCTGGTCGCCGAAGGCGCGGACCACGGTCAGGTCACCATAGCCGATATAGTTCTCCAGATCGGGATTGTCGTCATCCTCGTCGTTTTCCGGAATGCGCCAGTGAGGGGCGACACTGAACGCCCAGTTGCCACGCTGAAATATCGATTCGGCGTAGATTCGATTCCAGCTGCGTGACAGCGGGTCCGAACGGCCATTGGACTGATGCGCGAAGCCGACCCGGTTGATGGTGTTGGTCCAGCCCAGCACCGTCCATCGATTATCGAAGCTCACGAAACCCTCGGGTTCGTAATTGGTCTCGCGAAAGGGGGCCGATGCCTCGGAGTTGTAGGCTTGCCACCAGCTACGCTGGGTATAGGCGAAATAGAGGTCGCCGTTGTCTCCGAACATGTCGTCGAGCAGCTTGATCTTGAAGCTCAACTGGAACTTGATTTCCGACTCATCGATGTCGCCCTCGGACGTGATCTGGCGGAAATCGGCCTCGTCCGGGTTAGCGTTGTAAGTCCATGGCAGGAAGTAGTTGCGGCGATAGGTCGTGATCGCGAGTGGGTTCTCGGCGGTTTCCGCTTCGAGGTTACGGCGCACTTCGGCCTGCTCGTTCGCTTGTTGAACCGGGTCGCCATCGCTGTCCGGTGTCTGCGCAGTCGCTAATGGGGTAGCCAGCATCCCCAATAGTAGAAGGCTGGTATCGCGCAGCGAACGAATGGGCGTCATAAGACTGTCCTGTCAAGGTAATCCAGTGGATAGAAGCGCGATCAGGTCGATGAAGATCAGGCTTCGTATTAAGTAGTGACGATTTCTAGCATGTCGTCGGCTTAAGTCAAACTCGGCAAACGCGGTTAACGGACGCCTCGGAATCCGCTCGCCCTGGCGGTAAACTCCGACTTCGATAGGAATCGCACCGCGCGAACGCGACGGTGGCCGCATGAACGGAGTTGACGAGGAGAGGGCATGTCGGATTATCCGGCCGGGAGCGAGTATGTCAGTCAACCAGAGCCTCTTGCTCAGAGGGCGTTCAAATCCACGAGGGCCAATGCTCTTATAATGACCGCCTGGGCGCCTGCGCCTGCTGTCTCTGTCGTCAAAGCTGTTTCGGTCGTCAAAAAAGCGGCTCAGCGTATCACGTTCCTCGCGCTGGCATTGTGCATACTGATGACAAGCACTGTCGCCTTGGCGCAACAGCAGGAAAGCCTGCCGACGCACGACACGCTCACTGCCGAACAGCAGAAACTCGAGCAGATCGAGACGCCCGATGAGCAGCAGCAGACGGAATTGGAGGATCTGGGCGTCGCGTTGCAGACGCTGGATTCACTGGAGGCGCTGCGCAAGGAACTGAAGATGCTCGAAAGCTCGGCGCAGCAGGCCCCTCAGCGTATTCGCGAACTCGAGAGGCAGCTTTCCGCGCTGAGCGATGACGACGCCCCGGCAGCCGATGCTCTCGACGAGCTCATGGTGGACACCCTGGGCCGAAAAACCTCCGAAGCACTGGATCGGCTCGAAGCGTTGCAAGGCCAATTGGCTTCGGTCAACGCGCGGCTGATCAGCGCGGAGACACGGCCGGAGCGGGCACAGTCGGCCATTGCCAAGGCGATGGCCGATGCGGAACAGGCACGAACACAGCTCCAGACGCCCGATAGCGACGAAACCCAGACCTTCGATCCGGCCCAGGCACGCTATCGACTGGAACTCGCGCTGGCCGAGCTGCAAGCCGAGTATCATCGCCGGGAACTGGCCAACAACACGCAGCTTCGGGAGCTCGATGCCCAGCGCCGCGACCTGCTCCAGCGCCAGATTGCCATCGAAGAAGCCCGCCTGAATGCATTGCGGGCGGCGCTCGACCGGCAGCGGCGTGCCGAATCGGAGAAGGCCGTCGCCGATATCGGAGAAGAAGATCGGGCAGCGATCGCTGCGCATCCGGTGCTGCGTGATATTCAGGCGACCAATCGCGAGTTCAGCGACCAGCTGCTCGAGGTCACCGACCGCACCAACGATCTGATCCGGCGGGCCATCGATATCCGCTCGCAGCTCGATCGCGTGCGCCAGATCAAGCGTACGCTCAACGAACAGATCGACGCGATCCGCGGCAGCCCGCTGCTGTCGCGCATCCTCAACGAGCAGCGCCGAGCCCTCCCGGACGTGGACGAACTGGGCGGGTTGCAGGAAGAGATCGCCGAAACGCGGCTGAGTCAGTTCGATCTGGTCGAACAGCGGGACGCCCTTCGCCAGCCAAGGGCATTGGCCGAAAAGAGTCTGGCCGATACCGATATTGATGTGACGCCAGCGTTGATCGATTCATTGGTGAAGCTGTTCCAGTCGCGGAGCGAAATCCTCGAACAGCTCGATCGCGAATACGGCAACCTGTTGACCGTGGCGATCGATCTTCAGCTCAACCAGGAGCAGCTGGCCGGACTCACCACGTCGCTTCGTGGCGTCATCGAGGAGCAGCTGTTCTGGGTCGCCAGTTCGCGTCCGCTGACGCTGAGCTGGTGGCAGGATGCGCCCGGTCTCCTCGCGAGCCAGGTGCGTGGAGATGCCTGGCCACAGGCGTTGGCGAGTTTCTGGCAGGTGCCGGATCTTCGTGCGCTGGCGGTCGTGCCGGTTCTGATTCTGGCTGCCGTGCTGCTGATGGCGAGGCGCCGGATCAAGGTCCGGCTGCTCAACCTTCATGAGCAGATCGGCCGTCTCAAGCGCGACACCCAGATGCATACCCCGCGCGCGATTCTCTACAACGCGTTGCTGGCCGCCCATGGCCCCATGCTGCTGGCCGTGATCGGCGGGCTGCTGAGACTGGGCAGCGATGCGTTCGCCGAGCGGGTGGGTGAGTCGCTATTGCAGCTCGCCCTGGCATGGGGCGTCATTGGCTGGACTCGTCGACTGCTGGTGTCGGACGGCGTGGCGACACGCCATTTCCACTGGTCGACCGGCTACGTGGCCCGGCTGCGCCGGCTGCTGTTCTGGCTGGGAATTTCGCTCATTCCCGTCATTCTCATCAGTGGCACGTCGCCCGGCAGCCAGGCCGAGCTATCCAGTCGACCGCTGTTCCTGCTGTTGCTGCTGGCCGGCCTGCTGGCGATGAGCGTCATCCTGGTGCGGTTGATCCTGGCGCATGTCCCCTATTTCGGGCTCAAGCTGTTTCGCCTGCTGCTGGGGTTGGCACTGGCGCTGGTGCCGCTGGTGCTGGCCGGGCTGATCGCGTTGGGCTACGAGTACGCGGCGTTGCGGTTGATCGGGCGATTCATCAATTCGCTCTATCTCTTCGGATTGTGGATCCTGGTCGAGGCCACGGTGGTGCGTGGGCTCGCGGTGGCACAGCGCCGCCTGGCCTATCGCCGGGCGGTGGCACGTCGGCGGGCGCAGATTCAGGAAGGGGCCGAGGGCGGGCTCGAGGTGGTCGAGGAGCCGCCGCTGGACATGGAGCAGGTCAACCAGCAGTCGCTGCGACTCTCCAAGCTGATCCTGTTCATCGGTTTTACCTTCGCCTTCTACCTGATCTGGTCGGACCTGCTTGAAGTCTTCTCCTATCTCGATCACGTCAGCGTGTGGCAAATCGAGCGTGGGCAGGGCGAGGCGATGACCCTGGATCCGATCACGGTGGCGGACATCGTCGTGGCGCTGGTCATGGTGGCGCTGACCATGATGCTGGCGCGCAACCTGCCCGGTCTGCTGGAGGTCATGGTTCTGTCGCGCCTGACGCTCAAGCAGGGCAGCGCCTACGCGATCTCCTCGCTGCTTTCCTACACCATTGTGGGGACCGGGGTGGTGGCCTCGCTCGGCACGCTCGGGGTCTCCTGGGACAAGCTGCAGTGGCTGGTGGCGGCGTTGGGCGTGGGGCTGGGCTTCGGCCTGCAGGAGATCTTCGCCAATTTCATTTCAGGCCTGATCATCCTGTTCGAGCGCCCGATGCGGATCGGCGACACCATCACGCTCGGCCAGCTCCACGGCTCGGTCAGCCGCATTCGTATCCGGGCGACCACGGTGACCGATTTCGACCGCAAGGAGATCATCATTCCCAACAAGACCTTCGTCACCGATCAACTGATCAACTGGTCGCTGTCGGATAACGTGACCCGAGTCGTGCTGACCTATGGCGTGGCCCATGGCTCGGATCTCGACGAGGTGCATCGGCTGATGCGGCAGGCGGCGGACGAAAACCGTCGGGTATTGCGGGATCCCGAGCCGCAGGTGTTCTGCCTCAGCTACGGTCCGACATCGTTCAACTTCGAGTTGCGGATCTTCGTCAACGATCTGCTCGATCGGCTCTACGCCAGCGACGAGATCAACCGCCGGCTGGATCAGTTGTTCAAGGAGCATGGCATCCGCGTGGCGTTCAACCAGATGGACGTCTGGCTGCATGGCGACAACGGACAGGTGACAAAGGTCCAGAGCGCCAACGGGAACGAGGCGGCGCTGGGGGCGGAGCCCGACTCGGCATCCCCGACGCCGGCGGCACCCCGGAATTCACGCCAGTCTCGCAGTGGTGACGATGGCCACCTGGGCGATGGAGAAGTCGGTGGCGCCGGGCACGATGGTGGCGGCGATGGAGGAGGGGACGGCGGTCGTTGATCGCACCGCCTCGGAAATAGAGCGACGTTCAACGGCGCAGTGCGTGGAGCAGAAACTCGCGATTGCCGTCGCCACCCTGGATCGGGCTTTCCTGCCAGTGGTCGATGTCGAGACCGTGAGAGCGACAGGTCTGATGCAGCGTATCGGCGACTCCTTTATAGAGTTCGGCATCGCGGACGATGCCCCGCGAGTCGACCTTGCCGGGGCCGACCTCGAACTGCGGCTTGACCAGCGAGTAGAGCTCGCCACCCGGGCGCAGGACGCGGGCAATTTCCGGCAGGATTAGCGTCTGCGAGATGAACGAGACGTCCATCACCACGGCATCGATGCCGCCAGGTGCCAGGGCCTCCAGTTGCGTCATCGGCAATTGGCGGGCATTGGTGCCTTCCAGACAGATGACTCTGTCGTCGTCACGCAGGGAGGCATCGAGCTGATCGTGTCCCACCTCGATGCCGATGACCTTTGTCGCGCCGTAGCGTAACGCGCAGTCGGTGAAGCCGCCGGTGGACTGGCCAATGTCGAGCACGGTGAAGCCGTCGAGGCGCCGGTCCAACGTCTCCAGCAGCGCTTCCAGCTTGAGGCCGGCTCGCGAGACGTAGCGTTCTTCCGGTGCTTCGGCGATATGCAGTGCCGTCGTCTCCGGCAGTTTCTCGCCGGGCTTGGTCGCGACCTGCCACTTTCCCCCTGTATTGATGCTGACAAAGCCCTGGCGAATCAGGCGTTGCGCCCGGGTGCGCGAACGCACGTGGGCGGTGACGAGTTGGTCGAGTCGTTTCATGGCGTGTTCATTCCTGCAGTGCTCATGTCTACGGTGCTCATATCTACGGTACGCATGTCTGCCATGCTCATTCCTGCGATGGTCGGGGGAGCGGAGAGGGGTCGGCCAGCGGCCCGTCGGCGTAGGTCGAGTGGTTCTTGAAGGCCTGTTGCCACTGTTCCAGCAGCGTCTGACGCTTGAGTGTATCCAGCGTTGCCAGCAGGCCGGGGCCGATCTGCACGGGGCGGATCGCCTCTCCCAGTCGCTTGCGCAGGTCTGCCGCGGTGCCGAGCCCGTCGATCGACGGGTGCACGGCGCCCAGGGTCGTCCGCGTCGCGAGAAGGCGCTGGGCTGGTGCGCTCAGGAGATAATCGATGAAGCGCTGTGCGGCGACGGGATGCGGCGCGTTGCGAGACATCATGACCAGGCGTTGCAGCACCAGCGCATAATCCTTGGGCACGACCATGGCCAGTTCGGGATGTTCGGCCACGTAATCCTGGACGTAGGAGCCGATCAGGTTGTAGCCGATCCAGTAGCGCCCTTCGCTGAGCCCCTCGAGCATCGCTGCCGTGGTGGTCTTCAGCTCGCTGTGTGCATGGCCGAGCGCCTCGACCAGATCCCAGTAACGGGCCGAGATCCTGGCATCCTCGATGGCATAGGTATAGCCGGCGCCGCTGAAGCGCGGATCGTAGGTGACCACGCGGTGGCTCAGTTCAGCGGACCGTTGCCGTAGCAGGCTCAGGAGCTCGGCGTGGCTTTCCGGCGGGGGCATGCGGGCGGCGAGATCTCGCCGATAGACCATGACGATGGGCTCGAAGGTGAAGCCGAACAGCTCCTGACGCCAGCGTGCCCAGCTTGGCCAGGCCGCGGCGGCGGGCGAGTCGACGGGGGCCGAGAGTCCTTCGTTGGCGAGCTGGTATTGCCATGGCATGGCGGGCGACATGATCACGTCGGCCCGTGGCGTGTCACGTTCCTGAAGTACCCGCGCATGTAGCGCCAGTGTCTCCAGGTTGTGATAGGTGATCGCGATATCCGGATTCCGTTGGTGAAAGTCCGCGAGTAGCGGGTATATCTGCGGTGGGTCGACGACACCATAAATGGTCAGCGGCTGGGACGATTCGGCGTCTGCGGTGAAATGTAGTGCTTTTGCCTGTGCTGGCGGCGTCACCATCAGCGCGAGCGCCAGCAAGGCGCCGACGAGATGCCGGATACGGTGTGGCGCCATCGTCAGGCGTCGGATGAAAAGGTCAAGGCGATACATAGGCCGGGACGCTCGGGGTGGTCGGGATGGGCGGCTTGCAGACTTAAGCGGATGTCGTGGGCGCGGGCAATGCTGTCGACGATGGCCAGCCCTAGGCCGCTACCGTCGCCGGTTTCCTGGCCGCGGTGGAAAGGGCGCAGCATCAGCAGGCGCTGGGACTCGGGAATGCCCGGACCGTCATCGGTGACCGTCAGCCGCGCCGGTGCATCGGTGACCTGAACGGTGACCTGGCTGGCGCCATAGATTGAGGCGTTTTCGATCAGGTTGTTCAGCGCCTCCTCCAGCTGCCAGTCGTTAACGGAGACCATCACCGCATGCTCCGGAACCTCCACGCCGAGGTCGATGCCGCGGCGATGGTGGCGGGAAAATGCCTCTCTCACGCAGCGCCGGGCCAGCGCCGTGAGGTCGACAGTCTGCTTGGCCGGCGTCGCTTCGGGATTGTTGAGTCGGGTCAACGACAGCAACTGGCCGGCGAGTCGCGCGGTCTTGGTGGCGGTGCCGTGCATGGTGGTAAGCGCCTCGCGCCAGGCTGCTGGGTCCGACTGCCGCAGGGCCAGCTCCGCACGGGCCGAGAGGCCGGCCAGCGGCGTTTTCAACTGGTGAGAGGCATCGCCGATGAAACGCTCCTGGTTGGCACGAACGCGACGCATGCGGGCCAGCAGTTCGTTGAGGGCTTGACGTAGCTCAGCCAGTTCGAGGGGCAGAGCCAGTTCGAGCGGTGACAGTGTCCGAGGGTTGCGCTGGCGGATCGCGCGGCGCAGTCGCGTCAGCGGTTCCAGCGCGAAGCGGGCCGAGAGCAGGACGACCACCACGGCCAGGCCGGCAATGATCAAGATATTGACGAAACTTGCCAGGAACAGCTGATTGGCCAGGGCTTGCCGGCCTTCGCGCGTCTGCGCCACCCTGACTTCGAAGCGATCGCTTCGATCCCAGCCCTCGAGACGAGCACGCAGGACCCCGAGCCGGAGCGGCATGTCCTGGGAAGTCACGTCCCCATAGTTCATTTGAATGTCGTTCTCGGTAGGCAGGGAGGGAAGTGACCGATTGCCGGTGACGAAATGCCCTTGGGCATCGTAGAGCGCGTAGAACACTCGCTCCTCGGCATCGGTAGCGAGCATCTCCAGCGCTGAAGGTGGGAGATCCATCCACAGCCGACTCTGCTGCCAGCGAACCTGTTCCGCAATGGAGAGTGCAGCGGCATCCAGCAGCCGGTCGAAGGCGCGGTCGGCCGCCTCGCGAGAGGCCAGCCAGGCCTGTAGCAGCATGATGGCGACCAGCAGCGCCAGCGGGCAGAGCAGCCAGACCATCAGTCGCCGGTAAAGGCTCAGATGTGACAGGTGCCACCTTCGCAACAGGGTCACTCGACCTCCAGCAGATAGCCGATACCTCTCACCGTGCGTAGCCTGACGTCGGACGCCGCGAGCCGACGGCGAAGCCGGTGCACGTAGACTTCAATGGCATTGTCGCCGACCGTTTCGCCGGCAAAGGCATCTTCGAGCAGTCGTGCCTTGTCTACCGGCTCGCCGGCGTAGTGGATCAGGCATGCCAGCAGGCGGTGCTCCCGCGGCGGCAGCGACAAGATGGTGTCGTTCAACGTGAAATGCTGGCGCTGGCGGTCGAGGCTCAGCGAGCCGAGCACCAGCGGTTCGCTCGGGTCATTCTGGCGACGACGCAGCAACGCCCGAACCCGGGCTTCCAGCTCGTCGAGCGCGAACGGCTTGGCAAGGTAGTCATCGGCGCCCAGGTCGAGTCCCTTGACTCGATCCTCGATCGCTGCCCGGGCGGTGAGGATCAGTACCGGCGTCTGTCGGTCGCGCGAGCGCAATGTTGCCAGCACGTCGAGGCCGCTACGGGTTGGCAGGTTGAGATCGAGCAGAATCAGGTCGTAGTCGTGATCGAGGGAAAGGCGGGCGAAAGCTTCGCCGCCATCGGCAATCCGCTCGACGCGCTGATTCTCGACGGTCAATGTTTCCGTAAGGGTGCTGGCGAGCAGAGGGTCGTCCTCGATCAGCAGCAATTTGAGTGGCATGGGAAACTCCTGCAGGTGAAAGAGGGGCGGGGGGGCTTCCGTGATGAACACTCGGAAACCCGCTTCTTTCGTCGTTCTCTCGGAGATGAACAGCGATGACTTCGCCCATCGCGCTGGCAGGCAATTGTAAATGAATTGGCGCGCAAGGCATTGAACTTTAGTCGGCTTTTGCGTTCACGCCGTTGACCGTTACATGACTTCACCTTAATTTCCGCTCATGGGAACAAAGTTCTACCTTACGGAACTGTAAGGTTGGCGTCAGCCACGAATAATATTGCTCCATCAGCGAGGAGAAGCATCATGTTTGCAGTCAAGACGATCCGGTGGGTGGCCGCTGCGGCGCTGGCCCTGACGGCCAGTGGCGCCATGGCGTTCGAGCCTGCTGGCAAGGTCGAATGTATCGCTCCGTCAGACCCGGGTGGCGGCTGGGACTTTACCTGTCGCAGCGTGGGTAACGTGCTCGAGGAGCTGGAGCTCGTGCCGGCCAGCGTTCAGACCATCAACATGGCAGGCGCCGGTGGCGGCGTCGCGTTCGCTCACACCGTCAGCAAGCGCAAGGGTGACGACCAGCTGCTGGTGGCGGCCTCGACGGCGACCACCACCCGCCTGGCTCAGGGCCAGTTCCCTGGCATGGACGCCGACATGGTCAACTGGATCGGTGCCGTAGGGGCCGACTACGGCGTGATCGCGGTATCCAAGGATTCTCCCTATCAGGACCTCAACTCGCTGATGAGCGCCTTGAAAGAAGACCCGCGTTCGGTCAAGTTCGCCGGCGGTAGCGCCAATGGCGGATGGGATCACCTCAAGGTGCTGATCGCTGCCAAGGCTGCCGGTGTCGAGAATCTGCCGCGTATTCCGTATCTCTCCTACAACAACGGTGGCGAAGCGATGACGCAGGTCATCGGCGGCCACGTCGATGCATTCACCGGCGACATCACCGAAACCCAGGGCTTCCTCGAGTCCGGCGATCTCCGCGTGCTGGCGGTGCTCTCCGACGAGCGTCTCCCGGGCGATCTGGCCGATATCCCCACCGCAAAAGAGCAGGGCATCGATGCGGTCGGCCCCAACTGGCGCGGCTTCTACATGCCGTCCGACATCGACGAAGACGCCAAGCAGTACTGGGTCGATGCCGTCGACGAGCTCTATGCCAGCGATCAGTGGAAGAAGGTCATGAAAAGCAACGGTCTGATGCCGTTCCACCCGGATTCCGGT
>Ga0208300_100975_pt1 | contig 14258 bp, 14 predicted proteins | sample 23_taG_FD_184096 | JGI IMG/M metagenome (GOLD analysis project Ga0208300, IMG submission 184096) | Marine viral communities from Cariaco Basin, Caribbean Sea - 23_WHOI_OMZ (SPAdes) (version 2) | ecosystem: Environmental > Aquatic > Marine > Oceanic | place: Caribbean Sea: Cariaco Basin... | reverse complement strand
GCTTGAATATTCAAGATAGAGGATAAAACCTCAAGATGCTTTTTATACTGCTTAAGATTACTCACTCTTACGTATGAATCTACAAATTTTGCAACCTCATCTGAGTCTTTTAATATAGATATTAGATAATCGTCGTTAGCTATCAAAAATTCTTGTGTTTCATTACTTGTTCCTAAAATATAACTTTTTTCCTTTCTTAGACTTTCTTGAATCCTGTAGATTGAATGTATTCCAGTAGACGATAGACGGCTATAAACCTTATCTTCATCTACAATTTTGTCAAAAATTATAGGATAAGGTACTTCTATTCCAGAATATTCAAACTGATTAAGAGAGTCTCTCAAATTGATAAAATCTTCATAAGAGCTCATATTATCCAATTTCAAATTTGGATCTGTCACCATATTTTCTAAAGATACTGCTTGATCTGCGACTACTTCTGATGTTTTATGTAATAGCCTTATCGCAGTTTCAGTATCTTGATTTTCAATATTTTGGTTACTTATATATATACCAAAATAAGCACCGAATGCTGCTGCGGAAAATGCTATTACCAATGTTAAGAGATGGTTAATAGCCAGTTCTGATTTTTTTTGCACTATTTGCGCCCTTTTACAAAATACTTAACCCTTTTCAATATAGTCCTTAAATTCATCACAGACCCTTAATCCAATCTGTATAGCATCACTTAGATCAGCTCCTTCTTTAATGCTGTAAGGCACATTTGCGCTCATATTGGCGTGATTTAGACTATCTACAGCTGACTTATTGAGTGGAGTGCCGATATTGGATTCGTCGGTGTACCCTACAGGCTCAAAATACACCTCACGGCCAAACTCAGGATGAGATCCGCATGAAATCTCTCCTGCTGCCGTAAATGGATAGGGGGTCGTATGGTTTTCGCCCCACGTTGACTCATCTACTACGACATAGCCTGAGCCGTAAAGTTCGTCCTCTGCGGTGCTTGGACTGCATCCCATCAGTAAAATAGGCGTTATAGCCATTAACCACCAGGGCAGATTGATTCGCATGGCACACCATCCTTGTCTCGATCTAGTCTTTTGTTTCCGCATTTAAGCGCCTGTTTAGCTTGTTCACAGTTGGCCATTTGACCACAGACACGAGGTAAGCCTTTGCACTGCGAACCACCAGCACTTTTAGCAAACAACGGATGATCTACTTTAACATCGGTATTAAATGGATTATCAACAACCGTTGTCGTTGAATGAGACGATACAGCACAAATAGATAGCACCATACCTAGAATGATCTTCCTCATAAAATAACCTCTTCTTAATACTGAAAGTTAAAAAATCCCCACAGAGATCTATAATACCCTATATTTGTTCAATAAAGAGAGTAGTGTCATCACCTATACGAATTAATTTGCCTCTTGGATCGGTTGATGCCATAGTTGTTCACTGAACGTTCTGAACAGTCGTACTGTGCAGTGACCAAAAACGTACTTGAACACTAGGTTGACAATGAACATATCTGTGACAAAAGCATCAAAGGACTGGGGGGTGTCAAGAACTACGATCTATCAGAAGATCAATGATGGCGAGCTCTCCAGAACTGCTGATAAGAAGATAGATACGTCCGAAATGCTTAGAGTCTTTGGCGAACCTGTTTCCAAAAAACGTACTGAACAATCAGTGAACACTAGCGTAAGTACGTACTCTGACAGTCAAGCTGTACAGGACTGTACAGCACTTGAACACCAGCTAGAGCTTGAAAAATTGAAGAATGCACATCTACAACAGCAGGTTAGCGATCAGAAGCATTTGATAGAGAATTATCAAGAACAGATAGGTCAGCTAAGCAAGACGCTAGAGAAGGCTAACGCCAGTATCCAAGATTTTGCGCAAGTAAGGCTGTTGGAGTTTAAAGAATCAGAACCTGACTATGAGCCACAACCTGAACCAAAAAAGGATAAGTCAGTCGCTTCTGTACCTAATAAGAAGAAAAGGCGGTGGGGCTTTAAAATACCAATATAATTTGTTTCTTTAACACCTCAGATGAAGCTATACAGTCCCGAGCTTTAATAAAATAAGTTCATTTAAAATATAAAATGTTTTTTTAGATGACTTTGAACACTTCAAACCCATAACAAGACTGATAGCTGTCAGCCTGGCTTATTAGTAAGTCGCTAAAGAACTGATCAACAGAGCCTTTCCTAAATTTTGTGTAAGTATTTAATCTAAACGTCAGTTACACAGAATCTGGGATGGTCTCGACCACCTAGAACAGTCTGTTATAAGCGGTTCTCTTATAGTGGTCTGTTTTAGGTAGTCTGTTAATAGGTTTTTGTGGCTTTTACGTCGGTTCCGCTAGGGTATACCCTAAAATCAACAATCCAAAATAAGCTAAGTTAATAATGAATGAGATATAATTATGCTATTAAATATACTTGTTAATTACATATTATATAATCTAAAAATTTGATCCAAAAGGAAAGTTAACTCATTATGGACGTACGTCAACACAAGGCTAGTTTTTTTAGCGTAGTAATTACTTTTTTATGTCTCACGCTATCATTAAATGCTAATGCAACAGACTCAGTACTTGAAGCGGTTACCAATGCTGAAACTGAATTAGGCGCTAGAATTGGTCTAGCTGCGCATGATTTGGAAACGGGAAAACGTTGGGAACATAAATCTAATGAACGTTTTCCTCTAAGTAGTACCTTTAAAACACTTGCCTGTGCAAACGTTCTTCAAAGAGTTGATCTAGGTAAAGAAAGAATTGATAGAGTTGTGAGATTCTCTGAAAGCAATCTCGTTACATACTCACCTGTAACAGAAAAACATGTGGGTAAAAAAGGGATGTCGCTCGCAGAGCTGTGTCAGGCCACATTATCAACCAGTGATAATTCAGCTGCCAATTTTATTCTACAAGCGATTGGGGGACCTAAGGCTCTAACGAAATTTTTGCGTTCCATTGGCGACGATACTACGCGCCTTGATCGCTGGGAAACAGAACTTAACGAAGCGGTGCCTGGAGATAAGCGAGACACGACAACACCAATTGCAATGGTAACGACACTTGAAAAGTTACTAATTGACGAAACACTATCTATCAAATCTCGTCAACAACTAGAATCTTGGCTTAAAGGTAATGAGGTTGGCGATGCATTGTTTCGTAAAGGCGTTCCAAGTGACTGGATAGTAGCAGATAGAACAGGCGCTGGTGGTTATGGGTCGCGTGCTATTACTGCGGTGATGTGGCCTCCAAATCGCAAGCCTATCGTAGCCGCTCTATACATTACAGAGACAGACGCCTCGTTTGAAGAAAGAAATGCTGTCATTGCAAAAATTGGTGAGCAAATAGCGAAGACAGTATTAATGGAGAATAGCCGTAACTGATTTATTTATAGTTCGATGCCTGTATAGCGCACCGAACACGATTTAATGTAAATTAGCTCAATCGACAGGAATCTAGGATTTATGAAGCTTAACGACTAGCCTCACTAATACATACTTCTTGTGTACTGTAGGGGTTTGTTATGCCACTACATTTTTTATCTTTTACTAGGTAGTTACATTAGGCTTGGGGTATATTCACCTTTGAGTTGGATGCCAATACTTGTTGATGAAAGTAAAAACTATTAGTACTGATGAAACTATAGTGCCTAATATAAGAAATATCACGATATCTCGTTTAAGCGTCTCTAAGATAGCCTCGTCTTTAAATATGCGTACTAAGGTTAATAATATAAATACGACAAATCCAACATAGTATCCTTTTAAAAAACTCGTCCAAAACGGGTGGTCCTTTATATGCCAAGACAAAAATATTCCAATCGCTATCTCCCTAATAAAATCCGTCACTTTTTAAGATCCTTTTATGATTGATTTTTAGTCCATTATAAATATGGAAGAGCCTATACCATGGAGAAAGTTTTTTTTAAACTATTATCAATCCAATCTTGGCGTAGAGATTTAGCTTGGGTGCATTTCATCTCGATAAGTACACTGCCAAGTACACTAATACTACCTCAGTTACTCAAACCGTTTATATAAATAGCGTACAGCCTAAGATTCAAGTCCTCACTAGGGAACCGAACCCATCTAACACACTCATAAGACCTAGTATTCAAGATATTCTCTGATAGGACGTTTATTAAACTGTGTAGGGTCATTTTTAAGGCGGTTAACCATCTCAAACTCCCACCCCTGCTGTGACTGCCCAGCTGGGCTAGTAGGGCTTACTAAATGATTGTATTCCGCAATAAAAGCAGGGTTACGGAGAGTTTCCCAGATTCTGTGTAACTAACTTTTAGCCATACTTACACAAATTTCAGGAAGGTCTCGATCAACATTTATAAATCGCCATCATTTTGCAGCAACAAAGTAATAGTCAGTCAATGCGGCAACCTAAAAAGACCATTAGAATCCCTGAAATCAATGGTTTTTAGAGATTTCTATTCTCTATACTTACACAGAAAGACTTATTTAAGGGGTTAGGGTGCTTAAATTTATACTTCTAAGCGTGGAGCGCCTAACTCTTTAAGGAACTGATCGACATTCCCTTCAATATTTTCTGCCATAGTGTGAAGATCCAAAGTAGAGTAATCCCCTAGCTCGTTTCTCTCGTCCATGACTTCAAATAGCTTTGTTCTCAAAGCGTCCTCATGGGTCGTGTCCTCGATCAAGACAAGGTTAAGCATTACGATAGCTCTATCATAAGCTTCTTGGGTGGCTTCAAGTTGAAGGCTCTTACTACTGGCCACTGATACACCTGACATACTCATCATTTAATCCTATTTATCAAGTAGAGATTTAGTTTGGTGTTTATTTTTAAACTGCTCTAACAAAGCATCGTAATCTATTTCTTCATCGTCTTGGCTGTCAATTTCAGAATCACCATCTTGTGGATTAGCTGATTTTTGTTTATTAATATCATGGTTTACTCTGGCCATACTATTAGAATCATTTGTAGCTACAGATAATTCTTTTCTATGGCGATAAAGATAGTTGGTGAGCGTACCTGTAGTTAATTTCAGATCGTGATGCTCAGCCAGTATCTCAACCACTCCTTCATAGGTATAAGTATCAGCTAAATCTTCAATCACATTATAAAGCTCACGAAACTTAGAAAACTTAGTTCTTTTAGCCATAAAACCTACCTTTACTTATTTTTGATGATAACTACCTGATTCATTAAAATGCTCATATTTTACTAACTAATTAGTGTTCTTTTACTAACTATTCACTAACTTTTCATTCATTTTATACTAAATACTCATATTTTGCTCATATCTTACTAACTAATTAGTGTCTTTTTGCTAACTATTTACTAACTTTCCAGTAAGGTAACGCTCTTATAAGCCTTTTTAGCTAAAAAGGCTTACCACAGGTAGAAAATAACCGATTTTTCTACTTGTCTTTGGTCATTAAATTATTCAATTTAATGACTACACCATACGCACCCTAAAGGAATGCCTAAATATCTGATATTGTTAGGTTTAATAAAATTGAGTTGTATGCAAAGTGTTTACAAAAAACCTGTTAGTTATTGATATATAAGGAAAAAGGGTGTTTGCAAACTGTATACAGAGAGGTTTTAGAAAGTCAAAAAATAGAGTTAGTAAATAGTTAGCCAGAAGTTAGTGAATATCAGAGCTTGCTGTTTATTACTAGATAATAAACATATTTTAGAAGGTTGCATTTAAGCACGACAATAGCTGTCGTATATAAGCCTTTTCAGTGATTCAAAACAGTCGTTTGTTGTTATTATAGAGATAGAATACGAACTATAATTTAAACTAAACTCTGAGGAATCAATATGAAATATAAACAAAAGTCTTTTCGAAAAATACCTGCAAACTTTTTACAGTTAACTGATAAATTCTTAATTGCAAAAAATCTCTCTGACTTTACAGAAAGCGATCTAGCAAGAATTCTAGATGATTTTTCATGGAAGAATGCTACAGAGTTCTTGCCTAATAAAAATGGTAAGCATTCTACGATCAATGCAGACGGTAAGACGATTCTAAGACGAGACCTACCGAAAGAAGTAGTTTCTCGAGAATATAAATACAAACGTTTGGAGTTTCATGGACGAGATAATAGGGTAGAGGTAGATGATTCAACATGGCGCTCTTTTGAAAGAATTTTTCGAGAGCAGCTGCCAGCTCCTAGCGTCCCGATCAAATGTATAATTAGTAATGATGAGAAGTTTTTAATAATCGAGTGTGATAGCAAAGACAGAGAGCAGTTGTTATTGCATAAACTGAACTTAGCTTTAGAGGTTTTCAAATCTGAGTTTGAAATACATATTTCTGCAAAGGACGGGTTTGTTAAGATTCCTACTAAATTCGAAGTTGTGAACTGGATGATTCTTCCTTCAGGCGAAAAAACCCAAGAAGAGATCATCTCTTTGATCAATAGCTCTATTTCACCTAAGCTTAAAAAGACCGAAAGACCTGTCATAGAAAAGCGTCTAGCTAAAATTAGCAGTTATCCAGCCGATGCTATGGCAATAGGGCTTGGAGGTTATAAAGGCTATATTATTTACCACTTTCCTCAAAAAAGCATATCAGTGTTAGAGTCTGATAACGTGAATAACGCTACTTATGTATTTGATTTTAAAAAATGGCAGGAATTATCACAATTAAGTAAAACTGAAATAATTGAAGAGGGTCTTGCTGAACAACGAATTATCCATAATCAAGAATGGGAATCTAATATTGATAAGTTGCTGAGTTAGAAGTGGCTTTCAAAAAATAGAATACTGTTATTTTCGTAAGCAAAAGAAGCCTTAATAGCGTGTCTGCTAGCTCAAAAGAGAAAACTATGACACGCTATAAATATTATCACCAATATCAGTTAACATCTGCAACGGTAAGCCAGTGTTTGGTCTAACTACTTTGGCATTAAAAGAGTCTGTTTCTCTTTTAATTAGTTTTAGTCTTTCTTCAGTTATGTCTGAAATCAGTTTAAAGCCAGATTCTTGAGCTGTGTGATTGGGTGGAATCTCACAGTCCGACTCCATTAGAAGGCATCTTCTTGTTCCTTCATCAGTGCCATTAAGGTCAGCTACTGCTTGCGCTGTAGTGCCTGATCCAGCAAAGAAATCAAGAATGACCGCATTGCTATCAGAGCATACGTCAATAATTTTCTTAATATATTCTAGCGGCTTAGGTGTATCGAAAATTTTAGAGCCGAATAAACTCTTTATTTCATTCGTACCTTTTTCTGTATAGAAGTTAGTATCATTCCACAGTGTTCTGACTTTAGTGCGTTTTTCAGCTTTATCGTTTCCAGCATAGTTTTTAACGTAAATTACACCATTTTTACTAGCATATAGCTGCCATGCTCTTTTTTCAGCGGTATCTACACCCCAAAGCCAACGTCTTTCTACTCCCTTTGAGTCGATTGGATACACAGCCTTCCATCCTTTAATGGCTTCAATAGATACTTTGCCGCTATTGGGATTGAAATACAGAGGATAGAACATATTTGGTCTGTCTGTTCTCAGGCTAGCTTCGCCTTTTTTACGAAACAATCCATCAACTCGATATTGACCGAACTCATCCTGCTTATTATAGTCAGTTTCATCACTTTGCCCACGTAAACCTGCTTGCTTTGACTTACCGTAAATAAGTAGGTATTCATGGTTGGTAGCCAGATTTTTTTTACTACCTTTACCATTTTTTGAACGGCAAACAACGATACTCCCAATGAAATTATCTTCGCCAAAAATTCTATCCATTAAAATTTTAAGATAAGCTTGTTCGTAGTCATCAATACTAATACTGATAATACCTGTTTCTTTCAGTATTTCTCTAGCAGCCACCAATCGCGGCAACATGAAGCTCATCCAAGCTGAGTGTGTGCCAAACATACCTCTTACTTCAGATTTTCGATTATCTTCATAGAGAAACTTTGATCCTGTGTTATAGGGAGGGTCTATGTAGCACATGTCTACAATCTCTGGAGACATGAGAGCAAGCTCTTTTAGATAGATCAGATTATCACCAACAAAAAGAGTGGTGTCAGCATTAACCCAACTTTGACAGGCTTCGTGGAAGCTCTCAGTATGCTCAAATGACGAGTGTTGTTGAAGTTCCAACCCTAGCTCTTTTTGTAGCTTACTTACTTTTAAATCTATTGTAGATAACATATTAAACCTTATTTATTACAGGTATTATAACGGCTTAATTTAACTTTGACAGAAGGATCAGTAATGCGGCTTCGCCCAGAAAACCTTGATGCTCCAGAACAACTTGCTGAATTTGATCAGTGGCTTACTGCAAAACTAGAGAGAATTAAGGATAGTAAGAGATTTAATTCAGAAATAGAGGCACTATGCCAATGTATCGAGACAATTTCACCTCATCTGAATAATTTTTCCAGTTATCAAGATTGTACTGTCGAAAATATTTGTGATGCTGTCGTAAGTGCGAGTAGACAATTCGTAGTAGGGGAATCTTTCGCCAAAGACGAACAACACGTCTCAGTTTTCTACGAAGCATTTTTCAATCTGCTGTTTTTAACATCTGGCGCAACTGACAACAACCTAAAAAACCATTTCTTGATACAGTTGAAAGAAGACGATGTAAAACCTTTTATACCAAAAAGAGGATCATCTAAAAAAATAATAAAATTTACCCTAAAAGAACTCCCTTCCACGATAAAGTCTGATTTTGTCGCAAAGTCTTTAGCGTCTTGTTTTGTTGGCTCTCATGAAACATACTTTTCTGAAGTTAAGACTGAGCCTACTTTTGACTTAATGTTTTATCTAAGACTGCTTCTAAAAGAGTATATAAGCCTAATACTTGAAGACGAAGAAGAAACAAAGCAGTTTTGGGCAATTTGCCGCTCATATACCGAGCTAAACAGTCTTACAGCATCTGACGATTTAGGTAAATACTTACTTAATGCTTGTACCATATTTAAAGTAAGAGGTAGCGTTTCGGCTACTGGTGGACATATTACCGAAGATTTACTTCGAGAAAAGCTGTTAACTATGGGGTTGCAGCCAAATTCTGATTTTAATATTAATGATGTAACCATTGGTGAAGAAGAGATTGTAGAAGACGGTAAAAGGAAGAAAAAAACAAGGGCATATGACTTTATACTCCCTTATAAAGTAGATAATTGGGAACCAAAACCAAAGTTATTTATACAATCTCAGTTTTACGCTGGTGATTCTGGCAGTGTGTCACATAAAGTAGTAGATCAAACTCATAGCTCTAGAACATTCACACTTGCAAACTATGCCAATGCGCGGTTTGTTGAATATCTTGATGGTGCTGGTTACTACGCAGCTTTACGTGGCGATCTAAAGCATATGCTAGCGTTTGATAGTACAGCATCTTTTTTTCAAGTTAAAAGTATCTTAATAAGATTAAGACGAGAACTCCAACATATATGTTTTTTGACACCTATTGAACTTGAGCACGCTATCATCACTAGCGAACAAGGCTTAAAAGAGTCGGTTTTTCATTCGTTAGAGCTTGATGGTTATCCGAAAGAAGAAATTGAGCGCATAACTTTAGTTTGTATAGAACTTGGGTATATAAGTGAGACTATCGACAAGAATGGCACTAAACTAATAATATCTGTGGAGCGTAGCGAAATTACTAGAAGGCTCTTAATTCTTGATATTGCTGCAAACTATGCTTCGACTATTTCAAATGAACAAAGAAAAAGTATGAAGTATTTATTGGTGCCAGGCTACGGGGCAAACTATGGAATTATTGAGTCCGAGCTAACTAACCTTGTTTGCTCTATATGTAAGCAGATCACTATTAGTGCTCCCGTCTTTGCGAGTGATATTGAATGGCTGTTAGATGAAGGTGTTTTCAAACGCCGCTAACAGAATCATATATGCCTTAACTGACCATTTAAGAGGGCTGAAACCCTAGTTTTTGGAGATAAGGCAGATAAAGTTTTTGCTTATTTTCATCCAATAGCTCTGCATCAATTCGTGCAGCGAATTGCTTATAATCTTCACCTTGTTTGGCATAACTAGATAATTCGTTCATTTGTGACAACTTAGATGCAAAAGTAGCACGTTGTTTATCCGTCATCTTCAATGCCGTAAACATATCAGGAGTATCATTACCTCCTTTTGACTCTATGGCTTTTTTTGATTTAGGTTTAGGCTTTGCCTTAAATTTAAATGTAAATCCTACAATACTACGCCCCTCTTTATGCTGATCATATTTAACAGTAATATCCGTATGTGTATTAATCTGCTGAACAGCAAAATCTAGAACAAACTTTTTGAAATTACTCATCGTTTTATACTGCGAAGGTTCAACACCCAGCTGTTTTCTGAAATTTTGTAGCTCAAACTTGGGAGTTTTGCCTGTGGAGCGCCACTGAATAACAAGTTCGTAAAGCCTAATAGCATAACTACTATCAAGATTTGCAACTTGCTCTAATTCATAACTGGTAAATTGCTCCTCTAACCTTGTTATCAGGGGAACAACGTCGGAAGTGAATCGCATATAAACTGTGCCGTTAGCTTTTTCATAACCAATTTTATCTACCCAACGACAATGAAATGAGCGATCGGCACCGTTTTTAGGATTTTTATCATGGTAGGTTACATATCTGTCAAACAGCCCTTTACTTGCATCTTTTATTATTTCATAAGAGTTATTCTTATCAATACCAAATTGATCAGCATAAGAATGAGCATGGATTCTTAACAAACTATTGTGGTCAATTCCTTCTCCTGTCTCTCTTGCTTCAATTATTGCTAGCAATATTAATCGTTGTTCTGCTAATCCAAGCGTATAGCTCGCTTCGATGAGTGCGTTATCTTTCACGACTAATTCAGACATTTCCATAACCATACCTATTTAAGTAGTTCGTAAGATAATCTATTTTAAATAGATTGTCAAATGAGCAACCTATTTACAGGGTAAACCTATTCATATAACAGGGTAAACCTATTCATATAACAGGGTAAACCTATTCATATAACAGGGTAAACCTATTCATATCTATCTTTCACACCTTTTGTACCAATGGATACAGAGAACGTAAAAGCATTTAAAAGTTATTAAAAACATTAAAAGCATTTAAAAAGAATTTTTAGTTGAAAAAATAGGTTTTTAAATCAGGAAATATGAGAAATTTAAACTACAATCGCAATATTAGCCACCTAATAGCTTCACAGAGCGTTTTTATTGACAGGGTTGTCATGGTACCAAAACATATGTTTTAGCCCGTACGGCGAAGATACGGGCCAAATAAACTTGTATTTAGAAGAGAGTGTCAGTTATAATCAATGTTAGTTAGATTTCCTAACTAAATGGCAAAAAAAAAGAGCCATCATTTCTGATAGCCCTTTTTATAAGTCACTTAAATTAATCTAGAATATATGAGAACGAGCTAGATCAGGTTAGTAACCTATTTGTTGTGAGAGACAATACTTTACTACATCTGATGTGGTTTACTCAAGTAAACAGGTAAAAATTGTTTGTTCAAGTGAGTTCTCATATGTTCTTCAATACGAGCATATAATATGAAATTAGGTATTTTAATACCGAGTGTCACCACTCACAAAGGCGCAATCCTAGCTAGACTGTTACATGGCGAGAAACTGCGTAATAAAAAGCTTTTCCATGATATCGATAGCTGTGCTTCAGGAGCTAGAATCAGTGAACTACGATCAGATGGATGGAAGATAGATGATAAGTTTGTTCATGCAGTTACTAAAGAAAAAAAAGAGGTTCAGGTTAAAGAGTACTTTATATCTAGAAGCAACATTATAGAGTATTTAAAAAATCAGAACCTTCAAGATTTCTTGGCATTAGCTGAGCGTAAGTATAAAAAAGCTAGCTAAATTATAATTTTTAAAATGTTCATTGAGCAACTGCTCAGTGAACATTTTTTTTCAAATAACATTAGCAATCGAAATTAACCATGTTACATAGATATGGTGAAAGATTTAGTTTTTATTCACTTACGACTTTGGAAAGAATATGGATATTATTAACTTAGAGCAATTATCTTTAATAATAATTAGCGCTATCGTTGGCGTTGCTATTAGTGAGGTGTATAAAAAACTACCTGTGCAGGAAATGTTCACGCTTTTTGGAAAATATCACAAGGCATCTAGACTGAAGGAACTTATCAAGATTAAGAAGTACCGTCTTGATATGCGTCATTATTTGTATGAGCTACAAATGGCTCAAAACTGGTTTATTGCTTTAATAGTAGTAGCTGTAGTGAATTTTGTCTTTTTGCTAGGGAGTGGTTTCTTAAAGTATCCGCTTTGGTTATTTATGATAGGAATGCTACCAACTTATACTATAGAGCTAATATGGCTGAACAAAATAAGCTACGTGGATGACCTTAAGGTTTATCAAAAAGGCAATCCAGAATGGGAAAAACGAAAACAGCGTAAAGTAGCACGTAAACAACGTAAAAAATTGAGATTGGAGCGCCAGAGGGAAAAGTTGAAACAACTAGGACAAAGTGAAGCTTAGCACCGTCCAAAGACGGTACAGACCTATTTATCATAGTCGATCAGGTCATATGCCAAAGCATACAGAAGGTCAATATTAGCGTGCCGAAGTTTATTAGCAACATCGCAAGATCATATAACGTCATTCTTCTCTCCTTATAGTTGTTAGGTTTATATGTATTTAATGAAATTGAAAACTCAGTTTTGAGCTGGGCCCCGATGTCTTGCTAACATTATGGCCATTAGCCGTAAAACAGGTTAGATGACGGCGTTCAGTTAGCCCTCTATTATCGAAATGCGTTATAGGCTTCTCAACATGGATTAGAGTGTATTCGCTCGATACACCATATTCACTCATTCTCTAGAGTTTGATCATTCAATGATTTTATAGAGGATTAAGGATTATTTAGACTACGAGTAACTATTTACACTTTAATAAAATGCAGTGCTACCACGTAGGGGATATAGTTCCGAGTTCCACAGTTCTGTTATCCACGGTTAATTTAAAGGGTTTAGGGGTGTTCCAACCTGCTCTTCTCTTATTAGTGCATCATTCAAAAAAAGACCTTCAGTATCTACTGAAGGTCTTTTTTGTTTAATAAGGTTTGTACCTGGTTATAAGTAGTTGAGGCGATATTTTCTGTGCTTTAGCTCCATCGGGTAATGATTTAAAGCTGAACACTAATTGTAAGAGTGAAAAATACACTATATTATTTTACGTTTAATACGATAGTAACTTGATTTTATCGTATAATAATATAGTATATCTATAAATCATTAACGATAAAAATAAATTCTAACGTATAAGATTTATAAAAAGGGGCTATCTTATGGGTGGAGTAGTAGGTATTTTTACGGGTAAAGATCTAAAAATGATGGAGTCAGAAGGCGGATCAGGTTATTGGGTAGCCAGAACGGATAGAATCAAAGGTTCAGAATACGTTTTCTTCATGCGTAATCGTAGAGAACAGTGGGCAGCAAAGGATGGAGTTGAACATGGCCAAGCTTTTGCAATAGGTAAAATCTCTGGATGCATCCCTTCCCAAAAGTATGACGGAAGAAAGCTTATTCAAATGAGCGAGTACTCACTATTGCCTGATAACTCAGAATTTAAAAAAGCTTGGAAGAAGCTAACAAATGGTCAAAGATACCCAGTCGCTTATCTAACCACAGAAAACCTATTGGAAGCACTCGATCTTGATGTTGCTAAAATTAGTTGGTCTACGTTTAATGCAAATCCTGATGCAGAAAGTGTTTCGGATGAAGCTGGTTTAGATGGGGAGACTATGACTGATGAGAAAGAGCTATCTGAAATCATATTTGAAGCAAAAGAAATGATAGCTCTTGCAGCCGATGTTGATATAGATAAAATTAGCATACAGATTAGTTTTTAGTTCAATAAAAAAGCCCCCAGCTGGGGGCTTTTTCTTCGTTAATTCACTGAGCTGAAACCGTCCTAGAATCATTTACCATAATCACTCTTATAGGAATAGTCGACTATTTTGGTGCAGTATCTTGCGTTGAGTCGGTCGTGGTATTCTCTAATTTGAGCTGTATTATTAGCTCTTTCAATTGTTCCATTTGTTTTAATCGATCTTCCTGTTCTAGTAGTGTTGATTGAGGTTTAAAAGCTTTTATCTCTACGTCACTAGTACGAGTATTTGCTTCGTTCTCATTTATATTTCCCTGAATGTATTCAGCTTGAATATTCAAGATAGAGGATAAAACCTCAAGATGCTTTTTATACTGCTTAAGATTACTCACTCTTACGTATGAATCTACAAATTTTGCAACCTCATCTGAGTCTTTTAATATAGATATTAGAT
>Ga0208300_100974_pt1 | contig 14301 bp, 11 predicted proteins | sample 23_taG_FD_184096 | JGI IMG/M metagenome (GOLD analysis project Ga0208300, IMG submission 184096) | Marine viral communities from Cariaco Basin, Caribbean Sea - 23_WHOI_OMZ (SPAdes) (version 2) | ecosystem: Environmental > Aquatic > Marine > Oceanic | place: Caribbean Sea: Cariaco Basin... | reverse complement strand
CCAGGATCGCACCTGCGTGGTGGTCGACGACATGGTCGATACTGCCGGTACGCTATGCAAGGCCGCCGAAGCATTGAAGGATCGCGGCGCTCGCCGAGTGGTCGCTTATGCCACGCATCCGATCCTGTCCGGGCCCGCCGTGGACAATATTAGCGGTTCAGTGCTTGACGAACTCGTCGTTGCCGATACCATACCGCTCTCTGAACCTGCACGTCGTAGCGGCAAGATCCGTCAGTTGACGGTCGCCGGCCTGATCGCCGAGGCCATTCGTCGTGTCAGTAACGAAGAATCCGTCAGCGCGATGTTCCACTGATCGCCTTCGGAACGACCTTCGATAGCGGTCGTTTCGAATCGACAGGGAACTACGCGCGGATACGTGGGCCACTGCCGCGAAGGCAATGGCCCTACTGGAAACGGCATCGTCTGGTCGCGGGCGATGCCGATTTCCATTACTTGACCATTAGAGGTGACAATCAATGTCCCATTACACCCTGACCGCCAATGTTCGTAAGGAGCTGGGGAAAGGTGCGAGCCGCCGCCTGCGCCGCAAGAACGAACAGGTCGCTGCCATCATCTACGGTGGTTCTGCCGAACCGCAGCCGATCACCATCGACAAGCCGGCCTTCTACAAGGCGATCGAAGACGAAGCGTTCTTCTCCTCGATCATCGACATCAGTGTCGACGGCAAGAGCGAGCAGGTCGTCATTCGTGATCTGCAGCGCCATCCGTACAAGGCGCTGGTTACTCACGCTGACTTCATGCGCGTCGATGCGACCCACGAGCTGACCCTGAATGTCCCGCTGCACTTCCTCAACGAAGAAGCATGCAAAGGCGTCAAGGACGAAGGTGGCGTGCTGCACGTTCTGAACAACGACGTTCAGATCAGCTGCCTGCCGTCCAAGCTGCCGGAATACATCGAAGTCGACGTGGCCAACCTGGGCCTCGGCGAGACCATCCACCTGTCCGACATCAAGCTGCCGGAAGGTGTGACTCTGGTCGAGCTGACCCACGGTGAAGAGCACGACGCCGGTGTCGTCAGCGTCACGCACCCGACCGTCGCCAGTGACGACGAAGTCGCCGGTGAAGGCGTCGACGAAGAAGGCGAACCGAAAGGCGACGCATAACCCTGCGTCAGAGACCGGACAACAGGCAGTCGGCAATGACAGTGAAAGCGATCATCGGTCTCGGTAATCCGGGGCCGGAATACGAAGACACTCGTCACAATGCCGGCGCCTGGCTGGTCGAGCAGCTCGCTCGGGACACAGCGGAAACGCTGCGTCCCGAACGCAAGTTTCTGGGTCTTCATGCCAGGATCCGCCTGGGCGGGCACGATCTTCACCTGCTCAACCCCACCACTTTCATGAATCGCAGCGGTGCCTCGGTGGCTGCGCTGTGCCAGTTCTTCAAGATCGCTCCGGACGAGCTCCTCGTCGCTCACGACGAACTCGACATCGCGCCCGGCTGCGCCCGTTACAAGACGGGTGGCGGACACGGCGGTCATAACGGCCTGCGCGACATCATCAGCGCACTGGGCAACAGCAACGGCTTCCACCGTTTGCGTATCGGCATCGGCCACCCCGGCAGTGCCAAGCTCGTCACCAACTATGTCCTCGGTCGTCCCGGCAAGGCCGAACGCCAGGCCATCGACGATTCGCTTGATGAAACCATCGCCACCCTGCCCGACGTACTCGACGGAGATTGGGCCAAGGCGATGAATCGTCTGCATAGTTTCAAACCCGCCTGATTCGCTCGTAGCTCGTAGCTCGTAGCTCGTAGCTCGTAGCTCGTAGCTCGTAGCTCGTAGCTCGTAGCTCGTAGCTCGTAGCTCGTAGCTCGTAGCTCGGCAAGAGTCTGGCCCCCGCCGACCGCGTCCCGTAGAATGCCCGCCATTCACTTTTTCGTGCTTATTCGTTCGCGTCTGCCATGATCGAATCGAATTCAGGATCACACCGTTTCAGGGATATATCATGGGTTTCAATTGCGGCATCGTCGGCCTGCCCAACGTTGGCAAGTCGACCCTCTTCAATGCGTTGACGCGCTCCGGCATCGACGCCGAGAACTTCCCGTTCTGCACCATCGAACCCAATACCGGTATCGTGCCGATGCCCGACCCGCGTCTCGACAAGCTCGCCGAGATCGTCAAGCCGGAAAAGGTGGTGCCGACCACGATGGAGTTCGTCGATATCGCCGGCCTGGTCGAGGGCGCCTCCAAGGGTGAAGGCCTGGGCAACCAGTTCCTCGCCAACATTCGCGAAACTGACGCCATCGCCCACGTGGTTCGCTGCTTCGACGACGACAACGTCATCCACGTCGCGAATCAGGTCGACCCCACCGCCGATATCGAGACCATCAATCTCGAGCTGGCCCTGGCCGACCTCGACGCCGTCGAACGCTCGATTCAGCGCCTGACCCGTGTGGTCAAGGGCGGTGACAAGGAAGCGATCGCCACCAAGGCCATTCTGGATCGTATTCAGCCGCACCTGGCCGAAGGTCAGCCGCTGCGCAGCTTTGGCCTCGATGCCGAGGAACAGCAGCAACTGCGCAGCTTCGGCTTCCTCACGCTCAAGCCAACGATGTACATCGCCAACGTCAACGAGGACGGGTTCGACAACAACCCTCACCTCGATATCGTGCGCGAGATCGCCGCCAGGGAGAATGCGGTAGTCGTGCCGGTCTGCAACAAGCTGGAAGCGGAGATCGCCGAACTCGAGGACGAAGAACGCGCCATGTTCCTCGAAGAAATGGGTATGGAAGAACCCGGTCTCGATCGCGTCATTCGTGCCGGCTACGGCCTGCTGGGGCTGCAAACCTATTTCACTGCCGGTGTGAAGGAAGTGCGAGCCTGGACCGTCAAGGTCGGCGCGACCGCACCGCAAGCCGCCGGCGTGATCCACACCGATTTCGAGAAGGGCTTCATCCGTGCCGAGGTGGTCAGCTACGAGGACTTCGTCGCCCTGGGTGGCGAGAATGGCGCCAAGGAAGCCGGCAAGTGGCGTCTCGAAGGCAAGGCTTACGTCGTGAAGGACGGCGACGTGATGCACTTCCGCTTCAACGTCTGAGGGTTTTCTCGGAATGCAGTAGCGGTCCTATTGTTCATTGAGGTCCCGAAAATCAGGTCAGCCAAACCTACTGGCCGAGGACAGGGGGCTTTCTTTCCGGTGATCAAACCCACTGGCGGCAAACGTTATCGGTAGCGGTGCTGTCGTGGTTTAATGAAATCGCCCGGCGCCTGTGCGATGTCCAAAGGTGATATCTCGCGCCCGCTTCCCAAACCTAAGATTGGGCGGTTCGCGGTAGAGGTCATCAATCACTTAGGGACTAGGTGACGAAGATGTTCAAAGTCTGACGCGGAGAGAAAACATGACACAGCCCCCTTTTATTAGCCGCGTCGCCGTTCGCAACTATAAGAGCATCGGCTATTGCGATGTGAGTCTGCGCCCGCTGACCTACTTGGTGGGTCACAACGGCGCGGGCAAGAGCAATTTCATGGATGCCCTGCATTTCGTGCGCGACGCGCTTTCCAATTCACTGGATAGTGCTCTGAACGAACGGGGCGGCATCAACGAGGTTCGCCGGCGTAGCGGAGGTCATCCTACGCATTTCGCACTTCGAATCGAGTTCGTCATGCAAGGCGGCCAAGTTGGGCACTATGGCTTCGTTATCGGGGCGTTGAAGAATGGCGGTTACGAGGTGCAGCGAGAGGAATGCGTTGTCGCTGGCATCGGCAAGGGTCCATTCTTCCGCATCGGGAAAGGCAAGCTTCGAGATAGCAGCGAGACCACCTTCCCCTCGGTAACTGCGGACAGATTGGCATTGGTGGCAGCCTCGGGCCTGACGGACTTCCGCCCGGTATTTGATGCATTGACCGCGATGGGCTTCTATAACCTCAACCCAAAACTGATGCGCGAATTACAGAAACCCCAAGATGGCAGACTGTTGCGGCCTGCCGGGGAGAACATCGCCAGCGTGATCGGACATTTGGAAAAGGTAGCACCTGCCCAGATGACGCTGATAGAGGAATATTTACACTCCGTGGCGCCTATGGTACATGGCGTGGAGCGCAAGCCCATTGGGCCAATGGAAACGCTGGAGTTTCGTCAGGACATGGCCGGCTCCAAACATCCTTGGCGTTTCCTTTCTCAAAATATGTCCGATGGCACCCTACGCGCACTGGGCGTTCTGGCCGCACTGTTACAGGGTAATGTGGATTATTCACCGACATTGATCGGCATCGAGGAACCTGAAACCGCCCTGCATCCGGCAGCTAGCGCCGCACTTCGCGAGGCATTGGTGCGCGCTTCTGAAACCACGCAAGTCCTTGTGACTAGTCACAGTCCAGACCTCCTGGATGACCGCAGTATCGACGCGGATGCCGTGCTGGCCGTCGTGTCTGAGGCGGGCGAAACAAAGGTTGCGCCACTGGACGAAGGCTCACGCCAAGTCATGCGGGAGCATCTGTTCTCGGCTGGTGAACTGCTACGCATGAACCAACTGGCACCCGACCGAGACAGTATAGAACGCCAGGACAAGGCGGCCTCTGGGGATCTTTTCAGTGAAATGGAGTCTACATGATCCCAGTCGCCAGCATTGTGGAGGGCCATGGCGAAGTTGACGCCTTGCCGGTTTTGCTGCGTCGTCTGAATGCATGGCGTCCGGGCCGTGACTACGCGCATGCGCTCCCACCGATTCGGGTTCACAGGGACCGTTTTCTCAATCGCGAAGAGGAGTTCCGCAAGCAACTGTTGCTGGCGGCCGCCAAATGCGGCGAGCAGGGATGGATTCTGGTGGTTTTGGACGCCGATGACGACTGTCCAGCCACCTTGGCAGCCGAGGTCCATCAGCGTGCGAGGCAGCATTTGCCGCACCGGCGCCTATCGGTGGTATTGGCCAAGCGCGAATACGAAGCTTGGTTCATTGCGGCAGCCCCGTCACTCGACGGACGCCGGGGATTCCGCTACCCGGCTGATGCCCAAGTCGATGCAGAGACGCCGCGAGACGCGAAGGGTTGGCTGCGCCGAAATATGGAGGGCGGAACCTACAGCGAAGTGCTGGATCAACCCGCTTTCACGGCACATTTCGACCTGCAACAAGCATTTGACAACAGTCGTTCATTCCGCAAGCTGTGCAAAGAATGGCAAGTCAACATCGTAGATTTGAACGGCAATTGAAGCAGGGTATTGCTTATCGCCGTCTTTAGGGAAACGCTGCATAAATGCCTGCGCGAGCGAATCGCTTCGTTGCGTGGTACTCGAAAATCCGCCTAACTTCATTAGGTCTCCTTTTCTGCGTTCCATACGCCTCGCGCTTCATCTCGCTCGTCGATTTATTCAGCATTTCCTTAGGATGCTGACGTATCGGCCAAACTTCTGTGTTGGCGGCTTTGCGTTCCTTGGCCGAAGCGCTATTCCCTCGAGACGCCTGGGTGCCATCCAAAGGCCTTGTCGAGATCAGACCCAAGAAATTATTGACGTTTCATCAAGTTATGGTAGTATTCGCAACCGTTGTCAGGCGACTCAGGTTAGCTTGACACGGCTGCCCCGAAGGCTACGTAGCTCAGCTGGTTAGAGCACATCACTCATAATGATGGGGTCCCCTGTTCGAATCAGGGCGTAGCCACCAGATATCGCGAAAAAGCCCGCCGTTCTCACGATCGGCGGGCTTTTTCGTATCGGCTTTCTGCCGGGTTTCCTTATTGTCGCTTGGCGGCAGGCTGTCGATTCGCGCAGCCTGCCGCACGATTCAGATGGCGCGACGGCGACTCTCTTCGATGTAGGCTCCACGCAGCTTTCGCGCCACCTCGCCGGGACGGCCGCCTGCGACCGGCACACCGTCGATCGCCACGACCGGCGTGACGAACGATGACGCCGACGTCACGAAGCACTCTCTGGCATTTTGTGCTTCCTCGACGCTGAAGGCCCGCTCCTCGACGCGCAGAGACAGCGTCTGGGCGAGCTCCAGAACGACGGCACGAGTAATGCCGGGGAGAATGGCGTGGGAGAGCTCTCGCGTCACCAGCGCTCCGTCGTGGGTCAGCATCCACGCGTTGTTCGATGCTCCTTCGGTTACCAGCCCCTCCTCGACCATCCAGGCATCGTCGGCACCGGCCGCCGTCGCCGCCATCTTGGCCATCACGGGGTAGAGCAGCTGCACCGTCTTGATGTCGCGTCGCGTCCAGCGCCAGTCGGGTTGCGTCGCGACACGAATGCCCTCGCGGCCACTGCGGCTGTCGACGAGGGCCTTGGCCTGGGTGAACAGCACCAGCGTCGGCGGCGTATCGGCGCCAGGATAGTGGAAGTCCCGATCACCGGCGCTACCTCGCGTCAGCTGGAGGTAGACCATGCCCTCCTCGAGCGCGTTGCGCCGGATCAATTCGCGATGGATCGTCAGCAGCGCATCGTCATCCCACGGCAACGCCATCTCGAGCTCACCCGCCGAGCGCGTCAAGCGCCGCATATGGCCGGGGAAATCGATCAGCTTGCCCTCGAGCACCGAAGAAACCTCGTAGACGCCATCGGCAAACAGGAAGCCGCGATCGAAGACCGATACCTTGGCGTCCTGTTCCGCGACGTAGTCGCCATTCACGTAGACCGTGCGCTGTGTCATCTCATGCCGTCTCTATGTCTGTCTTCACGTTCAGGTTCGCCTTCATGTTTACGTCTTCCGCTGAATCCGCGCCGGGGTACAGAACCTGGTTCATGATAGCGATCGCTCAGCCCCACAATGCCGACGTCGCCGGATGGATGCCTTCAGCATCGAAACGCATGCCGTGCTCGCGATCCTGTGCCAGCAATAACGGGCCATCGAGATCGACCACCGCCGCCCCCTGCGCCACCAGCAGCGCCGGCGCCATCGACAGCGACGACCCCACCATGCAGCCGACCATGATCTCGAACCCGCTTGCCAGCGCTTCCCGCTTGAGCGCCAGTGCTTCGGTCAAGCCGCCGGTCTTGTCGAGCTTGATGTTGATCATGTCGTAGCGGCCGACCAGATCGGGTAGCGACGTGCGGTCGTGGCACGCTTCGTCGGCACACACCGGCAGCGGACGCTCGATCTCCGCCAACGGCGCATCCTGGCCCGCCGGCAGCGGCTGCTCGACCATGCTGATTCCCAGCGACACCAGCGTCGGCGCCAGACGTTCGTAGGCGTCGCGATCCCAGCCCTCGTTGGCGTCGACGATGATCCGTGCCTCGGGTGCGCCCTCGCGAACGGCCTCGAGGCGCTCGATATCCCCCTCGCCGCCCAGCTTCAGCTTGAGCAGCGGCCGAGCGGCGTGGCGCCGGGCCTTCTCGCGCATGGCATCGGGTGACTCCAGCGACAGCGTGAAAGCGGTGATCTCGGCCCTGGGCGCGTCAAGACCGGCGAGTTTCCACACCGGCTTGCCAGCGGACTTGGCTTCCATATCCCAGAACGCGCAGTCGAGCGCATTGCGTGCCGCACCGGCCGGCAGTCGCGACTGCAGTTCGAGACGATCCATGCCCTGCGCCAGCGCATCACGCATCGACTCGATCTGGGCGATGACGCTATCGACCGACTCGCCGTAGTGGGCATAGGGCACGCATTCACCGCGGCCGGCATGAGCGCCATCGCTCAGCGTCGCGACCACGACTCGCGCCTCGCTGCGTGAACCGCGGGAGATGGTGAAGACTTCGGCGAGCGGAAAGACCTGCTCCTCGACGCTCAGCTTCAGCATGCCAGCACCGCCGCGGCCAGCCGATCCGCGCCCTGCCGGTAGGGATCGACACACGGCAATCCCAGCCGCGATTCGAGCGCCTCCAGATACCGGTCTGCCTCGTCGACCGCCATGTTGGAGGTATTGACCGAGACACCGACGACCTGGCACGCCGGGTTCACCACCTGCGCCAGCGGCAGCGCCGTATCGCGTAGCTGTTCCAGCGTCGGCAGCGAATAGTGCGGCAACCCTCGCATATGGGTGCGCGTCGGCTCATGGCACAGGATTAGCGCGTCCGGCTGGCCACCGTGGATCAATGCCATGGTGACGCCGGAATAGGAAGGGTGGAACAGACTGCCCTGCCCTTCGATGATATCCCAGTGATCGTCGTCGTTGTCCGGCGTCAGCCACTCGATCGAACCCGCCATGAAATCGGCGATGACGGCATCCAGCGGCACGCCTTCGCCGGTGATCAGAATCCCGGTCTGGCCGGTGGCACGGAAACTCGACTTCGCGCCGCGCTCGCGCAGGGCGATGTCCAGCGCCAGCGCCGTGTACATCTTGCCGATGGAGCAGTCGGTACCCACGGCCAGACAGCGCTTGCCACGGCGCTTCTTGCCGTCGCCAATCGGATACTGGACCTGCGGCACGCGCACGTCGATCAGGCGCCCGCCATGCTTCTCCGCCGCCGCCACCAGCTCCGGCTCGTCACGCAGCAGATTGTGCAGCCCGGAAGCGATATCCATGCCGGCTGCCAGCGCCTCTTTGAGCACCACGATCCAACTGCGGGAAATCACCCCGCCGCGATTGGCCGCACCGATCACCAGCGTCCTGGCACCCTGCGCCACGGCCGCGTCGATATCGAGATCCGGCAGTTTCATGTCCGCCTGGCATCCGGGTAACCGGTACTGCCCCAGCGCATACTCCGGGCGCCAGTCGCGAATGCCCTGGGCGACCTTGGCGGACAGCGGATCGGGCACGTCGCCCAGGAACAGCAAATAGGGAGTCTTGAGCATGTCATCACTACTCGTTCAATGTGAAAAGAGCCGACCCGCAAACGGTCGGCACCGAACGTCATCCTGCACCGCCATCAGCCAGTTTGACTGACGAGACTCAACCGGTCATCAGGTCGGCTCGATTGAAGAACGTGGTCAACGCCCGGACCAGATATTGCGGATCGCGCGTACCGGCCGTCTCGCGAATCGAGTGCATGCCGAACTGCGGCACGCCCACGTCGATGGTCGGCACGCCAAGCTCGGTGGCGGTGATCGGGCCGATGGTGCTGCCGCAGCCCATGTCCGCGCGGGTCACGAACTGCTGCACCGGCACGTCGGCTTCACGGCAGATATCCTGGAACAGTGCCGCCGTGGCGCTGTTGGTGGCGTAACGCTGGCTGGCGTTGACCTTGATCACCGGCCCGGCGTTGAGCGACGGCCCATGATTGGCGTCGTGCTTGTCGGCGAAGTTGGGGTGCACGGCGTGGGCGTTGTCGCAGGAGATCATCAGGGAGCGCTGGATCAACCGTACGAACCCTTCGTCGCCGGGCTCGCCGAGTGCCGCGTTCACGCGGCGCAGCACGTCGGCCAGAAACGGCCCCTGGGCGCCACAGGCACTGGCACTGCCGACTTCCTCATGATCATTGGCCACGAACAGCGCGCCCTGCTGGCCATCGGCAGCCAACAGCGCTTCGACACCGATGAAGCAGGAAAGCAGGTTGTCGAGTCGCGCGCTGGCGATCATTTCCCTGTTGATGCCGACCCGAGCCGGCGGCTGGACGTCGTAGAAGCCCAGCTCGAAGTCGACGATGTCCGCCACCTCGATGGCGTGCTCGCGCTCGATCCACTGTTTGAGCAGGTGATCGAAATCCGGCGCATCGCCGCCCTGCATCAGCAGCGGTGCCATCTGCGTCTGCGCATTAAGGACACGACCGTTGTTGGCTTCGCGATCCATATGGATCGCCAGGCTGGGGATGATCGCCACTGGCTCACCCATATTGAGCAAAACCCCTTGCAGACGGCCATCGGTTCGGCGAACGTGAACCCGACCGGCGATCCCCAGGTCGCGATCGAACCACGGCGACAGCAACGCACCGCCATAGACCTGGACACCCAACTGCAGCCAGCCCTTGTTGACGATCGCCGGTTGCGGCTTGAGCCGCAGCGCCGGGCTATCCGTATGAGCGCCGACCATGCGCATCGCCTCGAGCGGCGAAGCCGGCAACTGGAACGCGATCAAGGCACTATCGTTACGCGTCACGTAATATTTGTCGCCTCGTGTTAACTTCCAGCTGTCAGTTTCCTTGAGGGGCCGATATCCTGCCGCCTCCAGCCGTGTCACGAGGTTGGCGGTGGCGTGCCAGGGAGAAGGCGAGCGCTGGAGGAAATCGAGCAAGCGATCTTCGAGAGCCTTGTCGGCGGCGTGTTCTGACATGGGTTTCCTCGGATGTCGGTCTGTAGTCACGCGGACTGACTGCTACAATGGGTCCCGGACCTGAAAAAGATTCATGGATCCGGTGGTCTTCTAGGGAATAGAGAGTGTACAGGAAACCGGGAGTGCTTCATTGATGACCCTGACTGCCGCCGCTCGGTACGCGGCCATGTGTTTGCTATTGCTGGCATGGAGCGTCACGGCGCTAGCCGGTCCCACCCCAACGGACGATCAGCGTCAGGCGGCAAGCGAGGTCGCCGAGTCACTGCAATATGGCCACTACGCCGACGTCGATCTCGACGACGATTGGTCGAAGCGAGCCTTTCAACGTCTGCTGGACGTGCTGGACGATCAGCGCGCTTATCTGCTGCAACGAGACGTCGACAATTTCAGCGACCTGGAAACGTCACTCGATGATGCCGTCAAGTCCGGTGCTCTGGACCGCGTCTATGCATTCTATTCACACTATCAGGATCGCGTGGAAGCCCGGCTCCAGTGGCTGGTAGACAAGGTCGATCAAGGCGTCGACTACGCCTACACCAGCAACGAGCGCCTGGCGCTCGACCGGGAAGACTCTCCTTGGGCGGGCAGCGAGGGAGCGCTCGACGAGCTCTGGAACAAACGGCTGGAGAACGCCGCCCTGACGCTTTTCTTGAGCGACCAATCTCCCGAGGAGATCCAGAAGACGCTCCACGACCGCTACGCCAATCAGCTCAATCGCGTGCGCCAGACCAACGCCGAAGACGTGCTCGTGCTGTTGATGGCAGCGGTCACCGGCACGATCGACCCGCATACCGAATACTTTTCCCCCCAGCAGAGCGAATCCTTCGATATCCAGATGCGTCTCTCGCTGGAGGGGATCGGCGCGCTGCTGCAGAGCGACGGCGAGTACGTCAAGGTATCGAGCCTGGTACCCGGCGGCCCCGCCGACAAGGCCGGGGCACTGCAACCGGCGGATCGCATTGTTGCCGTCGGCCAGAACGAAGACGGCGACATGGTCAACGTGGTCGGCATGCGTCTCGATGAAGTGGTCGACCTGATTCGTGGCCCGAAAGGCTCGACGGTGCGACTCGACATCATCCCGGCCAAGGCCGTCGACGTGACCCGCACGCACACCATCCGGATCACGCGAGATACCGTCAAGCTCGAGGATCAGGCCGCCCATAGCCGGGTGGAAGAGATCCAGCGTGACGGCACGACGCACAAGATCGGCATCATCACCGTGCCGGCATTCTACGTCGACTTCGACGCCTGGCAGGCGGGCGAGTCCGACTACCGCAGCACCACCCGGGACGTGGCCAAGGAGATCGACAAGCTCAAGGCGCAGAACGTCGAAGGCATCGTGCTCGATCTGCGCAATGACGGCGGCGGCGCGCTCCAGGAAGCCAACTCGATGATCGGCCTGTTCATCGACCGGGGCCCCACCGTACAGGTCCGCGATGCCGGCGGACGCATCAATCTCTACGGCGATACCGACGCCGGGGTGGCCTACGAAGGTCCGCTGGCGGTGCTGGTCAACCGGCTTTCCGCTTCCGCCTCGGAGATCTTCGCCGGCGCGATCCAGGATTACGGTCGCGGCCTGGTGGTCGGCAGCCGCACGTTCGGCAAGGGCACCGTCCAGACACTGACCGACCTGAGCCACGGCCAGATCAAGCTGACCCGCGCCAAGTTCTATCGCATTTCCGGCGAAAGCACGCAGCATCGCGGTGTCGAGCCGGACATCCTGTTCCCGAGTCTGATCGACCCCGACGAGATCGGCGAAAGCGCCCTCGACAACGCCCTCCCCTGGGATCGCGTCCGCCCGGTGCAGTATCGTCTTTACGGTGAGCCGTGGCGCTACCTGGAAGCGCTGCAGGATCGCCACGAGCAGCGCATCGCCAACGACCCGGACTTCGTCTACCTGGAGAAGCAGGCTCAGTTGAGCAAGCGGCTGCGCGATCAACAGACCAGCATCAGCCTCAACAAGGAGCAGCGTCAGCGCGAGATGGATGCCCAGGAGACCGAGCAGCTGGCGCTCGAGAACCAGCGTCGTAGGGCGCTGGGCATGGAACCGCTCGATCACTGGACCGATGCCCGCGAACAGGACGAGACGTCAAGCAACGACCAGACCGACACCAGCGACCAGAGCAGCGACAGCGGCAGCGGCAAGGACGATGCCAATGCCGAAGACGCCAACCCGACCGATCGCGCCGAACTGCAGGAAACCTCCCAGATCCTGCTGGACTACATTCAGTTGAAGTCCAACGGATGATCGGCGGCGCTCCGGCCCGTCGCCGGAACGCCGACCCGTAGCTGCCGGCGCTCGATCTCCAGCCTGACCGAAGCCTCGCGAAGACATTCGCGGGGCTTTTTTGATCAATCGGTCGTGGCAACTCACGGCATTAATGGTTCGAAACCCGAACTCTCGGTATTCAGAAAATCGCCGGCCGGTCGTTGTACGTTTAAAAGACCCGAGAGAGCGATGCCATGATTGCGACACTGATCCGGGCCGCGGCCCTCGTCTGGCTGGGGCTGGCCGGGCTTGCCCAGGCCGACCCGGCTCATGACGACCCGATTCAGGCCGATACGGTTCATGACGACACGGTTCAGGCCGACACGATTCATGACGACGATGACCAGACGGCTCGTCACGCCACCACAGCAAACCCATCATGCCCGCCGGGGGCGACACGACCACGGCAGCAAGACGCCCTGACCACGCTGGCCCGGCAGCTCGAAGCATGGGACGAGGCGTATTATCAGCGTGGCGAGCGTCTCGTTGACGATGGCGTCTACGACGAAGCCAAACGCCGCTGGCAACGCTGGCGAGACTGTCTTAAACCCCTCGATCTCAAACCCCTCGGTCTCGATCCTGCCGCCGAGCCATCCCGCCAGCCTACGCCGGCTTCCTCCCGGGACGAGCTCGAACATCCCTTCGCCCAGACCGGACTCGACAAGCTGCCCGATCGCCAGGCCGTCGGCGAATGGCTTGCCAGGCAGTCGGACCAGACGCTCTGGATCCAGCCCAAGGTAGACGGCGTTGCCGTGTCGCTCGTGTACCGGAATGGCGAGCTCGAGACCGCCATCAGCCGTGGCGACGGAGAAACAGGCCAGGACTGGACGCGTCAGGTCAGACAGATCGCGAGCCTTCCCCAGCACCTGCCGACCGACGAACCGGTCACCTTGCAGGGAGAGCTCTATCTTCGTCTTCCCGGTCACGTACAGGCCCGGGATGGCGGCGTCTCCGCGCGCTCCGAGGTGGCCGGGCTGCTGAACCGACACGAGCTGTCCGCGGAGGCAGCTCGTGACATCGGCTTTTTTGCCTGGGCCTGGCCGGATGGCCCTGCCAGCGGCGAACGTCGGCTCCAGCAACTGGCCGATCTCGGCTTTGGCGACACGGCCAGATACACCCGAACGGTCTCGCAGCTATCGGAAGTCGTGCAGTGGCGCGACCGCTGGTATCACGCCCCGCTGCCGTTCGCCTCCGATGGTGTCGTCATCAAGCGCAGCCACAGGCCTCCCGGGGCGCGCTGGCAGGCAGCGCCGCCGAGCTGGGCTATCGCCTGGAAATACCCGGCGGCGCAGACGCTGGCCGTGGTCGAAGCGATCGACGTTTCGATCGGCCGCACCGGACGCCTCACGCCCATCGCCCAGCTCGATCCCGTCCTGCTCGACGATCGGGAGGTCAGTTCGGTGAGCCTGGGGTCGCTGGCGCATTGGCAGGAACTGGACGTTCGCCCCGGCGATCAGGTATCGCTCTCGCTCGCTGGCGCGACCATTCCCCAGATCGAACGCGTGGTCATCCCGGCAACGCCGCGCCAGGCGCTGACGCTTCCCGATGCCGAACGCTACGATGCGCTCTCCTGCCTGACATTGATGCCCGGCTGTCGCGAACAGTTTCTGGCCCGCCTGGCATGGCTCGGCAGCGAGGATGGCCTGGACATGAGCGGCATCGGCCCTGCCAGCTGGGCTGCGCTGGTCGATGCCGGCCTGGTCGATGATCTGCTGGATTGGCGGCAGTTGCGTGCGGAGCAGTTGCAAACGCTGCCTGGCGTCGGGGAAGCCCGCGCCCGGCAGTGGATCGACGCCTTCCGTGCCGCCGAAAGGAGGGATCGGACGCGATGGCTCATCGCCCTCGGCCTGCCGTCGATACCGGATGAAGTGCGTCGAGCCGCCTTGGCAGCGCCACTCGCCGCCTTGCGAGATCGTTCCGAACAGGGCTGGCA
>Ga0208300_100972_pt1 | contig 14324 bp, 14 predicted proteins | sample 23_taG_FD_184096 | JGI IMG/M metagenome (GOLD analysis project Ga0208300, IMG submission 184096) | Marine viral communities from Cariaco Basin, Caribbean Sea - 23_WHOI_OMZ (SPAdes) (version 2) | ecosystem: Environmental > Aquatic > Marine > Oceanic | place: Caribbean Sea: Cariaco Basin... | reverse complement strand
AAGAGTCCGGAGGGTAGAATCGGCCATGGCGTATCCACTCGTGTTGGTTGAGATCTTGGTCGTGATCAATCAACAGGATACGCCACCCTTCCTACCTCCTCCCATACACCAGACTTGAGCTTAACTCCATCACTATTACCAGACCCGCAAAGGAGGAAATAAAGTTTCAGACTGGTCGCAGAGTTTAGCCCCACGTTTTAATCAAAAGCTACGTTCGCATATGCAAGAGTTTCTTATTGATAAAGGTTTTGAGATGAAGTGAGGAATAGTTTTCAAATCTAATAGACCAGCTATCGTAACTCTTTTGAGTGGACGACGGATTGGTATAAATTTATATCCAGCTGTTTATGATGAGCCGTCTAGCTGAAGTGTTTGCTACAGGCGGCTTGCTTGGCTGGTTTAACGGATGCTCGCTGTTACGAAGCCGCGCTTATCAGGTTTTAGCCTTTTCCTTCCATCAGTGCCCCCTCGTTGAAATAACCTTACTAGCACATAGCCAATATAGTATGTTGTTCAAATAGCGCTTAATTGAGCGATTTTTAGACATTATGAAGACAGATTCAGCACTCAACGGCACGTTATTAAAGGCATAGCGACTGCCAGCAATGACGTAATGCGACGAAAGGAGATGAGCAGTGGGACAACCAAAAGTAACGGTCCTGCACGGACCTAATTTAAATCTTTTAGGCGTTCGCCAACCAGACATTTACGGTTATGAGACGCTAGACGATGTTAATAACACGTTGGCTGAAACTGCTGAGAAGCAGGGCTGGAATATAAGCTGTTTTCAAAGCAATCACGAGGGCGAATTAATTGATGCCATCCATGCGGCGCGTCTTGATGGCACGCTGGCTATTATCATCAACCCGGCCGCCTATACCCATACGTCTGTCGCTATCCTGGATGCGCTGAATGCCTTTGAAGGTAAGGTCATTGAGGTGCATATCTCAAATGTTCATAAACGCGAAAGCTTTCGTCATCACTCCTATGTCTCGCAGCGGGCAGATGGGGTCATTGCCGGGCTTGGGACAGAGGGTTACCAGGCCGCTTTAAACGCCATCATAAAATCCTGCGTTTAAACGGTACGCGAAGCAGTACGAGGGCAAAAAGCAGTACAAGACCATAAAGATACCTCCTTCATGAAGAGCTGCGTGATGCCTGTGATCTAGCGCTATACCTTGGTAGTAGCTTTCGCCAAGTAGCGCGTGTGGCTGCTTGGCTGAATGGCGAGTAATTAACTGAAATTATAGAGTTTTTTCCGATGCATACAAAAGGGGAGGCTTAGCCTCCCCTTTTGTATGCATGCTCAGTGGGGTTTGACGAGTGAATATGACGAGAGTAAATTGTTCGCAATACAAAACAAAGTTCGTTATTCGAACTTGTCGAGAGTCACTACCAGGAGGAGACCTATGGCTGAGTTCATGGGCTTGCATGACGCGGTAGCGCGCTACGTCGAAGATGGCGCCACCGTTGCCATGGAAGGTTTTACGCACCTTATTCCGTTTGCCGCGGGTCACGAAGTGATCCGTCAGAAAAAGCGCGACCTGACGCTGATCCGCATGACCCCCGATATCATCTATGACCAGTTGATCGGCGCGGGCTGTGCTAAAAAAGTGATCTTCTCCTGGGGTGGTAACCCCGGCGTGGGCTCGCTGCATCGACTGCGCGATGCGGTTGAGAAAGGCTGGCCGTGCAAAATTGAGATTCTTGAGCACAGCCATGCTGCGATGGCCTGCGCCTTTGAGGCCGGGGCTGCTGGCCTGCCAATGGCTGTGCTGCGTGGCTATGTCGGTAGTGAGCTGCCGAGCGTGAATGATCAAATCAAATTTATTGAGTGCCCGTTCACCGGCGAGCGCTTAGCCGCTGTGCCCTCGGTGCGCCCGGATGTCTCGATCATTCACGCCCAGCGGGCGGATCGCCAGGGCAATGTATTGGTAGAAGGTATTGTTGGCGTGCAGAAAGAGGCGGTGTTGGCTGCTAAGCACAGCATTGTCACCGTGGAAGAGATTGTCGATGACCTGAACGCTCATCCCAATGCTTGCGTGATTCCTGGCTGGGCGATTAGTGCCGTTGCCGTGGCAGAAAAGGGCGCGTTGCCTTCGTATACCCATGGCTACTACGGTCGCAGCAACCGCTTCTATAAAGAGTGGGATGCCATTGCACGTGACCGCGATACCTTTACGCAATGGATCGATAAGAATATCTACGGTGCAGAGGAGCAAGCCTAATGAGCCAGGAATACACCTCTTCTGAAATGATGACTGTAACCGCTGCCCGTGCGTTAGAAAACGGCATGACCTGTTTTGTCGGTATTGGCCTGCCTTCTGAAGCCGCCAACTTGGCACGCCTAACCCACGCACCTGAGGTCGTGCTGATTTATGAGTCCGGCACCCTGCAAACCAAGCCTGAGATTCTGCCGCTCTCTATTGGTGACGGTGAGCTGTGCGAGTCAGCGCTGACCACGGTGGCGGTGCCAGAAATGTTCCGCTATTGGCTGCAGGGCGGCAAAGTGAGCGTGGGCTTTTTGGGCACCGCACAAATCGACCGCTTTGCTAACCTCAATACCACGCTGATTGGTGATTACAAAGCCCCCAAGGTTCGTTTGCCAGGGGGCGGCGGTGCGCCGGAAATCGCCACCAACGCTGGTGAAGTGTTTATTACCCTGAAGCACTCTAAGCGTGCCTTTGTGAAAGATGTCGATTTCGTCACCACGCTAGGCTTTGGGCGTGACGGCAAGGGGCGCGATAACGTGCCCAATATTGGCAAAGGCCCTACCCGTGTCATTACTGACCTGTGCGTGATGAAGCCCGATCCGGAGACCAAAGAGCTGGTCGTCGTCTCGCTGCACCCTGGCGTTAGCCGTGAAGACGTCATTGATGCCACCGGCTGGGATATACGCTTTGCCGAACAGTTAGAGAGCACGCCGGAACCAAATCCCAACGAGCTTAAAATATTGCGCGAACTGAAAGCACGCACCGAGCGGGCCCACGCGGGTGAATAAGGAGCTTTGTATGAGTGATGTCTATTTATGCCACCCGCGCCGCACTGCCATTGGTCGATTCGCTGGCACCTTGGCCAGCGTGCGCCCCGATGATGTTGCCGCAACGATTTTTAAAGCTGTGTTGGCACAAGCACCGGATCTCGATCTGGCCGCCATTGATGAAGTGTTTATGGGCTGTGCCAATCAGGCGGGAGAGGACAACCGCAACGTGGCGCGCATGTCGTCGCTGCTGGCGGGCATCCCGACCTCGGTACCCGGCACGACCATGAACCGCCTGTGTGGCTCGGGAATGGACGCAGTGGGCACGGCATTTCGTGCGATTAAAGCAGGCGAAATGGAGCTGGCACTAGCCGGTGGCGTGGAGTCGATGTCGCGAGCGCCCTACGTGATGGGCAAGGCCGATAGCGCCTTTGCTCGCACTCAAAAGATCGAAGACACCACCATTGGCTGGCGCTTTATCAACCCGCTGATGAAGAAAGCGTTTGGGGTGGATTCGATGCCAGAAACCGCCGAGAACGTCGCCGAGCAGTTCGCTATCTCTCGTGAAGATCAGGATGCCTTTGCCCTGCGCTCCCAGCAGAAAGCCGCTGCTGCTCAAAAAGCGGGGCGCTTTGCCCAAGAGATCACTGCCATCGAAATTCCCCGCCGTAAGCAGGAACCGCTGGTCTTTGATCAGGATGAGCATCTGCGCGAAACCTCCCTGGAGAAGTTGGCCAGTTTACCCTCGCCCTTCCGTGAAGGCGGTAGCGTTACCGCTGGCAACGCCTCGGGAGTTAACGATGGCGCTGCCGCCATGCTGGTAGCCAGCGAAGCCGCGGTTAAGCAACACGGTCTTAAACCGATGGCGAAAATCATCGGCATGGCCACCGCTGGCGTTGAGCCGCGCATCATGGGCTATGGCCCGGTACCCGCTGTGCAAAAACTGCTCAAACGTACCGGTATCACCATGGACGATATCGATGTGTTTGAGTTCAACGAAGCGTTTGCCGCCCAGGCGCTGGCCTGTATGCGCGACTTGGGCCTTAACGACGACGACCCTCGCGTCAACCCCAACGGCGGCGCGATTGCCCTGGGTCACCCGCTGGGCATGTCCGGTGCGCGGCTGTTAATGACCGCTGCTCACGAGCTGCAAAACAGCGGCAAGCGCTATGCATTGTGCACCATGTGCGTAGGCGTGGGGCAGGGTATCGCCACGCTGATTGAACGCGTTTAACGGAGGTAGCATGGCCTTTCATACTATCAATGGCCGCAGTGTGGCTTATCGCCTGCTCGGCGCAGAAGTGAACCCGCTGGTCGTACTGGCGCATCCTTTGGGTATGAGCCAGGCAGTATGGGATGACGTGATTCCCGCACTGCTGCCTCGCTATCGGGTGCTGACCTGGGATCTCCCTGGCCACGGTGCCAGCCAGGCGGTCAGCGGTGTACAAATCACCCCAGCTGACCTAGCGACGGAGGCGTTGGCGCTGGTAGAACTTGCGGGCGCGCAGCGCTTTCACTTTGCCGGTACGTCCATTGGGGGTGTGGTCGGCCAGCAGTTGATTGCTGAGCATAGCGATCGGCTGCTCTCTGCCTCGTTGACCAATACCGGCGCAGTGATCGGCAATCCTGATCTCTGGAACACCCGCGCAGAGCGGGTGCGCCAAGAAGGCTTGGCAGCGATGTCTGAAGAGATCGTGCCGCGCTGGTTTGCACCACAGGCGTTTGAAGCAAGCCCTGCGCTGAAAGCGGGCTGGTGCACACAGATGGGCCGTGGCGACGATGAATCTTACGCCCAACTGTGCGAAATGCTGGGCCGCGATACCTTTACCGGGAAGCTCTCAGGTAAGAGCACGAAAGTGCAGCTATTTGGCGGCAGTGAAGATATGGCCACCCCGCCCGCGACGCTGGAAGCTCTGGCTGCGGAACTTGGCGGCGCACCGTTGGAGATATTTGACGGTGTGGGTCATGTGCCGTCGGTAGAGGCGCCGGTGCTGTTTGCGCAAAAACTTATTGCTGTGCTTTTAACCGCCTCGAACCACAGTGTGGCGTAAGCCTTCGGACTGGAGGCTCGCAAGTAGGTATAGGCAGAGAGAAGCACTCCTATAACCACATACCCCTCATGCCCACCAACCGCTAGAGACACACTACGATGCTCTAGCGGTTGGTGGGCATGGCGTTAGCGCTTCTATAGATTCGACGATCTGTCGCGCTCGTTAGCTATTACGCGTCACCTTGGTGTACAGAAGAGGGATGACGGCATAATGGCTTTACATGGATATCCATATAAGGAAACAGCGGCAAGCCGCTAATCAGATCGTGGAGTTCAGCATTGTCACTGACGTCGAAGATGCTGACGTTGGCGTAACTGCCAGCGATCCGCCATAGGTGGCGCCATTTGCCTTGCCGTTGTAGCTCCTGAGAATAGGCTTTCTCCTTTGCTTTGATGTCAGCCACTTGCTCGGCGGGCATATCCGACGGCAGTTTTACGACCATTTCTACATGAAACAGCATTGCACTTCTCCATGGGTAGTTGTGCTACAGGTATTCGCGCTACAGAGTGTTTTTTCGATTTAAATAGGCTTGTCGCCAGCGCACGATTTTAACCTTGGCAAATAGCCCCGCCTGGTGGAATGGGTCGGACTCGATGAAGTGCTCGGCCTCCTCACGGCTATCCAAGTCGACTAGATAGATACCGCCAGACGCCGTTTCTCCGTCATCGGAAAGCTTGGCGCCACAGGCCAGCAAGGTCACTACGTTGGCATCCAGATACTCCAGATGGGCTTGGCGTACCTCCAGGCGTAGAGCCTGATAGTCGGGCTTGTCGAAGGTTTCGATCAAAAAAGGCATGGGGCAGTCCCGTAAGTCAAGAGTCGTTAAGAGTGGACAAGAATGGTTAGGCGCCGAGGTAGCCCCAGATCAGCATCGCGCTGGCGTAGATGACCCCGAGGTAGATTAGGATCAGCACCATGTAGCCCATCACATCACGTAACTTTAAGCCGGAGATGGCTAGCACCGGCAGGATCCAGAACGGCTGAACCATGTTGCTCCATTGGTCGCCAATTTGGACGGCAAGCGCCGTGGCTGCCTGGGAAGCACCAAGTTCTGTGGCGGCTTGAACCATAACGGGACCTTGGACAGCCCATTGACCGCCACCGGATGGTGCCAGCAGGTTGATGATGGCGCCGCTGATGAATGACCAAATAGGTAAGGTTTGCGCACTGGATATATCAACGAAGGTATTGGCGAACGAGACTACCAGCCCTGATCCCACGAGAATTCCCATGATCCCGGCGTAGAAAGGGTACTGCACGATGATGCCAGAGACGATACGAATCCCATCCGCCAAGGCGGCTAGGTAGTTGGCAGGTGAGGCAAATAGCAATATCCCCAAAAACAAGAAGGCGAAATTGACGGTATTGAGGTTCAGCGAACCGCCATCGAATGCATACAGCGCAATATACAGCATGCCTAGCGCGCCAATGCCAATGCCCACCGCTTTGCTGCGATTCAAGCGTTCGGCGATGGTGGCTTTTTTGTCGTTGGAAAGCGGAGCGACAGAGGGCTTGGCTACCGTGGTTGGATCAATTTCGACGATATCGTTGGCTTGCTTGGGGTGCAGCCAGGCATTGAAGAACGGAAGAGTGAGAAGAATAAGGGCGCTGGTGATCAAAAGAATGGGCGAGAAAATTGTTTCGCTCAGTGGGATTAATCCAATCGTATCCTGAAGAAAGTGTCCTTCGGTGGCGATCAGTAGCGGCACGCTGCCAGACAGGCCGATACCATAAAGAGCAAAGCCAGAATACGCCGCAGCGATCACTAATGGGTAATGTAAGCCCTTTACGTTAAGCGCCAATTTCTGGGCGACTATACCGCCGATGACCAAGCCGAAGCCCCAATTGAGCCAGCTACCGATACCTCCCACCAGAGTGGCAACAACAATCGCGACGAAGGGCGTTGTAACGCGTGCTGCGACGCGGTTGAGTACGCCGTCAACTAAGGGCGTTTTGGCCAGGATGTAGCCCGCTAGGAGGATGACCGTCATTTGCATGCTGAAGGCCAGCAAGTCCCAGAAACCATCGCCCCAATAACGCACTGCATTCAAGGGACTGGTGCCCTGCATTAGCACTGCCAGGAGCATTGTGAGCATGGTTAGAAGGATAGCGATGACGAGAGGATCGGGCATATAGCGGTTAACGAGCCGGGTGAAGAAATTTGCCAGCGCATTCATAGGGAGCCCTCTTATTGTCGGCGTGTCTGTCATTGGCTATTATGTACGCATAGCGTACATAAGTTCGTTTTTCGTGAGTGATCTTTGACCTAAGACCAACTTTATTCAATGCGACATTTGTCTAGCACTTGTATGGTCTCAAGCTAGGCGAAGGAGGAAATACTGATGCAGGACGGTTCATTGCAAGCTGCTGTGGTAGGTGCGGGAACCATGGGCACTACGCTGGCCAAGTTAATGGCGACGCATGGTGTCAAGGTCACTGTGGTTGATACTAACCCGAAGGTATTGGAAGCCAGTCGCTTGAGTGTGGGGGAGAGTGCCGAGATCATTCGCTTTACCACGGATTTGCAGGCGGCGAAGAGTGCTGATTTTGTCATCGAGAGCGTGACAGAAAACGTCGCGATTAAGCGAAAAGTCGTGGCGCAAATCGAGTCTGAAGTGGCCGATACTTGTATCATCGTGACCAATACATCGGGCATTCCGATTGATGACATCGGAAGTGCCATGCGAGTGCCGCAACGGTTCCTGGGGACGCACTTCTTCAACCCGGCGGATATCATACCCGCCGTGGAAGTGGTGCCAGGCAGCCATACCGAGGCGGCGGTAGTGGAAAAGGTGTGCGGTTGGCTAAAGCGTTGGGGAAAACGCCCCGCGGTACTGAATACCTGTGTACCTGGCTTTGTCGCTAACCGGATCCAGCATGCGGTGATGCGTGAATGCCTTTCCCTGTTGGAAAAAGGGGTAGTGGAGGCCGAAGCGCTGGATGATATCGTGCAGTACTCCATTGGCGTGCGTATGGCGTTGAATGGCCCCTTATGTCAGCGCGACCTTAACGGGTTGGACACCCACCTGAATATCGCCCATTACCTCTATGCGGATCTCGAAGCACGTCAGCAACCTGCCGCTCTGCTTGAAGAGTACGTTGCCCAGGGTCGCCTAGGTGCCAAGGCTGGACGAGGTTTCTACCAGTGGAGTGATGAGACGCGGACTCAGCACCAGGCCCGGGAGCGGGAAAACCTGCAACGTATCATTGAAATCGCGACCCAACATGCCGGTGGAGACAAGCCATGAATCAGCCTCGCTGGAAGAAACGTCCTGAAGGTAGCAATTGGGGCGAGTTTGGCCCTGACGATCAACTGGGGCGAGTCAATCTGATCAATACCGAACAGGTGCTCAAAGGTGTTAAGGAAGTCCACGAAGGGGTGACATTCTGCTTGTCGTTACCTCTGGATATCCCCGGTGGAAAGGTATTGAATCCCCGTCGCTCGCCTCCGAAGCTAACGCCGACAGCCTTGGGTGATGACCAGTACATCAACTTCCCTCTGGCGACTCATAGCCCCGCGCTGCATGACGTTATCAGTGATGATCAAGTTCAGCTATCGTTGCAGTACTCTACGCAGTGGGACTCCCTGGCTCATGTGGGCGCTTTGTTCGATGGCGATGGAGATGGCACGCCGGAACGCCGCTACTACAACGGCTACCTGGCCGAGCAGGATGTGCTCGACCTGAGCGGAGAGTCGGCCCAATGGCACGACTCCTATGCTAGACGCCTGGGAATCGAGACACTGGCGGCACATGGCATGCAGGGGCGAGCCGTATTGGTCGATCTGGTGAGAGTTTTCGGTGCAGGAAGAACGCTGGTAGGGCATCAGGAGTTGATGGATGCGCTGAAACAGCTAAACGTGGTGGTGGAGCGTGGCGATATGCTGGTATTGCGCACTGGGTTCGCCGAGGCGTTGTTGGATATGCAGGGTACGCCGCAGCCAGAGGTGCTGAAAAACACCGGGGCAGTGCTTGATGGCAGTGATTCAGCCTTGCTGGAGTGGATCACTGACAGCGGCATTGCGGCGATCTGTGCGGATAATTATGCGGTAGAAAACTTGGATCGTGAGTTGGCGCCAAGCTGTTGCTCTAAACTTCCATTGCATCACCACTGCCTGTTCAAACTCGGATTGCCGCTGGCCGAGTTATGGTATCTGAAAGATTTAGCGGAATGGTTGCATAGCCGCCAGCGCAACCGGTTCTTGCTGACGGCGCCACCGCTTCGGCTGCCAGGCGCCATTGGCTCGCCGGTGACGCCTGTGGCAACCGTATAGTGATAAGTTTGCCACGGCGCCGGAGAGCGTTAGAGATACCTTCGACAATGGGAGTGCTTACGCCTGGGTGATAAGCTCTTAGGTCTGATCAACTCGACCGTTAAGGCAAACTCACAGTGAGCAGAAAGATTTGGCTGTATGCGCTGGTTCTGGCCTCTTTAATCGTGCTGAGCCTTTTAGGGTTATGGTGGTTATGGCATTGGCAATACAGCCACGCCGAAGCGGATGCCCAGCGTCACGCGAATACGCGCCTAGCGCTCTACACCAGCAGCCTGCAAGGTGCGCTTGAGCGCTTTACCTACCTGCCTGACTTACTGGCCCAGCAGCCTTTAGTCCAGGCTGCCCTGCGCGAACCTAGTGAGCTATTGCTGTCGCCTGTTAATCAGCACTTGGCAGAGGTCGCTGAGCGTTCCGGCGCTGACGCCATCTTTCTGATGAATGAGCAAGGCGTCACCCTGGCCAGCAGCAACTATGCACTCGAGCAAAGTTTCATTGGCCACGATTATCACTTTCGCCCCTATTTTTACGATGCCATGCAGAGCGGTAGCGGTGAATTCTTTGCGATTGGTGATACAACTGGACAGCCGGGTTATTTCACCTCTTATGTCGTTACGCTTGGCGACGACACTGCCTCTGCGGGTGTCTTGGTGGTTAAGGTCTCACTGGAAGCGCTTCAAGAGGATTGGCGTCGAGCACAAGAGCACGTCATTTTGTCGGATGCTAATGGCGTTGTGATACTTTCTAGCCGCGAGCAGTGGCGGTTTCAGCACATAGATGGGCTTTCTGATGATGCTTTGGCGCAGATTAGCGCCCAACGTCAATTTCTCGATAAACCGCTTTCCCCACTCGGCCAGCGCCTGCATGACGATACGCTGGTAATAGGTAACCAAGCACAAGGAGGAGGCGAGCGTTTTCTGGTCGCTTCCCTGCCGCTTGCGACACTGGGTTGGTCGATGCATTATCTCAGCCCGGTGCGGCCACTTTATATCAGTGCTCGCAATGTACTTCTGGCGGGCTTAGTCACGCTTGCCGCTCTTTTGCTGTTTGGCTTGTGGTTGCGTGAACGCCAAAAACGCCAACACATGCGCGATGCTCAGGCGAAAATCATCCAGCAAACCAATATTCGCTTGGAAGAGCGTGTCCAGGAACGCACCCAGGCCTTAGAGGACGCGCAAGCTGAACTGGTCCAAGCGGGTAAGTTGGCCGCCTTGGGGACCATGGCGGCAGGCATTGCCCATGAGCTTAATCAACCTCTTTCAGGCATCCGTACTTATGCTGCTAACGGTGAGCGGTTGTTGGCGCTTGGCCGTCAGGAAATGGCCGGCGACAACTTCCAACGTATTCAGGTATTAAGCAAACGCCTCGCCCGGCTAATCGAGCAGCTAAAGCTGTTTGCTCGCAAGGGCGAGAGCCGCGAGAGTGTGGATCTTCCGGCCAGCCTGAACTTCGTACTAGAGCTACTCGAGGAGCGTTTTCAGCAGCAAAAAGTGCGCTTGGAGCGTGACGGTGATTGGCCGCAGTCACTCTGGGTGCGCGGCGATGACGTTCGCCTTGAGCAGTTGCTCACTAACCTGCTGCGTAATGCGTTGGATGCGTTGAACGACATAGCCAATGGAGTCATTCGTCTGCATGTTGAGGTCACTACGGAGCAAGTGCGGTTGACGATCTATGATAATGGCCCAGGCTTGCCCCAAGAAGTGATCGAGCAGATGTTCGACCCATTCTTTACGACTAAACCGGTTGGGGAAGGCTTAGGGCTGGGGCTGTTTATTAGTTACGGCATTGCTCAGGATCTTGGCGGTAAACTCAGCGCTGGTAATCACCCCGCTGGGGGCGCTTGGTTTCGTCTGACACTACCGCATGCTGAGGAGACACCTTCATGACGCAAGCATCTTCTAGCACCTTAGCTCGACTATCGGCGGCTTCTCTGCCCGTCTGGCTAGTGGACGATGAAGCCGATGTGCGTGACTCTCTTAGCCAATGGTTGGAGGTGTCGGGACTAGAGGTTCGCACGTTTTCACGTGCCGGTAAGGCGCTGAATGCACTTCAAAACGGCCAGCCGTGCGGTGTCGTCGTCAGTGATATCAAGATGCCCGAGATGGATGGCTTGGCCTTGTTTGCCGCCGTGCAAGCACTCGATACGCCGCCTCCGGTGATTCTGATCACGGGCCACGGCGATGTCCCCATGGCGGTTACGGCGATTCAGCAGGGGGCTTGGGACTTTGTGCAAAAGCCCTTCGATCCTGAACGCCTTGAAGAGTGTGTACGACGAGCACTAGAGCATCGGGCCCTGGCGCTGGAAAACCTACAGTTACAGCAGGCGTTACGACATAACTATTTAAGCACGCGTCTGCTCGGCGACTCTGCGCTGATGCAGCTACTACGGCGCCAAGTGGAAAACTTAGCTGCTAGCCGCGCCAACGTGGTTATCAATGGTGAAACGGGCAGCGGCAAGGAAGTCGTGGCTCGTGCCTTGCACGACTTTGGCAGCGGTAGCCGAGGCGCTTTTGTGGCGTTGAACTGTGGCGCCATGAACAGTGAATTAATTGAATCAGAGCTATTCGGGCATGAAAAAGGCGCCTTTACCGGGGCGGGAGAGCGACGTATAGGTCTGCTGGAAACCGCTAGCCACGGCACCCTCTTTTTGGATGAAATAGAGTCACTGCCACTGTCTGCCCAGGTTAAGCTGTTGCGCGCACTGCAGGAAGGTGAAATTACCCGGCTAGGCAGCAACCAGGTTATCCACCTCCATCTTCGGGTCGTGGCGGCCAGTAAAGAGAACTTGCTGGAAATGGTCTCGCAAGGAGATTTTCGCGAGGATCTTTATTATCGCTTGGCGATTGCCGAGCTGGCGATTCCCCCCTTGCGTGAGCGCCGCGAAGATATTCCCTTGCTGTTTCGTCACTTCTGCCATCAAGCCGCTGATGTTCACGAAAGGCCGCTACGCGAACCCACCACAGAACTGCTGACTGCCCTCGGTAATCATCGGTGGCCTGGAAACCTCCGCGAACTACGCAATATTGCCACGCGCTTTATTCTTGGGCTGGATCTGCCCTGGCAGCGCTCGTCTATGCCGTCACACCAAGCGTCTGCACTCTCTGTGCGTATGGAAGTATTTGAGGCTACCGTCTTGAAAGAAGCGCTACAGCGCCATAATGGCAATATTCAAGCGGTACTCGACGAACTCGATCTGCCTCGCCGTACACTCAATCAGAAGATGCAGCGTCACCAGTTACGCCGCGAAGACTTTCTCGCGACCTAAACGGTTGATTCAAGAGTTAATGCGCTAGAGGTATCATCGGCCATTTTTTGCCGATGAGGGCGAAAACCATCGGCAAAAAATGGCCGATGGTTGCTCAGGCGTCTTCGCCTTTTGTCGTAGAAGTAAAATTATAATGTATTGATTTTTATATCTTTGTTTAAAGTTGGCTAGCTTCTCGCTCTATTGGGGAAGGAGTAGTGATTACTCCAACAATTCCAATAAGCTGGGAGCAACACCATGCTGAAACGCCAATTTCTTAAAACCGCTCTTTGTCTCGCTACCGCCGCTGCATTCGGCGTCAGTGCCTCCGCTGTGACCGCCCAGGAACCTACCGAGGGCGGACAATACATCATGGGCACTGCCACCACCGGTGGCACGTTCTATCCAGTAGGCGTCGCGCTTTCTACACTGATACGTGTCAAGCTCGAGCCTACCTACGGCATCTCCGTTTCTGCCATTAGCTCGGCGGGTTCAGCGGAAAACTTGCGCTTGATGGATGACGACCAGGCTCAATTCGGCATTCTGCAAGCGCTCTACGGCGCTTGGGCATGGTCCGGTGAGGGGCCAGTGCCCAAAGCCTATGACAACGTACGATCAGTTTCTATGCTGTGGCAGAACGTCGAACACTTTGTGATGCGCGACGCACTGGTCGATACTGGCACCATTGATGACTTGGCCCAGCTCTACGGGCGCGGTTTCTCCATTGGGGCGCGTAATTCCGGTACCGAAGGCTCTGGTCGGCAAATTCTTGCCGGTCTGGAGATTGATCCGGAGCAGATGGATATTGCCTACCTGGGCTACAGTGCCAGCGCTGACTCCATGCAGAACGGCAATATCGATGGTATGAACATACCGGCAGGCGTTCCGGCCTCTGCCGTGACCAGCGCCTATGCCAATATGGGCGATGACATTACCACGCTGAACGTGACCGCTGAGCAACTTGAGCGGATTAACAGCCAGTACCCAGTGTGGAGTGCTTTCGAAATTCCCGCCGACACTTACCCTGGTCAGGAAGCCCCGATCAATACCATTTCCCAGCCCAATATTTTGGTGGTTAACGCCGATGTTCCTGAGGAGCATGTGTATCAGATCACCAAAGCCATGTTCGAGAACCTACCGTTTCTAAACAACATTCACCCGGCGACGCGTGATATGGCTCTGGAAAAAGCGCTCGACGGTCTGCCGATACCACTGCATGCCGGTGCCGCGCGCTATTTCCGTGAACAAGGCATTGAAATTCCCGAGCATCTTCTCGAAGGCTGAAGGCCTATCACCCTGCATCTGCCTGGCATAAGCCGGGCGGATGGCCTCCCTATGCCTGACTTAGTTCCATGAGGTACACCATGAGTCATTCGACACCTGATACGGTGCGCGATGAATCCGCAAACAGCGCTTCAGAGCGCCTTGAGCACCCCTGGCTTGGGCGGATTCTGAGCTTGCTCGCCATCGTCGTTGCTTTCTCACATATCTATTTCAATACCCTGGGCACTGTCTCAGAAATTTGGGTTAGTGCATTACACTTCGGTATGTTCGGCCTGTTGTGCGCGCTTTCCGTGCCGATGTTCAAAGCGCGCTCGGCTAGCGGTCAGCGCCTATTACTCGCTGTTGATGTGTGTCTTGGGCTAGCCGCCCTAGCCTGGATTTCTCATAGTACCTCAGCCAGTACCGCACTCAGGCTGTAACACCGCTAAACACCTACTGGCTCGACTTACATCGGCTACTTTTTAACCACTTTCCGGCGTTCAGACACACTTCCCC
>Ga0208300_100970_pt1 | contig 14337 bp, 19 predicted proteins | sample 23_taG_FD_184096 | JGI IMG/M metagenome (GOLD analysis project Ga0208300, IMG submission 184096) | Marine viral communities from Cariaco Basin, Caribbean Sea - 23_WHOI_OMZ (SPAdes) (version 2) | ecosystem: Environmental > Aquatic > Marine > Oceanic | place: Caribbean Sea: Cariaco Basin... | reverse complement strand
TCACCCACTACGACAGCCGCAAAGGCGACGACATCGCCGCCAACCCCAACGTCTCCTTCGTCATGTTCTGGGGCCCCTTCGACCGCCAACTGATCGTCAACGGCCGCGCCGAGAAAATCCCCGCCCAACAATCCCGCGACTACTTCGCCTCCCGACCCCGCGGCAGCCAGCTCAGCGCCGCCGTCTCCCATCAGAGCCGGCCCGCCAGCCGGGAGCAGTTGGAAGCGGATATGGCCAAGCTGGCCGAGCAGTATCCGGAAGGTGAGACCATCCCCATGCCGGAGACCTGGGGGGGTTACCGTATCGTTCCCGAGGAGATTCAGTTCTGGCATGGGAGGCCTAGCCGGTTGCATGACCGGTTCCGCTACCTCAAGCACGGTGGCGAATGGAGACGGGAGCGGCTGGCTCCCTGAGGCGATTAGGTTTATCGACCTGACACCAAGAAACTGCGCGCTGGGGCGACCGCTATTCATGGTGAGCCAGCTTAAAAAAAATAGATATGTCTGGCTACGACGTGTTGTCGGGGAGGCGCAGCTTGCGAAACGGATCGCGAAGCTTCGGGTACCTTTCACCATCCGTGCACATGGTGGTTCCCTGAGTGCTGGCCATAAAGACAGTGCTGTGACGATTGGCAAGTGAACAAGCCAAGGCAACGAAGGCAGAAAGCCCGGCAGGTTTGTAACTTATTAAGTTTTCTGGTTTTATTAAACGATTATAAAGCTCAGCCTGACGAGACGCTGGCGCGTTCATTGGATATTGGAGTTGGCATCCTATTGCCTGCTATATCAATTGGCGAAATTCATCGACCGCCTGCAAAAAATAACAAGGAGAATTAATTGGAGTTCGAGGAATATTATAAAGAGTTGGGGTTGGAGAGCTACCCATTTTCAATCTACACCGCGGAGTCTGAAAAGGAAAAATCTGAACAGATATATAAGAAGCCTTCGAACTATTCAGTTATTGATGAAGCAATTAACGGTGGATCAGTGATAATTACCGGAGAGCGCGGTAGTGGGAAGACAGCTCTCAATCTGGACATCGTTAGGCGGAAGCAGTCAGAGAACACACTGCTCGTTCGTTTAGATGAGTTCTCAAAGCTCAACGAGAACTTTGATCACGAGCAAATATATCGATTTATAACAGAACGAATCGCGGGTGAGTTTTTCAACAAAATAAGTAAGAATCCGTGGTTGTTGTGGAAGTATGACAAGGAAGATCGCCTTTTTTTATCAATGTATTTATACCGGTATGTTCCTACTTCCACTAAAAATCAACTCAGAGAGAACATAAAGAAAATACAGAAGGGGGTTTTCAAGAGGTCTGCGTATAAATTCTACAATTCTTTCAGAGTTATATTGAACTACGGAATGAAGGCTGCTACAAAAGCAATAAGTGATGCCCTTACCAGGCATTTTTCAGCACTGCCGGAGTTTGATTCAGGTGACGCAGAGTACTTTAGGCGGCTTGAGGTGGAGGTCGATGAAGGTTTTACGCCAGAGGACCGTAGTTATTTTTATTTAGAAAAGCTATGTTCTTTAATTTTAAAATCTCATATAAACGAAATCATAATAGTTGTTGATAAGGTGGATGAGGATCCCAGATTTAAAAATGATTCGGAGCGCATTGCTTCCTTTATAGAAGGCATAGCCTCAAATAATAAAGTTTTAATAAACGACTTTTTCAAGATTGTACTTTTTGTCTGGACAACACCTTTTAATTCCATTAAATCAAACATAAGAACACAAAAGATTGCCTTGGAAGAGCTTTCCTGGACAAGCGGGGCTCTGAGAGAGGCGTCCGGCAAAAGACTGTCTGCATTTTCAAATAAAAAATTGAATAGAATTGAGGATCTATTTGAAGAAAGTGATGCTCATTCTATTGATAAGCTTATTCACATGTGTAACGAGAATCCTAGAGATCTATGGCACCTACTAGACAAATCGTTGGTCGCCCAGTTTGATCTGGATAACTCCAAAAAAATTACAAACGAGGCTGTGGAGAAAGGAGTCGATAAGTTTGTAGAGCAGTTTAATTACTACGAATATTATCCAAGAAAAGCTAATGCAAGACGAGACTCAATGGACATATATTCATATATTAAGCATCTGTTGAGGCTGGATTCGCATGTGTTTACTAAGAATAAGTTGAATGATATGGCTGGCACTGGGGGGTCCACCAATAATTATGTAGTCGCTATGGAAAATATGGGGCTGATTAGAAGAACTGGAGAGAAAACCCAGCAAGGCGGGCTTGAATATGAAATCAGGGATCCGAAAGTCCGTTATGCAAGAGAGAATGGAATTGATATTTCCGCAGTATAACAAAGGCGTCAAGGAGTTCCTTTTTTTACTGCCGCTCCACAAGCTGACCCGTCACGCCGGCGTCACGACCACAAATAGGTGCTGTATGCATATCCCAGTAAGAGTTATAGGAAAAGATATTACCTATGAAGGCATGGATATATCCATGTATATAGATGCTGCTACAGTTAAAAGAGCCTACCCGGTATATGCAGTGAAAGATGTGCATGGAAAATTATGGCGCTGCGTTCAGGATCATGAAGGTGCAGAGCTTGTGGCATTCAAGCTCTGGTGCTCAGATAACGAGGTTTTTACTTGTTCAGAAGATGAAGAGTTGCAAAAGCTTGGGTTGTCTCGTTCAGGTGTAAAGACCAGAAATGGGATTGGCTTTACGGTGGGAATAAAGAGTGGTGAGAGCCCGTAACGATGCCGTGCACGGGATGAGCGCGTGATGGTAGCGTTAGATCTCGCGTATCCGACATGGTAGCTTTTTTTTAATCTTTAAAGATTGGAGTTGACATGGCAAAGCCAAGGGCGTTTATAAGCTTTGAAATGGAAGATAAGTGGGCACGTGACTTTCTTGTTCAACATGCAAAAGACAAGAAGAACGATATCGAGTTCTATGATTTTTCAGTAAAGGACCCGTTCGACTCAAAATGGAAGACGGAATGTAAGAAACGAATCGCTATGACCAAGGGAACAATCGTTCTCATAGGACCAACTACTTATAAGTCGGAGGCCGTATTGTGGGAGATCGCAGAATCTAATCGGCAGGAGCACTACATTTTTGGCATACAGATAAGCAAAGACAAAACCTACACAGTCCCCGCCGGCCTCCCCAGTAAGAACGTAATTCGATGGGATTTTTCTCAAATGGTTGATTGGTTAAAAACCTGGGTATGAAGTATGTACCTTGCTGATATTGCGGCCACGATTCGATCCCATATTCCTGAAGGGCGTATGCCTGGCGAAGATTCCGAGGGCTTGCTGTTGCTTTATGCTACTCTTCTCCGCGTTAAGGGAACGAGTATTACTAACAGTGATATCCACGATGCTTGGGCTGCTTGGATGGCTGAACGCGATGTAACACACATTTCGCTGATTCCGTACAACGAGCTATCAGAAGAAGTGCAAGAGGAAGATAGGGTGTTCGCGACAGCTGTACGGAAGGCAGCTGAAGAGTTGGAACGTACTAAGGCGTCACGCCCAGAATTCGGGGAGATTCTTTTTCCGTCAGGGCCTCCAAAAACTGAATCTGAAACTCGTGAAGCTCTCGATCTTTATAAGATTATGGTCCAGAGCTCCGAAGGGCTTGTGAGCCGACGGCAAAATGTAAATACTTTTTTCCTTACAATGAACGGTGCGCTTTTAACCGCTTTCGGCCTAATTTTACAGGGATCAGGTGGAGATAAATTTGGTGCCTTGGGCGTCGCTGTCCTTGCACTGGCTGGAGTGATTCTATGTGGAGCCTGGAGAAGCCTGATTACTTCTTTTGGGCAGCTCAATCGTGGGAAATTTCAAGTTATAAACACGATAGAACGATACTTAAAGGCAGCTATCTATGCGGCAGAGTGGGAAGCACTCGGTAGAGGCGAGGACCCCGGAAAATATCGATCTTTTACCTCGCGAGAGATTTGGGTTCCAAATGCTTTGATCGTCATTCATGGAATTATTGTCGTTGTTGCTCTTTTAGTTTTTTCAGGATGTATAGATCTTGGTAATTCGGCTGTGGCCTAACCAAGCCAGCCACAGCTACGGCTTTTCCGTTGCGGCCTCGCCTCCACTACAAAACCGCGCTTGCTGACAGCGTTAGTGGCAAGGCCTCGAAATTCTCCGAGGCCCGCCTTTCAGGCTCAGCTACTGCAATCTCGAACAATCGAAAGCCGCCCGTCCTCAACCGTGATCGATACCGGTGTGTCGATGGTAAATCCGGCTTGTTCCAACCAGAGGCCTTTGAGAAGAATGAACGGCGCCACGCGGTTCCCGCTAGAGGGCGTGCGTTTCGGGATATAGTCCCAGTGGCCTTTACGGACTTTGAGGGTGCGGTTGTTCATGGTTGTGCTCCTGTTGTGCAATTTCTAGGTTGCGTCAGTAGGGCGGTCGGGAGGCTAGAAACAGCAACAGGTACTGCTCCGACTATTTCCTGCAAGCAGGTGTTCTATTCGCCGGACCTCCCGACCATTACATTCCCGGATTTCGGGCACAAAAAAACCGCAATGCTCCCGGGGTGCGGTTTTGCCCGCCTGTTGGAGTTTCTAGGCTCCTTCTGAAACTCTACCTGGATTTGCGATGCTGTCAATATGGACAGTGCCAGGAGGATCATGATTTTCTTCAGCGCGGTACAGCGCGTACCGGCACGCTATCAGCGAGCCCCCGCCCCGGCTAACCTCTAAACCTGTGCGTAGCCCCCATCAACGAACACCTCGCTGCCCGTCATAAAGCTGCTGTCGTCGGAGGCCAGGAAGGCCACCGCGCCCGCGGTTTCCTTGGGGTCGCCCAGACGCTCAAGCGGTACGGTCCGTTTCATCTCGCTCAGGGCTTCGGACGGGAGCAGTTCCATCAGCTTGTCTGTTTGGGTCGGGCCTGGAGACATGACGTTCACGCGAATGCCGGTGCCCCTGAGATCATGGGCCCAGCTGCGCACCAGGTTTCGGACGGCCGCCTTGGAGGCGCTGTAGATGCTCATGGCGGGGGTGCCCATGCTGCCTACAGTGGACCCGGTGAGGATGATGGAGCCGCCGTTCTTCATCAGGGGCAGGCCCTTCTGGACGGTGAAGAGGGTGCCTTTGACGTTGATGTCGAAGATGTAGTCGTAGTGCGCCTCGGTGATCTCTCCCAGGCTGGCGAATTCGCCGACGCCCGCGTTGGCCACCAGGGCGTCCAGGTGGCCTTTTTCTTTCTGGATCGTTTCGAAGACGCGGTCGAGATCCTCCGGCTTTGTCACATCCGCCTGGACGCTCCGGGCGTTGGCTCCCAGTGCCTCAGCCGCCTTGTCGAGGACGTCCTGGCGCCGTCCGGTAATGAAGACGAAGGCGCCTTCTTCGATAAGGCGTTGGGCCGAGGCCAAGCCGATGCGGCTGGCTCCACCTGTGATCAATGCGATTTTACCGTTTAGCCGACTCATGGTGGGGTCTCCGTATGTGTTGACTCGATTCGCGGTCACGATATATAAGTCACTTACAAATGTTCAAGTATGCACCTTTTGGTAAGTACCCGTTATGGCGAACGATAAATCAGAAGCCCCACGTTTCATTTGCGGCCTCGATGCGACGCTGCACGTGATCTCCGGGAAGTGGAAGCCTTTGATTTTGTTCTTTTTAAACAGAGGCCCGACGCGTTACGGCGAGCTCAAGCGAAGCGTGCGGGGCGTGAGCGACAAAATGCTGATCCAGCAGTTGAAGGAGCTGGAGTCCGACGGCATCGTGCGGCGAACCGACTATGGCGAGATACCGCTGCGCGTCGACTACTCGCTGACGCCCTTCGGGGCGAGTCTGGTGCGGGCCATGGAGCCGCTTTGCGGTTGGGGCGAGACGTACGAAGAGGACATCGCCGCGGCGATGGATCGCCGTAAAAGCAGCCGGTAGGAGCGACGCCCGGCGGTGGTTACCGCAAAGAGGTGTTTTATTCGTCGAACCTGCTGACTTGGATTGATATGGAAATCGAGTACGCCTACAGCTTTACGGAAAATGTTTTCTACACAGGCCTGGGCATGTTGCGTTTTTACTTCTGGCTCATTCCCTTCGGCCTGCTATACAGCTATTTCAAACATGGAAAGTCTCTGCTGAAGCTTATTTCGGCGCTGTTGGCAGGCTTGGCGCTTTTTGGTTGGGAGTATGACTCTCTTGGCGACAGGTTTGGCCGAATCGCATATGACGAAAGCGGAGTGACTTTGGCGAGAAAGAACGGAGAGGTCGTTTCGCTGGCTCCAGAGCAAATCGACCGGTTTTGGTCGATATCCATCGGCCGAAGTGGCGGCTGGTCCTGTTATCTACTGGTCAGGGCAAAGGACGGCGATTATGAGAGCTTTATTGTCCGTAAGCGTGAACATTCTTGCGAGAGCGATGCAAAATCGCTGAATGCCTACTTTGGTAAGAGATAGGTTCTTTTAGGTGCCTGGCCGTTTCCGAAACAGCAAGCACGCCGCCGGGCGCCGTCCCCCACCATCGCCATCGACTCTCAAGGAGGAAATATGGCTTGCCCCAAAAACCAGACATACCTGATCGGAACCCTGACGTTCAGCCTGCTGGCGCTCGCGCTGATGGCGGGTTGCTCCGACCCTGTTCCGGGATCGGGGGAGTTGGCCGCGCCAACTCGGGGAGGCGATGGCTCGGAGATCACATTAAACGCGCTGCCTGCGGAGGATATCAGCGGGGCCAACCTCTCCGGTGAACTGGCGTGCCAGTTCATAGCGGAGCAGGCGGGTCCGCTGCTATTCGCCCGGGGTAACGTCGATTCATCGGATGCGGCCCAGGGGGTGGTCAAGGTCGCCGGCTATGTCGAGCGCGTGTCCGCGCCTGGTGGCTTCGATGGTATGACGGCGTCGCCGACCTTCAGCGGTAAGGGCAAGACGGTCCACATCGAGGTCACCGGTGAGCCCACCGAAGGCGGGGAGTCGCCGCCCAGGCCGGCGACGTTGACGTATGACCGGGCCGACGGCGCTCAGCGTGACTGGCAGGGTGAGTGGCGTTGCGGGCCGTAGGGCGATGAACCGGCGATTCGTGGTGACCGGTGGGCCCGGGGGCGGTAAGAGCACGCTGCTCGACGCCCTGGCGGAACGGGGCTATCGCATCGCGCCGGAGGCGGCCCGGCACCTGATCAAGGAGCGGCTGGCTGCGGGGCTTTCGCCACGGCCGGATCCCGTCTCCTTCGCGCGCGCCATTCTGGACTCGGATATGCAGCAATACAGTGCCGCGACGGACCATGATGGCATCACCTTTTTCGACCGGGGCGTGCTGGACGCGCTTTACATGCTGGACCTGGAGTCTGGGCTCTGGCGGGATGAGATCGCCAGGTTGGTCCAGACGTTTCCCTACAATGACACCGTGTTCCTCCTGCCGCCCTGGGAGGCGATCTACGCCATGGATTCGGAGCGCGATCAGACGTTCGAGGAGTCCGTGGCGGTGTTCGAGGGCATGAAGCGCTGGTATGCGCGGTGGGGGTACCAAACGGTGGAGGTGCCACGCGCCGGCGTCGCGGCGCGTGCTTCGTTTATTCTGGAAGCTATTGGGCACCCAGGTGTTTAGGTGGATACTGACAAACGGATGAGTGCCCGAGGAGGGTATGGAAGTGAGCCTGGTCCATGTTCAAACGATGGCGCGGTACAACCGCTGGATGAACCAGAAGGTCTACGACGGCTGCGCTGGCCTGTCGGATGAAGATCGGAAGCGTGATATGGGGGCTTTCTTCAGGTCGATCCATGGCACGCTTAACCATATTCTGCTCGCGGACCGGATCTGGATGGGGCGGTTCACCGGTGAGCCTTTTCCGGTCCGATCGCTCGACCAGGAGCTGTACGCGGACTTCAACATGCTGCGGGATGAACGGGCGGCGGAGGACGAACGCATTATCGACTGGGTGGCGTCATGCTCGCCGGAAGACATGGAGGGCGATCTGGTTTATACCAGTATTGTGAACCCGGAACCGCGCCGTTATCCGCTCTGGTTTGCGCTGTCTCATTTCTTTAATCATCAGACGCACCATCGCGGCCAGATCACCACCCTTCTTACCCAGCTCGGCGTCGATGTGGGCGTTACCGACCTTATCGGAATGAAACCATGAACCAGAAGCAAGCGAATGCGTTCGCGGCGGAGTGGATCGAGGCGTGGAATGCGCACGATCTCGATCGCATCCTTTCTCACTATACCGATGATTTCGAGATGAATTCGCCGTTGATCGCCAAGCGGCTCGCGGTGCCGTCAGGGACGCTTAAAGGCAAGGCCGCGGTCGGTGAGTATTGGCAGGGTGCGTTGCGTGCTTACCCGGACCTCCGCTTTGAGCTACTCAAGGTGCTGCAAGGCGTCTCCTGGGTCACGCTCTACTATCTTGGTGCGACAGGCAACGAGGTGGCGGAGACGTTCCTGTTTGACGGCGACGGTAAAGTCACGCAGGTGTTCGCCTCTTATGCCTAGATCCAGGGTAATGGACGGCGGGGGCGTCTGGGTCGGATCCGCCTAATCGATATCGAGAAATTGAATTTGCCGCCCCCATGGTTGGACGACCTAATGGTACGATCCAGGCGTATGTAACAGGGAGGACAACGATAATGATTAATAAACTGACCGCCATTGTGGTGGTTTTCATGGCAAGCACGCTATTCGCGGCGCCCGCGTTCGCTGATGACAAGCGTATCGGCATACTGGTCTTCGATAAGGTTCTCACTAGCGACGTCATAGCGCCGGCGGAAGTCTTCGGGGTTGCGACGCGAAAGTCGTGGTTCTCTGATTACGAAGTTGTGTTTATTGGCGTAGAGCGGAAGCCTGTGATTACCACCGAGGAAGGCATTCGCTTGCCTGTCGATGCAACCATATACGACGCACCGGAGCTGGATGCTCTAATCGTAGCCAGTGCCTACGATATGGATTGGTTGTTCAAGAATGACGATTTGACCGAATTCCTACGCAGCCAAGCGAAGACCGCTACATGGTTGGGCAGTAACTGTTCAGGGGCGTTTCTGTACGCACACGCTGGGCTTCTGGATGGTTACCGTGCCACCACCTGGGCGGGCGGAGAGAAACAGCTCGAACGTGAGTTTCCTGAGATCGACGTGGTCTTTGATCAGAATGTGGTGGTTGATCGAAATCGTATCTCCAGCAATGGCGGCATTCCTTCCTACCAGTCCGCTTTGGTGATGCTTTCGATGATGGCCGGAACCGGCAAAGCGAAGACCGTATATGAAACCATCCAACTCAATCGTCTGATCCCATGGTCCGACGTTGAGGCCTATTTGCCGGAAGACAAGAAGTGAAGCGGATGCTTCGGGCCGCAATATGACGTACGAGGAGTTCAATACATTTTGCCGGGGGTTACCCGCCACAACCTACGTCGTCCAATGGGGTGGCGCCCATGTCTGGAAGGTGGGAGGGAAAGTCTTCGCCATCGGAGGCTGGTCTAAATCCGGGCTGCCAGCGTTTACGTGTAAAGTCTCCGACCTTAATTATGAGATTCTTAAAGATCAGCCGGGCTTTCGACCGGCGCCCTACATGGCGTCTCGGGGCATGAAGTGGATACAGCAGTACGATGCACCTGAAGACACGGATGAGACGCTCCAATACTACCTCAAGGAGTCCCACCGAATGGTCTCCTTGGGGCTGGCCAAGAAAACGCAGCGGGAGCTCGGCCTCAATCAGGGTGGCAGATGATTTGCCGGATATTCAGTGTCAGGTTCAGCGATTTTGCCAGCGATACGAATTCACAATCGTAGGCGGAGAAACCTGTCTCCTGAGAGATTGCTAAGACGTCCATGGAGCTCAGTCGGTCTGGTCCGTTGGCAGGTACAGGTAGGCGATTGTATTGGTGTCCGCGACGATCACTCTCCGCCCTTGTCCTTGTCAATTCGGGGGATGATGCCCAGAACCACTACGTTCGTATTGACGTACGTACCGAAAAGCGTACACTATGCCTTCATGAACTTATCAGAGGTGCGTCATGACCGGCATTACCGCAACTGAGGCGCGCAGCAATCTTTACCGGTTGATCGATGAGACCGCCGAGTCCCACCAGCCTATCGTGATCCTGGGTAAGCGGAACAAGGCCGTCCTGGTGTCGGAGGAGGATTGGGCCGCGATTCAGGAAACACTCTATCTGCTGTCCGTGCCGGGGATGCGGGAGTCAATTCGTGAGGGGATGGATGCCCCCGTGGATGAATGCGGCGAGGAGTTGGATTGGTGACATGGAAGTTGGTTTACACCAAACAAGCCCAAAAAGACGCAAGGAAGCTGGCTTCAAGCGGTCTCAAGCCGAAAGCCCAGGAATTGCTGACACTGATCGGTGAGGACCCGTTTCGCAGGCCGCCTCCGTTTGAGAAGCTGATCGGCGACCTTTCCGGGGCGTACTCGCGGCGTATCAACATCCAGCACCGTCTGGTTTATCAGGTGCTTGAAGACCAGCGCGTTGTGAAAGTGCTCCGGCTCTGGAGCCACTATGAATAGAGTCTTTCCTTTCGCCCGCTAGACCGTCAGGTACTTCTTAACCAGCTCATCGCTGAGCGCGCCGATGTCGTCCTCGGCCACTTTGCTACCCCGGTCGATGATGGCGAAGCGGTCGGCGGTGGCGCGGGCGAAGTGGAGTTTCTGTTCCACCAGCAGCACGGTGAGGCCTTCTTCCTTGTTCAGGGTTTTGATCACCTTGCCGATCATGTCGACGATGTTGGGCTGAATGCCTTCGGTGGGCTCGTCGAGGATCAGCAGGGTGGGGTCCAGGGCCAGCGCGCGGCCGATGGCGAGCTGTTGCTGCTGCCCACCGGAGAGGTCGCCGCCACGCCGATGACGCATATCGTGCAGCACCGGAAACAGCTCATAGATACGCGCCGGGATCTTGCGACTCCGGTCGGCACGCGCCTGCAGGCCTGTCTCCAGATTCTCCTCCACAGTAAGCAGCGGAAAAATCTCCCGCCCCTGCGGCACATAGCCAATACCCGCCCGCGCCCGCTCCTCCGCGGCTTTCCTGCTCAGGTCCTTCCCATCAAACTCAATCCTGCCCGTAGCGGCGGGCAACAACCCCATCACCGACTTCAACAGCGTGGTCTTGCCCACGCCGTTCCGCCCCATCACACAAAGACACTCACCTTTCTCCAGACTCAGATCCAGATCCCACAAAGTGTGCGACTCCCCATAAAACTGATTCAACCCACTCACACTCAACATACTTTGTTCTCCTTACGCGGCCGCGATGCGACCGCTCGCTGTCAACTGTCCACTATCAACTGTCAACTGCATTTATGCTGATTCCCCGAGATACACCTCAATCACCTTCGGATCATTCTGCACGTCCTGCATCCTCCCTTCGGCCAGTACACTGCCCTGGTGCAACACGGTGACGGTACTGGCGATCGAGCGAATAAACTCCATATCGTGCTCCACCACCATCACCGAGTGCTCCCCGGCCAGGCTTTGCAGCAGCTCGGCGGTGCGCTCCACTTCCTGACGGGTCATGCCGGCGATGGGTTCGTCCACCAGCAGCAGCCGGGGTTTCTGCATCAGCACCATGGCGATCTCCAGCCACTGTTTCTGGCCGTGGGAGAGGGCGCCGGCGAGCTGGTCTTTTTGCGCGAGCAGGCCGACGGTCTCCAGGGTTCGCGCCATCCAGTCGTACTGCTGGCCGGTGACCGGCTGCAGCAGCGTATGCCAGGTGCCCTTGGGGCCGGCCATGGCCAGCTCCAGGTTTTCCAGGGCGGTGTGTTCCGGGAACACGGTGGGCTTCTGGAACTTGCGGCCGATGCCGGCGGTGGCGATCTCGGTTTCGGTCATGCGCGTCAGGTCCATCGTCTGGCCGAAGAAGCAGCTGCCGGTGTCGGGCCGGGTCTTGCCGGTGATCACGTCCATCAGCGTGGATTTGCCGGCGCCGTTGGGCCCGATGATGCAGCGCAGCTCGCCGGGCTTGATGTAGAGCGTCAGGTCGTTGAGCGCCTTGAAGCCGTCGAAGCTGACGGTGATGTCTTCCATGTAGAGGATGTGCTTGCCGCCGGTGTCCAGCTGCCCCGGGCGCACCGGGCGGGTGCCCGGCCGAAGGGGGGCGAACACCTGGTCGCGGCGGAAGGTGTCACGCAGGCTCATGGTCGGCCTCCTTCTCGGCTGCGTCGGGTTGCCGTTTGCGTTTGAGCAGGCTCTTGGCCAGGCCCACCAGCCCCTGGGGCAGGAATACGGTGACCGCCACGAACAGGCCGCCCAGGGCGAACAGCCAGGCTTCCGGCATCACGCCGGTGAACACGGTCTTGCCGTAGTTCACCAGGATGGCGCCGATCACCGCGCCGTAGAGCGTGGCGCGGCCGCCCACGGCCACCCACACCACCAACTCGATGGAGTTGAGCGGCGAGAATTCGCCGGGGTTGATGATGCCCACCTGGGGCACGTACAACGCCCCGGCAATCCCGGCGAGTATCGCGCTGACGGTGAAGATCCACAGCTTGTAGTGTTCGGTGCGGTAGCCCAGGAAGCGGGCGCGGGATTCCGCGTCGCGCACCGCCATCACGGTGCGGCCCAGGCGGGTGCCGGTGATCCAGCGGCTGAGCACGAAGGCGCCGCCCAGGGCCACCGCCGAGGCGACCAGCAGCGCCACCCGGGTGCTGTCCTCGCGCAGCGAGAAGCCGAGGATGTCCTTGAAGTCGGTGAGGCCGTTGTTGCCGCCGAAGCCCAGCTCGTTGCGGAAGAACGCCAGCATCAGCGCGTAGGTGAGCGCCTGGGTGATGATCGACAGATAAACGCCGGTGACCCGCGAACGGAACGCCAGCCAGCCGAACACGAACGCCAGCACGCCGGGCACCAGCGCCACCATCAGCATGGCGAAGCCGAAGCTGTCGAAGCCGTGCCAGTACCAGGGCAGCTCCTCCCAGTTAAGGAACACCATGAAGTCCGGCAGCGTGGGGTGGCCGTAGACGCCCCGGTCGCCGATCTGGCGCATCAGGTACATGCCCATGGCGTAGCCGCCCAGGGCGAAGAAGGCGCCGTGGCCGAGGCTGAGGATGCCGCAGTAGCCCCACACCAGATCCAGCGCCAGGGCCAGCAGGGCGTAGCACAGGTACTTGCCCAGCAGGCTGACGGTATAGCTGCTCACGTGCAGACCGGATTCCGCCGGCACCAGCAGGTTGAGCAGGGCGACGATGAGCACAGCCCCGAACAGAATGCCCAGGAAGGTCTTGGCGGTGCGGTCGGTGAGCGCGGTGGTGAGATCCGAATGTCGCATTATTCCTCCGCGGCCCGGCCGCGCTGCGGAAACAGCCCGCGCGGTTTGCGTTGAATGAACAGGATGATGAACACCAGCACCATGATCTTGGCCAGCACGGCGCCGGCCATGGGCTCGATGATCTTGTTGGCGATGCCCAGGCTGAAGGCGGCGGTGAGGGTGCCCCACAGGTTTCCGACGCCGCCGAACACCACCACCATGAAGGAGTCGATGATGTAGGACTGGCCCAGGTTGGGGCCCACGTTGGTGAGCTGCGCCAGTGCCACCCCGGCGATACCGGCGATGCCGGAGCCAAGGCCGAAGGTGAGGGCGTTGACCCGTTCGCTGCGGATGCCCATGGCGCGGGCGGTGCCACGGTTCTGGCTGACCGCGCGCACCTGCAGACCCAGGCGCGTTTTCTTCAGCACCAGTTGCAGGGCGAAGAACACGATCAGCGCGAACACGATGATGTAGAGACGGTTATAGGTGAGCGAGAAGATCGGGTTAATCTGCAGGGCGCCGCTCATCCATTCCGGCGTGACCACGCTGCGGTTGAGCGGCGAGAAAATCACCCGCACCGCCTGCTGCAGAATCAGGCTGACGCCGAAGGTGGCGAGCAGGGTTTCCAGCGGTCGCCCGTACAGAAAACGGATCACGCCGCGCTCGATGACGATGCCGACGAGGGCGGACACCAGGAAGGCGGCGGGCAGCGCCACCAGCAGCGACCACTCGTGGCCGTCGGGAAAGATCTGCTGCACCACGAAGGTGGTGTAGGCGCCCAGCATGATCAGCTCGCCGTGGGCCATGTTGATCACGCCCATGACGCCGAAGGTGATGGCCAGGCCGATGGCGGCCAGCAGCAGCACCGAGCCCAGGCTCAGCCCGAAGAAAATGGTGTCGGCGGTTTCGTAGCGTTCGGTGCGCAGGTCGATTTTCTTCAGTGCCCGTTCGGCGGCGTTGCGTTCGGCGGCGGCGTCGCTCTGCGCCAGCCGGTCGCGCAGTACGTTGCGCACCGCCGGCTCCAGGCTGCCGGCAACCGCGTCGATGGCGTTCAGGCGCTCGTTGAGCTGGCTGGCCGGGTCGCGCAGCACGGCGATGTTCAGGGCCGTGTCGATGACGCCCTTGACCAGCGGGTTGGCCTCTTCCGCCTGGCGCAGGCGCA
>Ga0208300_100966_pt1 | contig 14380 bp, 11 predicted proteins | sample 23_taG_FD_184096 | JGI IMG/M metagenome (GOLD analysis project Ga0208300, IMG submission 184096) | Marine viral communities from Cariaco Basin, Caribbean Sea - 23_WHOI_OMZ (SPAdes) (version 2) | ecosystem: Environmental > Aquatic > Marine > Oceanic | place: Caribbean Sea: Cariaco Basin... | reverse complement strand
GTCAGATGGTTCTGGTAAAGGTGGCAGTCGCCGAATGTGTGGACGAACTCGCCCACTTCCAGATTACACTGCTGGGCGATCATGTGGGTCAGCAAGGCATAGGACGCAATATTGAAGGGCACGCCCAAAACAATTATACGACTGAAAAACTGCACAACCCGTTAGGGTGGGTGGGTTGAACCACCAATATTGGATTGTGCATTTTAAAAAGTGCACAGCCACCTCCAACCGCCAGGCCTCTCAAAATCCACATTTTATTCAAATTAATCAGATATTTAGATCCAAAACATAGTATATCTGAGTTAAAAATAACTTTCACGGGTTTGTGCATTTCAATATCTGAGAAACAGGATAGGCCTCTGATCGATGGGCATGGGTGGGTGGGTGGGTGGCAGAGACATAACCTATATTGTGTTTTGAAAGGAAATTAATCGCAAAGGTTTTCAAATCACGTATAGCCAGAAACCAGAAGATTCTTGGTGAGGGGGTGCAGTCGAAGATTGCAATCCCCTTTGCCAGGATATCCCCTGTGAATCAACGTAAAGAGACCGTGTCCTCGCTCTTCGAGCTGCGGACTGCGCCGACCACCCCTTAACGCCTTACGATCTCAGATTTTCTAGTCATCGCCGGGTCGCCCCATAACTTGATCAGCGGCTCGCGAGCCATCTGTGACTCCAATCAAGCGCTTTTCCTCGGCCTTTAGCGATTTTACGATTTCGGCCAACTGTGACACCGGTTGGTCAATGTGCTGCTTAAGCAAAAGCTGAGGAATGAGCCCTTTTTCTACCGACACTAAATGTTCCGGGAATTCCAAAATTTTGAGACACCCCAAATACTCCCCATCATTGCTTCTCGCAGCGCTCAGATACACGATGCCCGATGTATCGATGCCTTGCCGTTGATAATCCAAAAATCGTTCAATGGTTTTCTCAGCAGCGCCATGTAGAGTTTCATGAGACTCACTGTTGTGGTGGTTCGGACATCGAGTACACCAATAGCCATCGTCACTCTTGAGGCGTCCGGGAGCCCCACAGATGTCACATATCCGAATGGACAGTGACTCAAAGACAGACTCCAATAAATCCATGTCTTCAGAGATGGAGTTGCCACCACTCATGTAAATTCGCAGGCTACCGAATTTTTGTTTCACCTGCGAGACGCTTACAGCCTGACCAGACCCTGCCTGAAGATCGTTGAGTAATCCGAATAACTCATAGACCAGGGGCAGCCAACCGGAGCCAACCTCCAAGCCGAATCTGGCGAACGAATTATCCTCGGGATGATACATAAGGAGCGGATAGGACTGCTGAAATTTACGCTTGATCTTCCCATACATAGCAGAAGCTTTACGCATTGTAGACGTGATACTTAAGGTACTTGCGTACTCGCTCACAATCGCCAGACAGCATTGCTTCTAGCGGTGTCTGACCACCGAAGGCGGCGTTCGGACGCGATGGCCATCGGCTGGCTCGGTCAGCGTCACCTTCATAGATTGCTAGGAGTGAGTCTGCAATTGAGAGCACACTCAAGACATTTTCATACTCAGCCAGCAACTGGTCTTTCTGCTGAGGGGCCAGCCTCCACGTTGTCAGTACCTGAAACGCAGCGTCGCGGCGAGACTGTTGAGTTGCAGCATCCATGGCGTATCTCCGGTTGCGATTGTCACGCTTGTGAGTATAACCGAAGATGACTTGATGATGGCCACCGCCAAGGCGGCACAATTTCCAGGGTGTATGATGCCTTCTTAATAAGTAAGATTGGTAACGGGCGTCCAATTATAAGAACAAAAATGCTTAAAGGAATTAAACGATTTTTTTGGAATGTAAGAATCAACAAAATCGACAGTGGCAAAGCGACGCTCAAGAGGGGTTACTGGACGCTTTCTCCTTTAGTCACGAGATGATCAATGAGATTGGTCAGCATCGTTTTCCGACGAAATGCCTTCGGCTGCGCATTTACGTGTCGCGCTAGAACCTCGGGGTCACCGATAATATGCACTTCAGACAGAGCCCTCGTGATTGCCGTGTAGATCCAGCTTCTATCCAACATGGGGGAGTCTTTGAGTAAAATGATTATTCGATCAAACGGGCTTCCCTGAGCTTCTTGGAGCATTATCCCGTATCCGAGGCTAAGATCGTCAATCAAGGCACCTTCGAGTTCGACCACGTCGCCGGTATCTAGCTTGACTGAACCAACAACATCGCCCGTCTGGTCAACGCTAATAAGCTTTCCGAAACTCGTACTCTGCACTCCAACGCTGGGATGATTTTGCGTAAACAATACTTGGTCATGCAGCCTCAATTGAGGGCGAAAATCTTTTCCGTCCAGATTGCGGTTAAGCAGTGGAGACTGCCCATTTACCTGATCTTGTATTTCACGGTTAATCTTATCAACTAGCACTTTGGTCGGCGCTATTACACCAGACCCAGCAGGTTGCTGTACGTAGAGTTGAACGGCTTTTTCCAATGCTATATCGGGATCTGATAACTCGTGGAAATGGATGCTTCCCGTGCTGAGTAGCTCCGGCACTTCACCCAGATTGATCGCGTGGGAATACTCGGGAATACCAGTGGTCACTTTTGGGCGCTTTACAATGTCCAGCATTGTATTGGGCACATGTTTTGAACGTGTTAGGTCGCGCAGTATCTTGCCAACCCCAAGAGGCGGTGACTGACTGGGGTCGCCGGTCAAAACCAGCTTACAATTGGGGTTTATGTGATTGATGAGGCGGTACATCGTCGGAAGATCGATCATGGAGGCTTCATCAATGACCAACAATGCTTTTTCATGGATTACAGGGTCTTCGCGGAGGAATCGTGCAACCGTCATCGTCACATAGCCCACTGACTCATGCAGGCGCATTGCTGCTCGACCAGGCAAGGCTACCGCGTTAATGCTGTATCCCAGACGATCGGCGGCTCTCAAGAAGGCTGCTATTACAGTTGTCTTGCCGGTGCCTGCACCTCCGGTGATGGCGCTGATGCCCTCGGTAAGACTGGTATAGATTGCAAGCGCCTGCTGGCTGGTCAGCTCGTACGGCAGATCCCCGATGACGTCATTTACCAGCAGTTCTTCGTTCTCGGTGAGGGGCTGCCTGGCGTCAATCAAATGTTTTAGGCGCTTAGCGACAGCCAATTCTTGTATGGCTGTGGCCGTTGCGTGAAAACGTCCGTCCGGGTGATAAAGCGCAACATCAGGCGAGTTTTTCAGCCACTCAATACCCTCATTACAAAGCGCGGGCGACAAGAGATAGTCGGAAGCCTTTGTTTTTAGCTGGCTGACTTTAACCCACGTACTACCGTCCTTCATTTTATCCTTGAGGGCCTGCACCATCGCAGCTCGTGTCCGTTCCTGAGGATACCGTTTTTTCTCCCAAGCATGGCCGAAACGATGATTCAGGATACCGTCTACCTTTCTAAAGTCGAGCCCAAAGTGCAGCAGTTGATAAGGGTCAGCCTTAATGGCGTCAACGGTTCCAAGCCCATGGTGTCTAAGAATTCGCCTTTGGATAGAGTGAGGTATTCTGGCCTTTGACATCCACACTGTGTGCCGTAAGTTTACATATTTTTCATAACCGGTGAGCAAAGCCCTCATGGATTGTTCGGAGAGCAATTCAGAGAGGGCTTCATAATCCTCGGGAGCCCCGGCGGTTAACATCCGGTGTATGTCCTCACCGAATCTCGTCCAAATTTGGCGTGCTTTACCGTCTCCTATGCCCTTGAAAGCCTTGTCGTCGGCGATGAACTGCACAAATGTTTCGACGGTATCAGGCAGGAGAAACTCAAGGGTTTCCGGCTCCCGATACTGGTGCTCCTGCGTTTTGATATGACCTTGATCACGCAGGTAGGTTCTTTTGTGACCTTCTACGCGCCAGATCTGCCCTGGAGTCGGGTCAACAGGCAAACATTCTGAATTCGCAACGATAGACACGTTGTAGGTTGCCGATGCAATGGTCTGATCTTCTCGAACCGGAACGCCACGGATAATTGTTGCTGTAGCGCGACGGAACGGCACTTGTGTGACGCGCACAAGCTCGGATGCACGAGTTAGCTCGGGCATTTTAAAAACACACTTAAACCATCGTTTACCGCGTCAACCGTTTCTTGGTGAGCCGCGAGCCGCGCCTTTAGTCGCGCATTTTCCTGCTGCAATTTTTCAAACTGCACTTTGAGATCCTGATTCTCTGCTTCGAGCTTCCCGAGCCGGCCGTGATCCAACGCATGCTTCTTGGATGAGGCATCATAAAGCTTTGGTGTTGCTAGAGATTGCTCTCCCACCTCCGTCAGTGGCGGCAGCACGCCGCGCTCTCTGAGTTGGTCTTCAAGAGCTTTTAGAACAGCTTTTACTTTTTCATTTTTCTTGATGGCTTGATCGGACAAGCCAGCCAACTCCTTGACTTTCTGCCTATTTAGGATGCCTTTAGGCGCATAGACGATCTGACGAAAATCCTCATCAGACATTGACTTCGCCCATCGATGAAAATTTTCGAGATAGATCCGACCCTGTTCCTGCGGACTCGGCACTACTCAGCCTCCAAACGGTTATTTAGTGCTGTGTACAGCGTTGTGCGGGACACGCCATACTCTTTTGCTAAATCGCTCTTAGAGGCCCCATTAGAGAGCTTCAAAGCGATCTCTGAGAGATCCTCATGCGACAATGATTTCCTACGCCCGATCTGCTTGCCTCGCTTTCTAGCTGCCTCCAGACCTTCCTTTCGCCGTTGGCCAATCAGACTTCGTTCAAATTCGGCAAAAGCTCCAAGCATATGCAGCATGAGCGATGCCATGGGATCATCTTTCTGGGACGCAAAGGTCAAACCCTCGGAGTGGAATCGAACAGTCACATCGCGCTTTACCAGATCATCAACGATTGAAAGCAGGTCAGACATGTTGCGGGCAAGGCGATCAATGCTGTGGACATGGAGAGTGTCGTGTTCTCTAAGGTAATCGAGGCAAAGTTTGAGAACTTCTCTCGATCCTGCGTTCCGTGCCGATAATCTTTCTTCAAATACCTTATCTAGCTTGACGCCATCAAGCTGACGATCAGTCTTCTGAGAAGCCGTTGAAACCCTAATGTAACCAACTTGTTTTCCTGACATAAAACCTCGCCAAAACGTTCAAAAATCATTATATGCTTTCTGAACGACATGTCAAGAATTACCATTATATGGTTTTTGGACAACACTTTTATTGACATACGGACGCTTAGACAAAGTGTTCAAAAAGTATAGTTTAATGAACAGACGAGGATGTCGTTTCTGTTGTCCATCTTGTTGCTTTACATGTATAGCAGTGGCAAGACACGAGAGGGACATGATCACAACGTCCACACGAGGGTAAAGTGACTAGATAACCTTCCCTGGTTGTAATGGCACCGAAATCATATTCATCTCTGAAATCTCGGTATTTATTGGCTAAGGCGTCAGGTAGCGGGAAATCGTCTTGAAAAAGGTCAAATCTCGGCACCTGGGAACTCAGAGTGGATCTACGATCCATAAATTTTGAAATCATCCACCCACCACACGCTTCACATGAACAACCAGAAAAGGTATACGTTGGAAACCTAATATACAGCTTTGACTGCCAGTTTAGACCGTAAACTTCTGATATCCTTTTATTTGTCTCTTTATTAATGTAATAAGAGTCTAATATTGGTTTCCAACAAATGACCTCACCCATAATCGCTCTCCAAAATTCCGGCCTCTGCACTAAACAGCAAATAATGCCTGCCATTAAAATCCGATCCAAACGCAATTATTCCATCATAATATCTGTTCAGGCAATACCAAATAATGACTGAGAAAGGGCTGAAAAGGCCAGTGGACTGGGCGGGCCGCAAAGGCATACATTAATACAACTGAAAAATCAACTCCACTTAGATTGATCTTAGCAGACTTCAGCTAACAACATTTAGATCGAAACCAAAAACAATACCTTAAATATCTTTCAAACAAACCAGTTGGGGTAGCACTTTTCATAAACAGCTTTCATTTTTTCAAATTTGCGAGCGATATATCTACGGCCAACCCTACCTGACTCATGCTCAACTAGAATCATCGGTTGGCTCCAACAAATCTTTTTCAGCTCTTCACGCAATACTGGATCCCTGAAAACCAATTTATTCCACAGCATCTCCTCCAATCCGACTTCACCATCTACCGAAGCTGCATAAAGTAAAAGGTCTTTGTCTGGCTCCGGATGGTATCGATAGACTCCACGGCGCACCGCTCTATCCATACTAAGTTTCAATCTTTCAAACTCTAACCTTTGAGGTGGATATAACTTTATGAGATGAGACCTCACCTGCTCAAATATAACATCTTCACTATCTACTCCTAGCTCAGGATCAAATAAATCAGGGTCCTGCCACTTTGATATCTGCTCATCTATTTTAATTGGAGGTAGATATTCTGAATTAAAACTTGCCAATACCTCTTGGTCCTGGAGACACGGCTTCCAAACTGCTCGCAAAGGCTCTGCTATATCTCGCAATGCAAGTGCAGTATGCTGTGAAACCTCAAGTCTTTCATAAAGCCGCCACGATTCATATACAGGTCTATAATAGCTATTTGCCTCTAAAACAGACTCATCATCAAATATCGGCTTTGCATAGGACTTTTGCAGCCTCTGATTTCCTGAAAAACAAGAGAGCATGTCCATCCAATCATCTTCGTCAACTTGTGAAAAAAAATCAGTTCGCCGAAGAAAATTTATTAGAATGTCGTCTGGGATATTCTGGTTTGTAATTAAAGCTCTTATCGCCTCTAAACCTTCATCGTCAAGATTCTCAGCGATATCATCAAGGATATCATCCACCCAGTTCCTGGCGGTTTTATCTCTAGACACACCCACACCAGAGAGCGCGGCATATCTAATACTGCTGTCTTCAAGTGAATATAAGCGCTTCATGGTATTACTCGAAGCTCCAAATTTAGCAAGCCCGAAGTTTACTAACGAGCTATTGAGCGCTAGGAGTTCTTTTTCAAAGGTTCTCTCCTTGCTCCAAGGATAATTCTCACTTGGATCGAAGGGATTAGTTTTCAGCCATCTGTAAATATATTCTGGTGAATGAAATGGTAAGTCATCCGGAGCGAAGTCTGCGTGAGCCTCTGAGTCATAAATATCCATTTTGATTTCCCACAATCGATCAACTTTGAGATCGCAATAGCCATTATCCTGCGGCACTAGATTTCAAGTCTTGCGAGGATGGAACTGGCCCACGCTTCGCAGTTGCGCAGTTGGAATTCTTATCTCTATTCTGCCTGCCGCACTCAGAGCCCCCATTACTCTGATAGGGGGCAACTCGGTCATGATAGTTGAGAATCTAGGCAGAGACCCTAGGAATTTCGATCGGCTACCGTGAAGTGCGGAGGGTTCAGCATAAGAGGAGGCATCAAGATCTCAGACGCGGTGCAAACTAAACGGAACAGTGAAACTGTCCAGAGTCCCCCGCGTGCTTTGAAGGTCTGGTAACATCGTGGTCAAAAGCAAGAAACAGAGTGAGAGTACTACCCTCTCGTTCCCATTCAGAGTGGTAATGGACTATTTTCCTAGCATGACATTGATCAGCCTAAAAGATCTCGAAGCCCACCTCTGGCACGCCGCACATATCATAACCGGCCCAATTGATGCCTCAGACTACAAGACCTACATCTTCCCGATTCTATTCTTTAAGCGAATCTGCGACGTCTACGACGAAGAGTTCGCCGACGCGATGGAGAAGGTTGGAGACGCAGACCTGGCCGCCCAGAGCATGTTCCACCGTATTCAGATTCCCTCTGAATGCCATTGGCGGCATGTATTTGAGCAGACCAAAGACATCGGTCAAGCGCTGAAAGACGCCTTTCGCGGGATCGAGCTGGCAAACGACAAGCTCCACGGCATCTTCGGGGACGCGAGCTGGACCAACAAGGATCGTCTGCCGGATGAATTGCTGGCCACTCTACTGAACCACTTTAACCAGGTTAATCTTGGTGTCCGAAGCGTCCGCGATGACGACATGGGGCGTGCGTACGAATATCTGATTAAGCGCTTTGCGGATAAAGCGAACAAAAAGGCTGGTGAATTCTACACGCCACGAACCATTGTTCGGATGATGGTAAACATCCTGGATCCCAAGGCTGGAGAGAGTGTTTACGACCCAGCTTGCGGTACAGGGGGGATGCTGCTCGAAACCATTCACCACGTCCGTGAGAATGGCGGAGATCCGAGATTGCTTAGGATCAAAGGACAGGAGAAAAACCTGACCACCGAGGCCATCGCGAGGATGAACCTGTTCCTTCACGGACAGGAAGATTTCGAGATCGTGCGTGGCGATACACTCCGACACCCCAAATTCTTGATCAATGACCGCCTCGAAACATTCGATTGCGTAATAGCCAACCCGCCTTTCAGTCTCAAAGAGTGGGGGCAAAATCTTTGGTCGAGCGACCCTTACGACCGAAATCGATACGGACTGGCTCCAAAAACCAATGGTGATTTTGCTTGGGTTCAGCACATGTTCTCTTCCCTCAACGACCAAGGTCGCATGGCCGTTGTTCTCCCCCATGGAGTTTTGTTCCGAGGCGGTGCGGAAGGAGAGATAAGAACGCAGCTTCTGCAAGAGAACAGGATCGAGGCCATCATCGGCGTTGCACCCAACTTGTTTTACGGTACAGGGATACCTGCCTGCATTCTTGTTCTGCGCAAACAACGCCCAGCCGACCATCAAGACCATGTGCTGGTCATTAACGCGGAAGAAATTTTCACCAAGGGCCGAGCACAGAACATCTTATCAAACGCTCAAGCCGACCAAATTTTTGAGATCTACAGCGATCAAGAGGCCTCTGGCCCCGCTGGGGAACCAGTTGAAGGTAAAGCCCGCTGGGTTCCTCTGCCTGAAATTGCAGAGAACGAGTTCAATCTGAACATTGCACGATATGTTCAGAAGCCTCTTGATGAAGAATCAATCTCTGTCGAGGAAGCTTTGAAGGATTTTCAGGAAAAACTGACTGCCCTGGAAAAAGCAGAGCACGAGCTTGAGGAACTGCTAGTACAGGAGGGCTTTGAACTATGAACAAACGACAATTGGAAGACCTTCTCTGGGGTGCTGCGGAGTTTCTACGGGGCCAAATCGATGCGTCGGACTACAAGCAGTATATTTTCCCTCTGCTTTTCTATAAGCGCCTATCCGACGTCTACTTGGATGAGTACACAGAAGCACTGGAACTGAGCGATGGTGATGCCCACTACGCCACAATGCCCATGTTCCACCGATTCGATATTCCGGAAGAGGCACGATGGGAAAAGGTACGCAACACCAGTAAGAACATTGGTGAAGCGATCCAGAGCGCTCTTAGGCTGATTGAAGCAAAAAACGAGAGACTCCATGGTGTATTCGGTGATGCCCAATGGACAAACAAGGAGCGCCTGCCTGACCACCTTCTCGCGGATCTGATCCAGCACTTCAGCAGAATTCCTCTGGGAATCAAATCTGTCAATCAGGACGACCTGGGTGAGGCCTATGAATATCTGATCAAGAAATTTGCAGACGATTCAGGCCACACTGCTGCCGAATTCTACACGAACCGAACCGTAGTCCACCTGATGACGAGGATTATGGGCTTGAAGCCAGGTGAGACCGCTTACGACCCGACCTGTGGTACTGGAGGCATGCTGTTAAACGCAGTTATGGACCTTCGAGCCCAGGGCGAAGAATGGCGATCAGTGAAACTTTACGGCCAGGAAGTAAACCTGCTCACCTCCGCCATCGCCCGCATGAACATGTTCCTCCATGACATTGAGGAATTTGACGTGTTGCGCGGTGACACGCTCGGCGATCCCAAGTTTGTACAGAACGATCAGCTAAAGCAGTTTGATGTGATTTTTGCGAACCCGCCCTACTCCATCAAAAAGTGGAATCGTGACAAGTTTGGGGCAGATCCGTATGGCCGCAACCTCTATGGAGCGCCTCCACAGGGCTGCGCCGACTACGCATTCTTCACCCATATTATCAAAAGCCTGAAACCTGATACCGGGCGAGCTGCGATGCTCTGGCCACATGGCGTACTGTTCCGGGATTCAGAGCAAGCCATACGCAAACAGGTGATTGAATCGGACATTATCGAAGCAGTAATCGGCTTGGGGCCAAACCTGTTCTATAACTCACCTATGGAGTCCTGCGTAGTAGTGCTCAATTGTAATAAGCCTGCTGAACGAAAAAACAAAGTCTTATTTATTAATGGTGTTCAGCACGCTACCCGCGAACGCGCTCATAGTCGGCTATCCGATGAGGACTTGACGATCTTGTGTGAGGCCTATTTCGATCCGGAAAGCCAAAGCAGAATTGCCGCTTTGGTAGATATAAGCACCATCCAAGAACATCGTCACAACCTATCAATTCCACTTTATGTGCAGACAACCAGCGATAGTGAAGTGCATGACATTGAACACGCTATCGAGTCGTGGAAAGTTAGTCGCCTTCAACTAAAGAAACAAAGCAACGAACTATATGAGAGCCTCGCAAAATTAGGTTACGTGGTAGAAAAAAATGTGTGACAAAGAAGAAGTAAAGTTTGGTGATATTTGCCGCGAGGTTAAACTTACCACCAAGGATCCTATCACTGATGGTTACGAGCGTTATGTTGGGCTTGAGCATATGGACTCAGGGTCACTTAAGCTAAAACGTTGGGGAATTATTTCAGAAGATAAACCGAGTTTCACTCGCGTTTTCAGGAAAGGTAATATTCTATTTGGCAAGCGACGCCCTTATCTTAAAAAAGCCGCTATTGCTGATTTTGACGGTGTCTGTTCTGGAGATATTATTGTCATAGAACCTAGCCAAAAACTTTCTGTACCAGAAGTTCTTCCTTTCATTGTTCAGTCGGAGGAATTTTGGCAATGGGCCATCAAAACTTCTTCGGGGTCACTTTCTCCGAGAACAAAATTTAAGTCTCTCGCAGAATTTTCACTCAAAATATCTAACGACCAAGAAAAACTAAAGTCCGCATCGACCATCCTCAACCATACGGTAGCTAATATAGCTCTCAAAGAAGATTTGATTCATCAGTCAGAATTACTGATGCAAGTTTTAATCATCGAAAAATTATTCAAGGGGACACCGGGAAAATACCGAAAGCTTGGAGATATAAGTAGAATTATCGACCCAAACCCAAGTCACCGCTATCCAGAATCTGTAAAAAATGGAGTTCCTTTACTCTCGACAGAAAATTTTGATGGTATAGACGGATTTTCTTTAGAAGACTGCAAAAATGTTGACGAAGGTATTTATGAAGAACAAGAAAATAGATGCCAATACTCCGAATACGACATTGTTTTTGCGCGAAAAGGACGGATTGGTTTTTCAAGATTTTACGGAAAAGGAAAAAAGTGTTTTTCTCACACAATAGCATTGATAAAGCCAGATCCAAAAATCGTGCTTCCGGAATATTTGCTGTGGACGCTACGCTCAACAAAAACAATCAGAAACATTGAAAACAGAATGAACAGCAATAGTGGTGTACCTACCTTAGGACTAAAGCACCTATCAGAAGTAGAAATTCCCGTATTGCACTTTTCGGATCAAATAGAATTAGTTAAAAGTTTAAACGCTTTGAATAACATAAGGAATCAGGCGCAATCAAGTAAAGCTTATTCGAACGATATCGTTAAGGAAATTACTAGAAGGCTATAGCATGTTTAACGAGCAAACTGTCACAGAAAATGGAATTATAGACCGCTTAAAAGGACTTAGCGGCGCTAAATGGAGTTACTGCCACGGTGAGAACCTGCCGAAACAAGGGCAGGATATCTTCGTGGATGAGTGGCTGAGAGACGCGCTTTGTTCGTTGAACCCAGATATCGCCAAGCGGCCGGATTATGCCGATGAGGTGATTTACAAGCTACGCGGCGTCGTACTAGAAGCTCGCCACACCGGCTTGGTAAAGGCCAACGAAAATTGCCAGGAATGGTTGATGGCCGAGAAGACCTTGCCCTTCGGCGAAAATGGCGACCACATCACCATCAATTTGATTGATTTCGATAACATCGATAACAACCACTTTGTCGTGGCCCAGCAGGTGCACTTTATCGCCGCCACGGAAGTTTTTTTCGATATTGTGCTCTATATCAATGGCATTCCGTTGGTGGTGGGTGAAGTCAAAACTGCTACTCGCCCAAGCGTCACCTGGCAGGATGGCGCAGCGGACTTTATCGGTGGCAGCAAGCATTACTGGAAAAATGCTGAACCCTTCTTCGTCCCCAACCTGCTGTGCTTCGCTTCAGAGGGTCGGACCTTCGCGTATGGTGCGATAAACGCTGGCCCCAAAGACTGGGGGCCCTGGCATACCACCGAACAGGAAGAAGAGCAGCTCACCGGCATGGCTTCAGTTCTTGGGAGTGTTGAAGGATTACTGAACCCTCAAACGCTACTTCAGATCCTCGAATCCTTCGCTCTCTTCTCAACCATCAAGACCGGCAAAAAAACGCCACCCAGGCGCATCAAGCTGCTTCCTCGTTATCCTCAATTTGAAGCTGCCAAGCAAATCGTCGAACGCGTCAAAAGCGGTTACCCCAAAAAAGGTTTGATCTGGCACTTCCAAGGCTCTGGTAAGTCCCTACTGATGCTTTATGCGGCCCGCATGCTACGAGCTGACAATAACCTAAAAAACCCCACCGTTCTTGTCGTGGTGGACCGGCGGGACCTTGATAGTCAGATCAGCGAGACCTTTGGCGGTGCAGACGTCAAGAATCTCATCAAAGTCCACAGCTGCAAGAACCTAGGCCAGCACATTGAGCAGGATAGCCGGGGCATTCTGATTACCACCATCTTCAAATTCCAGGATGTCGAGATCGATGAAAGCAACTCGAAAGGCCTGAATGATCGGGACAACATCATTGTGCTGGTGGACGAAGCGCATCGCACCCAGGAGGGCTCCCTAGGTGACAAGATGCGCTGGGCCCTGCCGAACGCACACTTCTACGGCCTGACAGGCACTCCTATCTCCAGCATCGAACGAAATACATTCAAGCTTTTTGGCGCAGACGAGGATCCTGGCCGATATATGAATCGGTACAGCTACAAGCAGTCCATTCGAGACAGAGCCACCGTACCGGTTAAATTCGAGCCACGCTTGGCTGAGCTACGTGTTGACCGAGCTACCATTGATAAGGAATTTGAGCGCTTGGCTCAGGAGCACGCTTTGGATGCAGACGAGAAAACTGCTCTGTCTACGCGGGCTGGAAAACTCGCGGTCATGTTGAAAGCCCCTAAGCGTATGGAGGCTATAAGTGACGATATCGTTAGCCACTTTACCAGCCACGTGAAGCCGAAAAAGTTGAAAGGTATGGTGGTTGTTTATGACCGTGATGCCTGTGTGCAGATGTACTACTTGCTGGGGCAGAAGCTTGGTTTTAATGCAGTCGAAGTGGTCATGAACGTCGATCAAGCCCAACTCAAAGTGCAAAGTGGTGGAAAACAGGGAAAGGAGAACAAAGACTGGCGCAAATGGAAAAAAGAACTAGGGCTGCCAATTGCTCAAGAGGACTTCGAGCGCTGGCAAGAGATTGACGGTAACGATCAACTCCAAAAGGACTTGATTGAGTCTTATAAAGATCCAGCGCACCCACTCCAGCTTCTGGTTGTCACTGCAAAGCTTCTTACCGGTTTTGACGCTCCCATCTGCTACTGCATGTACTTGGACAAGCCACTTCGTGATCACACGTTGTTACAAGCAATGTGTCGCACCAACCGCCTCTATGAGGCAAACGGCGCACGTAAGGAAATGGGATTGATCATCGATTACCTTGGGGTCTTCGAAAACCTTCGCACTGCCCTTGCATACAATCCAGATGAAATTGACGGTGTTGTCGAAGGCATCGAACGGTTCAAAGAGATGCTCCCTACACAGATTCAAAAGTGCCTGGCGTTTTTTCCGGGTGTCGATAGGTCTTTGGAGGGCTTCGAAGGCATTATTGCAGCGCAGGAAGGCCTACCGACAAATTCAAAACGAGATGAATTTGCTGCCGCATTTGGTGTTCTCAGTAAACTCTGGTCAGCAATCAATCCAGACCCATTCCTCACTCCCTATCGAAATGACTACAAGTGGCTTGCCCAAATCTATGAAAGCGTCCGTCCGATTGGGCAAACCGGTTCACTAGTCTGGGCTGCACTCGGGCCGGAAACGATAAAAATGATCCACGAGCACACCGATATTAACCGTATTAGAGACGATATCGATGAACTGGTAATGGATGAGCACGCAATCTTTACTCTCACTGCGTATTCCAGACCAAGGTTGCCACTGATTCCAGACGAAGCCTGCCACCCATTCCACGCGAAAGCTGCCACTGATTCCACGGCAAAGCTGCCACCCTGGCAGGCTGCCTGACTCGCCCCATCGAAG
>Ga0208300_100965_pt1 | contig 14411 bp, 12 predicted proteins | sample 23_taG_FD_184096 | JGI IMG/M metagenome (GOLD analysis project Ga0208300, IMG submission 184096) | Marine viral communities from Cariaco Basin, Caribbean Sea - 23_WHOI_OMZ (SPAdes) (version 2) | ecosystem: Environmental > Aquatic > Marine > Oceanic | place: Caribbean Sea: Cariaco Basin... | reverse complement strand
GGCACCACATCATCGGCCAGTTTTTCAAACCTGAGACGAAGAGAATCCTTGAGAGCCATTGTTTGTTAACTTCCCGAGTTTTTTCACCTGCTGTCAGTGTAGTCAGCACTCAGAAAATCCACCAGCCTCCACCGGATTCGGCTTCCTCCCGACGCTCCCGTTCGCGCTCCAGACGGGCGTATTCCTTTTCCAGCTTTTCGATCTTGCGGTCGGTTTCCAGGGGCACCGTCGGGCCGCCGCCAAACGGCCAGAACCAGGACGCCGATTCATACTTGCCCTCTTCCTTCAGGCGCTCGATTTCAATCTCGCGCTCTTCCTCGAGCAGCGCCAGCCGGCGTTCATAATCCACATCCTCAGTGGCTTCGACGATCGACGTGGCGGCATGGTTGGGGGCCAGCAGATCACTGTTCAGGAAACGGGTGGAGACAATCTCCTCCGCCTGCATCGCGTAATCCCGGGTTACCAGCTGCAGTTCGCCCTGGGCAAGTGGATGGTCCGGATCCAGCTCCGGATGCCGTTTTTCGGGTTCCGAGAGCTCGTTGTAACGCAGGTAATAGATCTGCCCCGGCTCAACCTGAAGCGTGGCATCGGCAATCAGGCTCAGACTGAAAGAATTGAGCCCTTCCAGGCCCAGCAATGGCCGACGCATGGCGATGTCCCGTTCACCCGGGCTGACCTCGAGCCAGGTATAACTGTCATTGCGGATATTGAAGTAGTGCTTGTCATCGATGTAGACGCTCGGCGCTTCGATTTCATCGGCCGCCCACTGGGAGTGCGGCCGGTAGAAATACAGCAACGCATTCCGGCGATCCCACTTGTCGTTGGCAATATGCACGAAGTCAGAGCCGGAGACCGGATGCAGGTAGGAACCAACACTCTTGCCGATCGACTGGTAAACCGTACAACCCGACAACGCCAGCAACAGAAACACCACAGCCAGCGGCCGGAGAAAGGACAGAACGGAAGGCACTCGGGTTTTCATTGTTGTTAACTCTTCATCCTGATTGCGACTTGCCTGATCATAACAACTGCAAAAACCCAGAACTGAGAGCTACCGCAAGGGATGACTACAAACCGTTACAAAACCCGAAATGCCCGATACTGCTCAACCGAAAAGCCTGCCTACTGACGGCTTACCTGAGTCCGAAGCTGGTTCACCTCCTCGGAAAGCCGAACCAGCCGGGAAGTCAGCTGCGAGCGTGATGCATCAATCGATTCCACCGCCCGCTTCAAACTTGCCAACTCATTCCGGAGCGCCTGAACCCGGCCATCATCAGACAGCTGATCGGTCTCCCGCTCAAGGGCCGAAATCCGCCCCTCCATGCCGCTGATCCCCAGCTTCTGCTCCTGCTCAAACCGCCGGATCCGGCTTTCGATCACCTGATCCACATCCGCCAGCTGCTGACTCAGCCTGGTCAGCTGCTCCGTTGCCTGCCGGTTTGCATCCTGCAGCGCCGTTATCGACGTCTGGGTCTGCTGCTTCAGAGACGCGATATCCGCCGACAGCGATGTCTGAACCTTCTCTACCGAGGCCTCGAGCGCACCAATCGCCTTCCGCCCCTCAGCCAGCCCGGATTCCAGAGCCGCGATCCGCTCCTGATGCTCATCCAGGCGCTTCTTGTTACGCTCATTGGCAATCGCCCAGAGTTTACGGATCTCACTATCTGCCGTATCCAGCCGCTTCTTCTGCGCCGCGAGCTGATCCTCCAGCGATGCCCCCCGCTCCTGAAGCGTCTCACCCGTCTCGGAAAGGTCTCCCTGGAACCGCGCCAACGCCAGCTTACTCTGCCGCGCCCAATAATCGGCCTCCTCAAGCTGACTCTCGAGAACCTGCATCCGCTGATACTGCGAATACCAGGCCACCCCGGCCCCGACAGCCACGACAATCACCAACAGCCAGAGCACCGCCAGACTGCCACGACCACTACCCCCGTTACCTCCCTTGCCACCGTTACCACCGCCAGCCGGCCGCTCGCGCCGCGGTGGCTCGCCCTTCCCGGCGGCAGATGGCTTCGGCTTTCTCTCCGCCGCAGCCCTGGGCTCGGCACTACCTATCGGTCGTTCGGCTCTCAGCTCATCATCATCTGGACGGATGGGTTCCATTACAGCTCCTGACTATGGACGGTTTAAACAATAAGGATCGATAATACCTGCACTTGTTCGCATGTGAAAATGAAGCCGGGCTAAGGCTGCCACTACCACAAAGTTCAGGGGGCAGGATGGAGGCTCTTTCCGGAAATGTCTGAAGCCATGGATGGCTTCAGTCAAGCGCACAGGGATGTGCTCGTAGCGGTTTCCGGAAAGAGCCTCCATCCTGCCCTGCCTCCGAAGCCAGAAGTTTGCATGGTAGGTAGCCAAAACATACAATGGCCGGCTTTCCAATTATCACAGGACTGTTGCATATGCAGCCGCTTGTAGGTCTCATCATGGGCTCCAAATCCGACTGGCCCACCATGGAACACGCCGCCAACATGCTAGAAAAACTTGGCGTACCCTATGAAACCAAAGTCGTCTCGGCCCACCGCACCCCGGATCTGCTGTTTGACTACGCCAAAACCGCCGCAGACCGTGGCCTGAAAGTCATCATCGCCGGCGCCGGCGGCGCAGCGCACCTGCCAGGCATGGTTGCCTCACAAACCGCCCTGCCCGTTCTGGGCGTGCCGGTTCAGTCCAAAGCCCTGAATGGCCTCGATTCCCTGCTATCCATCGTCCAGATGCCCGGCGGCATTGCCGTTGGCACACTGGCCATCGGCAAAGCCGGGGCCACCAACGCTGGCCTACTGGCAGCACAGATTATCGGCACCTCCGACAACAACGTCCGAAAAGCCGTCGAACAGTTCCGGGCAACACAGACCCAAACGATCCTGGACAATCCTGATCCGCAGGACCAGTAACGCAATATTCGGAGCAAGAAGCGGGCGGGACCTTGTGTCCAAAACACGCTACGAGCACATCCATGTGCGCTTGTTTCGGGCCGTCCCTGGCCCTCAACAGTTTTGGACACAAGGTCCCGCCCGCTTCCCGGACTTTTGAACCACGCCGTTCAGTGGCAAGATCAACCACTGATCAGGAAATTTGCCAATCTCGGTGTTGAAATGTGGTTCAAGGTTTAGCACCAGAGCTTGATGATCGGGTTGGGGAGCGCTTTCCAAAACTGTGCGGAGCCATGGATGGCGGAGCCCAAGCGTCACAGGGATGTGCCGCAAGGAGCGTGTTTTGGAAAGCGCTCCCCAACCCGATCACACCACCCAAGTTAATTGCCGAACATAAGGCAGGAGAACACAAATGAGAATTGGTGTACTGGGCGCCGGCCAACTGGGAAGAATGCTGGCGCTGGCCGGATACCCCCTGGCCAAGACCTTTGTCTTCTATGACATGTCCGGCAGCCCCAGCGCCGGCCTTGGTGAAGTCATCATCGACCGCGATGGCGAATACCTGGACGACTTCCTCTCCCGGGTTGACCGCGTGACCTACGAATTTGAACACCTGCCGGTCGAGGTAGCCGAGAAAATTGCCGCCCACAAACCCGTGCACCCGGGCCCCCGGGCCCTTCAGGTTTGCCAGAACCGCGAGGCGGAAAAAACCCTGTTCGGGCAACTGGGCATTCCCACGCCGGAGTGGAAAATTGCCGACAGCGCCGCGTCCCTGAAAGCCGCTGCCGAAGAGCTTGGCTGCCCGGTGGTCGCGAAGTCCAATACCGAAGGGTACGACGGCAAAGGCCAGGCCGTGCTCAGAAGCCCGGAAGACGCAGCGGCCGCCTGGGAATCCATCGGTCACCCGCGGCTGATCGTGGAAAAGTTTGTCGACTTCCAGCGGGAAGTATCGATCATCGCGGTCAGGGCCGAAGACGGCGAGCTGGCGTTCTACCCGATGGCTGAGAATACCCACCACGAAGGCATCCTGCGCTATTCGATTGCGCCGGCTCCCGGACTTGAAAGGCATATCCAGGAAGACGCCGAGCGGTACATCAAGGCACTACTGAACGAATTGGACTATGTTGGTGTATTGACCCTTGAGCTGTTCGAGACGAACGAAGGCGTGGTGGCCAACGAGATGGCCCCGAGGGTTCACAACTCCGGGCACTGGACCATTGAAGGCGCAATGACCAGCCAGTTCGAAAACCATATCCGCGCGGTTAGCGGACATCCCCTGGGGAATGTCGCGCCCCGCGGCGTGAGCTGCATGATCAATATCATTGGCGAGCATGGCGACATCGAGCGCATCCTCGAACTGCCTTATGCCCACGTTCACCTCTATAATAAAGGTGAACGGCCTGGCCGGAAGCTGGGCCATGTAAACATTCTTGCAGACAGCTACGAAGAACTGGTGTGGCGGGTGAAGAACTGCGCGCAGTTCCTGCCCGGCAGCCCCGAGTTTAAAAGTTCTTTAACAGCAAAGGGTTGATCTGACTCAAATCGACCCTATATTAGGACGACGTACATCCACATAAATAGAGAGACAGGGAGAACGACCTCATGGCATTTGAACTTCCCGCACTGCCTTATGAAAAAAACGCACTGGAACCGCACATCTCTCAGGAAACCCTTGAGTACCATTACGGCAAGCATCACAACACCTATGTGACCAAGCTGAATGGTCTGATCGAAGGCACAGACAACGCCAACAAGTCGCTTGAGGAAATCATCAAGAGCGCAAGCGGCCCGCTGTTCAACAACGCCGCGCAGGTATGGAACCACACGTTCTACTGGCACTGCATGAGCCCGAATGGTGGTGGTGAGCCCACTGGTGCTGCCAAGGAAGCCATCGAGAAAGCCTTTGGTTCTTTCGAAGACTTCAAGAAAGAGTTCAACGACAAGGCCGCCAACAACTTCGGTTCCGGCTGGACCTGGCTGGTGAAGAAGGCTGACGGCAGTGTTGGTATCGTCAACACCAGCAATGCGGAAACTCCGCTGACCGGCGCCGACAAGCCGGTACTGACTGTCGATATCTGGGAGCATGCGTACTACATCGATTACCGCAATTCCCGTCCGAACTACCTGGAAGCGTTCTGGAACCTGGTCAACTGGGATTTCGTCAACGAAAACCTGGCCTGATCGGAAGCCGACTTCCGTATGCAGCCGTGAAACGCTGCAGTAAGAACGCCCGCCCTGCGCGGGCGTTCTTGTGTCTGTCATACCAAAGCAATTACAAATTGATACAACCGTACCCTGTAATCTTTGAAAAAATCGCCGATACTCAAAGCAGTTAGCGCAGCTGTAAACCATACTAACAAGCGACGTTCAGGGTAAGCCCCCACACGCATCGCCCCGTCTGCGATGCCGTTACCCTGACGAACCCGGATGTAAAGACAGGCCTGAATGCAGAAATCCTTCGAGGTTGAACATCGCCTGGGCTATCGAATCTTACGGTGGATTCTCTCCGTGGCCCTTATCAGCGGCATCATTGTCAGCACGGTGCAGGTGATCCTGGACGCCCAGCGCGTGTCTGCGGGCCTGGACAACGAAGCCAACCAGACCATTGCCATGGTGAAGGATGCAGCCACCCAGGCCGTGTTCAGCATTGATGCCGAACTGGCGCAGCAGGTGGTCGACGGCCTGTTTGCCAAACAAGCGGTACACATGGCACGAATCGCCCATCCGGATGGCGAGCCCCTGGGCAATCGCAGCCGCCCCCTCCAGGAAACGGCCTTCCGGCCCGTAACCGATCCGATTTTCGGCGCCGAACGCCTGTTCCGGAAGCCACTGTTCAGAGAGGGCAACCCCGAGACAATTTACGGTTACCTGGATGTTCACTATGACACCGCACCGGCAGCCGGCACCTGGCTCGACCGGGCCGCTGTTACTTTCGCCTCGGGAATAGCCACCGCGCTTATTCTGGGCATGGTGCTGTTCTACGTGTTCCACCTGCTGCTCACCCGGCCATTGTTGAGAATTGTCCGCTCGGTCAAACAGGTTGATCCGGCCCATCCGGATGATCGCCTGGTAACTGTTCCCGCCGGCCACCAGAGTGATGAACTGGGGCTGTGGGTGAATGCCACCAACAATCTGCTGGTCGCCATCGGTGATAGCCAGAAACGCCACCGGGAGGCTGAAGACCGGGTCAGCCGACTGTCCCGCTATGACCAGCTGACCGGTTTGCCCAGCCGCGATACCTTCATGGAGCTGCTGGGCAGAGACATCGAAGACGCCGACAAACGGAACACGCTGCTGTCTCTGATTGTCTGTGGCATTGACGATTTCAAGTCCGTGAACGAACAGTGCGGTTTCCGTACCGGTGATCTTATCCTGCAAACGGTGGCAGACCGGCTTACCAGCAAACTGGATAATGCCCGCTTCACCCTGGCCCGCCTGGGCAGCGACCAGTTCGTGATTGTCGAGAAAGGCCTCCGGGACGGCTTCCAGGCCGCCGACACTGCCGAACGCATCCTCGACTGCATCAGCACCCCCATGCTGGTTGACGATCAGACCATCGCCATGACAGCAACCATGGGCGTTGCCCTGTTCCCGTCGGACACCGATCAGGCCGACCGGCTTCTGCAAAGTGCCGAACAGACCATGACCCTGGCCAAGCAGAATGGCCATAATCACTTCCAGTTCTACGTTGCCAGCATCGACCAGGAAATCCGGGACCGGAAACAGCTGGAGAAGGACCTTTCCCAGGCCCTCGCAAACCATCAGTTCCATCTTGTCTACCAGCCCCAGATCAATCTGGAGAGCAAACGGGTCATCGGGGCGGAGGCCTTACTAAGGTGGGAGCACCCCACCCGCGGGCTGGTGCCACCGGACTTTTTCATTCCCGTGGCGGAGTCCAACGGCTCCATCGTCGAGATCGGCCAATGGGTCCTCGATCAGGCCTGCTGGCAGGCCTCCCGCTGGGCCTCCGATGGCTCGCCACTGCGCATTGCGGTAAACCTCTCAGCCGTTCAGCTACGGCAGGCAACCATCGTTGACGACATCCTCGACACCCTTAAACGACACCGGATCCCGGCCGGGCGACTGGAACTGGAAGTAACCGAAACCAGCTTCATGACCAACTTGTCCGACGCCGTGGCCAAACTGCACCGCCTGCACAAGGCCGGCATCAGCATCGCGGTGGACGATTTCGGCACCGGTTATTCGTCCCTCACCTATCTCAAGCAGATGCCGGTCCAGCACCTGAAAATCGACAAGCAGTTTATTCGCGACCTGCTGGTGAACGAGGAAGACACCCGGATAGCCAACACCATTATCGATCTGGGCAAGAGCCTGAACCTGTCGGTGGTGGCGGAGGGCGTGGAGACGGCCGAGCAGGAATACTATCTCAGCCAGCGTGGCTGCCAGTTGGCCCAAGGCTACTATTTCAGCAAACCGCTGTTACCGAAAGAATTTGAGACTTTCGTAAAAGGTTTTCACGAGCAAATCGTGGAGAATAATGCCTGATTCACCACCCTGAGGAGTTGCCATGGGAACTACCGTGATTGGCCTGATCGTTATTGCTGTTGTCGTATTCTATCTGGTCTTTATCTACAACCGCCTGGTTTCCCTGCGTAACCAGTTCAAAAACGGCTTTGCCCAGATTGATGTGCAGCTGCAGCGTCGCCACGACCTGATTCCTAACCTGGTAGAAGCTGCCAAGGCCTACCTTTCCCATGAAAAGAACACCCTCACCCAGGTCATGGAAGCCCGTAACAATGCGGTCAGTGCCCAGAAAGACGCAGCCAGGGATCCCGGTGACGGCACCAAGATCCAACGGCTCGGCAGTGCGGAAAACCTTCTGACCAAAGCACTCGCCAACTTCTATGCCGTTGCCGAGAACTATCCGGAACTGAAAGCCAACGAAACCATCCAGCAGCTGATGGAAGAGCTCTCCAGCACCGAGAACCGGGTGGCCTTCGCCCGCCAGGCCTATAACGATGGCGTCATGAGCTACAACATTTTCCGGGAGCAGTTCCCGAACAACTTCATTGCCGGCATGTTTGCCTTCAAGGAAACGGCCCAGCTGGAACTGGATTCGCCGGAAGCCCGCCAGGCCCCGAAAGTGGCCTTCTGAGGCCCTGAGGCATGGCTCATCCCGGTTTCTTTCAGCGCCAGGCCCATGCCCGGCGCAACACCAGCCTGCTGGTGCTCCTGTTCCTGACAGCGGTGGCAATGATCACCCTGGCGGTGTGTCTGGTGGGTTACTTTGTGACCCGCAGCGAATCCTCCGGGCTTGCCTTTCACCACTGGCTGCTTTCCAACCACGGGCTGTTAACCGGCACCACCGTTGTGCTGCTGATTGGGCTTGGCTCCCTGCTTCGCTGGATTGACCTGGCCGGCGGCGGCAGCCGGGTGGCAAAGATGGTGGGCGCGCGGCCCATAGACCCGGACACCCGCGACAGCGACGAGCGCAAGCTGCGCAATATTGTTGAAGAAATGGCCATCGCCAGCGGCGTTCCGGTACCGGAACTCTATGTGATGGACCAGGAAACCGGTATCAACGCTTTCGTGGCCGGCTACACTGCCAACGAAGCGGTGATGGTCGTTACCCACGGCGCCATTACCCAGCTGTCACGGGACGAGCTCCAGGGTGTCGTCGCCCACGAGTTCAGCCACATCTTCAACGGCGACATGCGTCTTAATGTTCGCCTGATTGCCCTGCTTGCCGGCATTCTGATGATTGGTCAGATCGGCGGCTTCCTGCTCCGGGCCTCATTCTACCGGGGCCACCGCGTCGGGCGGTCCCGGGACGGGCGGGCACAGGCCGCCATGGGCATTATCGGCCTGGCGCTGTTTGTGATCGGTTATGTCGGCGTTTTCTTCGGCCGGCTGATTCAGGCCGCCGTCTCCCGGCAACGGGAAAGGCTGGCGGACGCCTCGTCGGTTCAGTTCACGCGCAATCCCGAGGGCATCGCCGGCGCCCTGTTCAAGATTGGCCTTAAGGGTGGCTTTCTGGACACCACCAGCCATGCCAGCGACATGAACCATATGTGCTTTGGCGAAAGCGCCCGGATGAAGTTCACCTCCCTGCTGGCCTCCCACCCGCCCATCGATGAGCGTATCAACGCCATTCAGCCGGGCATGCTGGCCAGACTGCGCAGCCGGCTCCGGGATACCGAGCCCGGTGCCGATCTTTACCGGGGTCCAACCCCGACGCCCGGCGCTGCCGCATCCGGATTCACCGGCGCAGCCTCAGAGATTCTCAGCCCCGTTACCGGCAAGGGCACAAGAACCTCGCCGCTGGCGTCCAGCCAGGCCACCACACCGGCCAGCAAGTTTTCAGATCAGGTCGGCACCATCAACCGGAAGAGCGAAGATTTTGCCCTCCGCTTCCTGGACCGGCTGCCGGCAACCTTCCGGAATCTGTTGTACACCCGGGCCGGCGCGGTGCAACTCTGTTATGCCATGCTGATCAGTGAACTGCCGCGGGAACAGCAGGAACAACGGCTCGGCCTGCTGGCCTCACACCCGGTGCTGGGCAGCCAGCCGGACCTGCTGGGCAAGCTGCTGCCGGCCCTGAAAACCATTGGCGACGGCGTCCGGTTCCCGGCGCTCGAGCTGGCCATGCCGGCCCTTCGCAAGCTGGATCCGGAGGAACGCGAAACACTGATTACCAATGTCCAGAAACTGGTGGCGGCGGATAACCGGGTCAGCCTGTTCGAGCTGGCTTTGACCAGCTTTCTGTCCCGGCACCTCGGTACGGAGGCAGACAAAGCGGTTCCGGTTCGCTACAAGAGTTACCGACCGGTACTGCCGGCCCTGCAAAGGCTTCTGAGCCTGCTGGCTCGCGCTGGCTCCGCCTCCCGGACTGACGCCGAAGCGCTTTACAGGGAAGCCATGGCGGGCTTTATGGATGCCCGCGGAGGTGCCGAGCCAGTGCTGGAAAAAGTGACCATGCGCCAGCTACGGGAAGCGCTGACCGCATTGAACGGCCTGTCTCCACTCCTGAAACCGGCGGTCATCGATGCCTGCGGCCACTGCATTACCCACGATGGCAAGGTTGAAACCCGGGAATACGAGTTGATGCGGCTGGTGGCGGATCAGATGGACTGCCCGATGCCGCCACTGATGGTCTAGGTCTAGACTCTTACTGCAACCGTTCACTGCTGCCCGCGTCAAACAGGTCGTCAATCGGCGGCTGGGAACCACCCTCCGGTAACCCGAGTTTCTCACGGATATCAAGGTTGACGTCCCACAGGGCCCGGTACTTGATTTCGGTGGCCGCCACCGCCTCCGCTTTACCGAGCATGATGGTCGGCTTGAGAAACACCAGCAGGTTGCGCTTGACCCGGCTGGTGTTTTCAGACGAGAACAGACGCCCGAGAAAGGGAATATCCCCGAGCAGCGGCACCTTGCTTTTCGTGACCTGAGTGTCCTCCCGGATCAGCCCGCCCAGCACAATGGTCTCGCCATCATCCGCCAGAACCGTGGTCTTGATCTCGCGCTTGTTGGTGACGATGTCAGAGGCATTTTCAATGCTGTCTGCCACGCTCTCGGTGGTCTGCTCAACCACAAGGCGCACCAGACCGTCGGCACTGATGGTCGGAGTCACCTTCAGGGTGAGGCCCACATCCCGGCGTTCGATGGTGGTGAAAGGGTTGGTGGCACCATCGGCATTGGCCGTGTACTGGCCGGTCCGGAAGGGCACATTCTGGCCCACGGTAATCTCGGACTCCTGGTTATCCAGGGTGATGATACTCGGCGTGGACAGCAGGTTGGCTGCGGTCGAGGTCGAGAGCGCCTGCAACAACACGCCCCAGCTCACACCGTTCTCATTCCGCTCCCCGGCCCCGATGGTGATACCGCCCACGGCCGGCGCAATCGGGCTGTCCGTCAGGATGGCTGTCAACACATCGCCCAGGCTACGACCGACGTTGCCGAAGCTGGTGCCGAGGACGGGGGTGGATCCGCCCGATTCGTCGCCAGCGGCCAGCTGAACCCCAAGATCCCGGCCCATTTCATCACTGATTTCAACTATGGCCGCTTCAATCATCACCTGGGCCCGGCGCACATCAAGGGCCGCCACAATCTGCTCGGCTTCCTGCATCAGCGACGGTTCACCACGGACCACCAGGGCGTTCAGGCCCTCGTCAGCGAACACGGTAAAGGCGCCGCCGGCATTGCTGCCGCCGGAAGCCGATGCTGCTCCGCCGGCACCTTCTTTCGCCACCTCACCCATCACACCTTTGAGAATTTCGGCCAGGCTCTTGGCATCGGCATGCTTGAGGCGCAGAACCTTGGTGGTGCCACCGGTGGCCGACGGCTGATCGAGTTGTTCGATCAGCGCTCGCATCTTGTCACGAAATGGCTCATCGCCCCTCAGGATAAGACGGTTCGAACGCTCATCAGCGGTAACGCTGTAGTCCTTGGCCCCGGCTTCTCCGGCGCCCTTACCCAATTGCCCAGGCGCCAGCTCCTGCAGCAGGGTTACCATATCGCCCACCCAGGCTTCCTCCAGCTGAATGACCTCCACCTCGAATTCCGGCGGGGTGTCCAGCTCCTCTACGATCTGCTCGATCCGCTCAATGTTGGAGGAGTGGTCGCTGATGATCAGGGCATTGGCCGCCGCCACGCCGGCCAGATGTCCGTACTTCGCCACCAGCGGCCGAAGAATCGGCACCAGTTCCAGGGCGTTGGCGTTATCGATCTGGATAACCCGGGTAATCAGCTGTTCCGAGGGGGTTTCCGTGAAACGGGAGAGAATTTCGGCAGACTGCTTTGCGTCCACCTGCTGCACCACCTTGATGACCTCTTCGCCGGGGATGGCGGTAAAGCCGTGCACGTTCAGGACCGCCAGGAACAGATCGTAAATCTCGTCCTTGTTCATTGGCGCACTGGAGAGCACCGTCACCTTGCCTTTAACCCGTGGGTCCACCACAAAGCTGTAACCGGTAATATCCGCCACCTGAGTCACAAAGGCCCGGATGTCCGCGTCCTTCAGGTTCAGCCGCCAGGTCTCTTCCTGCCCATACGCCAATGACATCATCGGTAAGAGAATAAGCAGAGCAATGGCCCGTAACAGATTGGTCTTGTGGTTATACATCTGGCGATTTCTTCCTGTTTCAGTGAACCCGGTCAGCGCCACTGCTCGGGTATGGCATAACTGATGGTGAGGATGGATCCGTCACGCTCGATTTCTATCTCCAGCCGGGACTGGTCCCGCCAGTTCTCAAGCAGAGCCTTGTCCTGACTGATGTCGCCCAGGCGCTGGCCATTAATGGCGGTAATCACGTCGCCGGCCTGGAGATTGACGGCATTCAGCATGGCGTTGGAGCCATCATATACGTACCCGGACATGCCGCTGTCATCCACCGGACTGAGTCCGAAGGGTGCCAGAGCGGCAATGCCCTGACTATCAATCTGTTCACGGGCGTTGGCCAGGAACGCATCGGGTGACGATTCTGCCGGCACCTCCGCCACCTCTGCAACCAGGTCTGAGGACTCTGATTCCTCAAAGGTCAGCGATTCGAAACGCCCGCCCCGGCGGATCAGAACACGCCCCGGTTCCACCTCGGCCAGTTCGGCATTACCGGGCAGCACATCGCCCACCTTGTAATAGGCGGTTTCGCCATTGCTTCCTGCAACTATAGCACCGGAGTCTTCCGGACGCTGCGCTACCAGTACCCCCTCGAGCCGGAGCCTGAGACGGGTCTCCGGTGCCGACCGGCGAACCGCCTCAGCAACCTCCACGGGTTGTGTTGAGCGGCCAAAGAAGTCGTAGATGGCCATGGACCCGGCCAGGCGCCCCCCGGCGGACGGTCCGCCGGCACTGCCGGAGACTGGTGCACTGGGAACCGGTTTGTCGTCCCAGGCCATCAGCCAGGTAACCCGGGCCATGGCCACGCCGAGGTAAACGACCAGCGCCAGCAGCAACAGGTTGGCGACCATCCGGGCAATCCGGCTCTGGGCCTGAACGCTCAGCAGGGCCATGTCATCGTGCTCCCGGAATGAGTGGCTGCCGGACCCGGAAGATCACATCGCCCGGGGCCGCCGAATCCGGCCATGGCTGATCCGCCAGATCCACCATGCGCTTGTAGACACGAAGCTCCATCATGCCGTTCCAGGTTATGGTTGCGTCCGCCGCCGGCCCCTCTCCGCCCTGCTCGGCAATGGTCAGGGCGACTCCGCCCTGGCCGGAATCAACAGTGTCTAGCGTCGCCTGCATCGGCGGAAATTCGGCCTGGCCGCGCTGGTCGCCCATGGGCCAGGTCACCAACCCGCCTTCCCAACGAGCGAAACCGTCTGCACGGGTGATCCGATTGTCGGCCCGGGCCATCTCCAACCGGTCGATAATCACATCGCCCTCAATCATCGCCCCGCCACTCTGGCGGATAAGCTCCTCGAACTCGGCAACCGTCACTCGACCATTTGCAGTCAGCCGGGCACTGGCCGGCCAACCGATCGCCACATCACCCTCAAGCGAAGACTGTGACGATTCAATTTCAATGCTCAGGGGTAACTCCAGGCGGGTCAAAGACGGCAGGTGCAGGCGCCAGTCGACAAGTAACGGAAAGCCCGCTGCCACAACGCCCGCTTCGCCGTCCCAGAGTCTGCCGGCCACCTGCCGGACCTGCACCTGTGCTGGCAGCGGCACATAGGCAGACGCCTGTTGCCAGACCCAGCCTGCAGGTACCAGAAACACCAGTGATAGCAGGTAAACCAGAGCGCCCAGGGCCACAAGCAGAAACACCTTGCCGGGACGGAGAAAAGACTTTGGTTCAGCGTCACTCATTCAACTACACACAGAAAATGGGCCGGAAGCCGAGTCTAGCAAAGGCATGGGGCAAGTTCATGACAAAAAAACAAAAACCCCGCGTTAGCGTGAACTAACGCGGGGTTTTTTTGGGCCGAGGCTTCAGGCCGGCATTACATCATGCCGCCCATGCCTCCCATTCCGCCCATGCCACCCATGTCCGGCATACCGCCGCCGGCTTTGTCGTCTTCCGGCTCATCCGCAATCATCGCCTCGGTGGTGATGATCAGGGAAGCCACGGAAGCGGCAGCCTGCAGCGCGGAACGGGTTACCTTGGCAGGATCCAGGATACCCATTTCCAGCATGTCGCCATAGGCTTCGGTAGCAGCGTTGTAGCCGAAGGAGCCTTCGCCGTCGCGAACCTTGGCAACCACCACAGAAGACTCACCGCCTGCGTTGTATACGATCTGACGCAGAGGAGCTTCCATGGCACGGCGCAGGATGTTCACACCGGCTTTCTGCTCTTCGTTGATGGCGTCTACCTTGTCCAGAGCCGCGATGGCGCGAATCAGGGTAACACCGCCGCCCGGCACGATGCCCTCTTCTACCGCAGCGCGGGTAGAGTGCAGCGCGTCTTCAACGCGGGCCTTCTTCTCTTTCATTTCCACTTCGGAACCGGCACCAACCTTGATGACGGCAACACCGCCGGCCAGCTTGGCAACACGCTCCTGCAGCTTTTCCTTGTCGTAATCGGAAGAGCTGTCTTCGATCTGCTTGCGGATCTGCTCAACGCGAGCTTCGAT
>Ga0208300_100962_pt1 | contig 14437 bp, 13 predicted proteins | sample 23_taG_FD_184096 | JGI IMG/M metagenome (GOLD analysis project Ga0208300, IMG submission 184096) | Marine viral communities from Cariaco Basin, Caribbean Sea - 23_WHOI_OMZ (SPAdes) (version 2) | ecosystem: Environmental > Aquatic > Marine > Oceanic | place: Caribbean Sea: Cariaco Basin... | reverse complement strand
CATGGTGCGATGGAACGTCCGTTTCCTTTTCCCGGCTGGCAACTACCAGGCGTGATGACCGCCGGTGCCGCCCAGATCCTGCTCAAACAAGGCGGCCTGCTCCCCGAGGACGCGCCGATACTCGTAGGCAGTGGGCCGCTGATCTATCTGCTCGGCTGGCAATATCTTCAGGCTGGACGTCCCCCGACCTGCATACTCGATCTCACGCCGCGCCACCAGTGGCGCCTGCCGCTTCGCCAACCGGTGAAGGCCTGGCATGCACGCGGCTACCTGTTCAAGGGCCTGAAAATGATGCTGGCCCTGAAGCGGGCCGGCGTTGCCATCGAGCGTGATATCGACGCCCTCGAGGCGATCGGCGACAAGGTCCTGGAGCAGATTCGCTATCGCCAGCGTGGCCATTGGAAGCAGCGCCCGGCGAGTCTGTTGCTGAGCCATGTCGGCGTCGTGCCAGAAACCCACCTCACGCGCTCGCTCGGCCTGACGCATCGTTGGCACGCCGAACAACAGAGCTTCTTGCCGGTACGCGACGACACCCTGAGCGCTGACGAGAATCTATGGGTCGTGGGCGATGGTGCTGCGATAGGCGGCGCGGTGAATGCCATGCGGGAGGGAACGTTGAGCGCGCTGGAGGTCATTGCGTCCCATCACGGGCTCACGAAGGAGGAACGGGACGAACGTGATGGCTTACGCCGCGAGCGCGCCCGGGATCTCTGCGCGCGCCAGTTGCTGGACGCCATGTTTCTCCCGCCGCTGAACATCGATGCCATGCCCGAAGAAACCATCATCTGCCGTTGCGAAGCGCTGACCCGCGGCGATCTCGATCAAGCGATCTCGGATGGTGCCGAAGGCCCCAATCAACTCAAGGCCTTCACCCGCTGCGGCATGGGGCCGTGCCAGGGACGTCAGTGCAGCCTCAACGCCACGCTGCTGCTTTCCCGACGCCTGGCGCAAACACCAGATCAGATCGGGCAGTGGCAGATACGCCCCCCGGTCCAGACGATCACGCTGGGCGAACTGGCCACATCGAGCATGGTCGAGAACCGCGCAACCTAGTCATAACGATGCTGAGCAAAATCCACGCACAACAACAGCAAGAGGAAATGGCAATGCAACGCAAGACTTTCATTGGCGCCGTGGCGCCGACGCTGCTACTGACGCTAATGCTGGGCAACAGCGCCCAGGCCGAGAACGACACTCTCAGAATCGGGGTCGACGTGCCCTACATGCCGTTCCAGTTCAAGAAGCCCGACGGCACCATTGCCGGCTTCGAGGTCGATCTGGTCAATGCGGCCTGCGAACGCATGCAGCGGCACTGCGAGTGGGTCGAACAACCCTGGAACGGCATCATCCCCGCCCTGCAGGCGCGCAAGTTCGACCTCATCGCCTCGTCGATGAACATTACCGAAGATCGCGCCAAGACGGTGCTGTTTTCCGATCCCTACTTCCAGGTGCCGTCGGCTTGGGTCGCCCGGGCCGGCAGCGACTGGCAGCCCGATGACGGCGACCTCGCGGGGGCGATGATCGGCGTCCAACAGGGCACGATCCAGGATGAGTACGTGACTCAGTATTACCCCAATGCCGAGATAAATCGGTATAGCGATTCTGCCGCCATGGTCAATGACATGCTGGCCCAACGCCTGGATCTCGCCTTCACCGCGTTTCCGCTCGCTCAGGAAACTCTACTCGGGGACTCGCATTTCGAACGCATCGGCGAATTGGTCACTGGTCCGGAATCGATCTATGGCCCGGGTATCGGCGCGGCTTTCCGCAAGCGAGATCGCGAACTCGTCGACGAGTTCAACCGAGCGATGCACGAGGTGAAGCAGGACGGCACCTACGACCGTCTGCATCAACAGTACTTCGGCGACTGAGTTCGATTCGCTTTAACGACGGACGGCGCCGCTCTGGCGCCGTCTTCGATCTCTCATCCGGTTTCGTCACGAGATATCGTCGATGAAGTGGTTCTATATAGCCTCGTCATAGCTTCGTCGCGCCATCACTCACCTTGTGGATAATCGGCCGCTTCGCCGACGGCGCGCCACTCGCGAATTTCCGCCAGCGTCTCCTCGAGATTCTCGATCACCTTGTCGACACCCCAAGCGCCCAGCACCAGATGGCGTGGCGGCTGCGGATGGGCGACCAGGTCGATCATCGCCTGGGCGGCGCGAACGGGATCGCCGGGCTGCTTGCCGCTGTTGCCACTGGTCCCTTCCATGCGCGCCTTGACCGTATCCACGTAGTCATCGATCCGGCTCGGCGTCTGCTGCAAGGATCGCCCGGCCCAGTCGGTGCGAAACGGCCCCGGCTCGACACAGGTCACGCGAACGCCCAGCGGCCCGGCCTCGGCCCTGAGCGAGTCGGACCAGCCTTCCACCGCATGCTTGGTGGCCGCGTAGTAACCGGATCCGGGAAAGCCGATGAAACCCGCTACCGAACTGATGTTGATGACATGGCCAGCGCGGCGTTCGCGCATGCCGGGCAGCACCGCCCGCGTCATCGCGAACAGGCCGAAGACGTTGGCATCGAACTGGGCGCGAATCGCACTTTCCTCGCCTTCCTCGCAGGAGGCCTGATAGCCGTAGCCCGCGTTGTTCACCAGCACGTCAATTCGCCCGAACTTGGCCTCGGCGGCGTCGACGGCCTCGCGAATCTGCGCACCATCGGTGACATCCAGCGCCAGGGCGAGCGCGCGATCTTCGGCACCCTCGACCAGATCCGCCACGCGTTCGCTTGAACGAGCGGTCGCGACGACCTTGCCGCCCTGCTCGATGATCAACCGGGCCAGCTCGCGACCAAAGCCGGTGGAGCACCCCGTGATAAACCAGACGGGAGAATCGGGCATGGACATGAAACACCTCCTTTCGAAAGCACGACGCCGGAAAATAAAACGTCACTGACACGGCGGCGTCGTCGATGAACGTGAACTCCCAGCGTAGACGATACCGCAGCGATTGGCGCCTGCGCCCGCAGATTGAAGCCCCTGCACGTTCTTCGACCTTGGTCGCAAGCACCTTGAAAGTCAGACAACTGAATCGGGATAATCTCTTAGCGAGCAAAAAATAGACGCGTTATCGATTCGCCTGCTTTCTTAGTCGCCGGACCTCCACGCCCTGTCAGGGGCTTCCGGCTCGATTTCCCGCCCAGGTTCGATGCTCACTGCCTCGTCTACCCGCGCGGCCTGGGACGGTATCGCGTCAACGAAACGAACAAGGACAACCATTGCCTTTCACCCGCCGGACAGCCTCCGACATCGATAGCCGGGATGACGACGCATGACGCAGGTCGAGCAGTTCTTCGAGCGCTACGGCCCGCGCTACCGGCTGTGGGTCACGCTGACGGTAATGCTGGGGCTGGTAGCGCTGGGCATGTCGATCACCATCGTCAACGTGGCCATCCCTTATATCAAGGGCGCCTTCGGCATGAGCGACTCTCAGGTCCAGTGGCTTTCCACCGGCTTCCTGGCGTCGACCACCGTATCGCTGCTGGTCGCTCCCTGGCTGGTGGCCGCCGTCGGTCAGCGCGCCACGTTCGTCGGCCTGCTGCTGGCGTTCATCGCGGCATCCATTCTGGGCGGCCTGGGTCAGGGCATGGCCGCGCTGGTCGCCGCCAGGATCGTTCAGGGCGGCATGACCGGCCTGATCCGCCCTGTCGCCATGTACGGCATGTGCCTGGGCTTGCCGCTCACGCTGGCGACGGTCATCGGTGGCTGGCTGGTGGAGCATTTCACCTGGCGCTATGTCTTCTTCGTGACGCTGCCGATCTGCGCCGCCGCTATCGTCATGGGGCTATTCTTCCTGCCGACCCGCGAGCACAAGGGGCCGCGCCCACCGTTCGACTGGGCCGGCGTGGTGCTGTTGTTCGTGGCCGTCTTTTCCATGCTCGCGGCGCTCTCCAACGGGCAGCGCTGGGGCTGGTACGATCCGCGGGTGCCCGAGTTGATCCTGGTATCGGTGCTCTGCGGGGCGTCGTTCATCGCCTGGCAGAAGCGGACCGCGCATCCGCTGCTCAATCTCGATATCTTCCGCAACCGGCTGTTCGTCGTCGGCACACTGGCGATGTGTCTGTTCGGTGGCACCTTCTACGGCATCATGTATCTGCTGCCGCAATTCGTGCAGGCGGTACTGCATTACAGTCCGATTTCTGCCGGCAAGATCTTTCTGCCGTCCACCGCCGTTCTCGGCATTCTGGTGCCGCTGGTCGGCTGGCTCAGCGACCGCTACCCGCCCCACTGGATCACGCTGCCCGGGTTGGGCTGTGCGCTGCTGTCGGTTTGGCTAATGGCACAGATGGACTGGAACACCTCGTTTTTCTATCTCGCCATGGCGATGGGTATCCTCTCCGTGGGCATGGCCGCCTTTCCGCCGCCGACACTGTCGAACGCCATCGCCGGGCTGCCGGTGCATCTCACCGGCCACGGCTCGGGCGCGATCAACTTCGCCCTGCAGTTGGGCGGTGCTCTGGGTACGGCAGGTCTGGTCATTCTTCTGGACCGCCAGACCGCCTTTCACGGCCAATACCTGAACGCCGGCGTCAATGCCGACAACGCCATCGCTCGGCAGCAGCTGGGCCAGTTATCCGAACTGGTCGGCCGCCTGGGAGTGCCGGACACGCACCAGCAAGCCATGGCCGGCTACCTGATGGGTCGCATCGAGTCGATCTGGGCCTCGATTCTCGCCTATCAGGATGGCTTCTGGATTCTGATAGGCAGCCTGCTGCTGGTGGTGATTCCCTCACTGCTGCTTAGCCGCTGGCGGGGCCTGCCTCGCACCTGATTCCGTTCACTCGATCATCGAAGGACCCGTTTGCGCCATGACCGCTGACTCAGCTCGACCTGCCAAGCGCCGCCTGCCACGTAGCGGCAAACTGTTGATACTCGCCATCGTCGTGGTGCTGTGTCTGATCTGGATCGGCCTGGCCATTGCCCATCGCCTGTCGCACGTCAGCGCCCAGGACGCGCGCGTGATGGCCGATCAGGTGACCGTCAGCAGCCGATTGGGCGGCTGGGTAACGACGTTCGAGCTGACCGAGGGCGATACGCTGCATCGCGGTGATGCCGTGGCGACCCTCTACGGCGAGCCGGACCAGCGTAGACTCGAGGCGTTGACAGCCAACGTTGCCACGCAACAGGCGCGGCTGGATTACGAGAAAGCGCGGCTGTCGATGGCCGAGAAGCAACTCAAAGGCGGTATGAACCTGACGCACCGCCAGCTCGAGGCCAGCAAGGCTGCCGAGAAAGCCGCTCAGGCGCGGCTGACCGAGGCGAAACGAGACTTCCAGCGTTCCGACAAGCTGTATCGGAAGCACTCCGTTTCCGAACAGCGCCGTGACCAGGATTACTACGCTTACCAGGCAGCGCTCGCCGAACACGCCCAGGCCCAGCAGGAGGTTCAGGTCAGCCAGGCGCTAGCCGACAATGCCCAGGTCGGCTTCATCAATGGCTCGCAGATGCCGCTGCCCAATCCGGACGTACTGCGCCAGCAGGTGCAGATCGCCCGCCAGGAACTGGCCGAAGCCCAGGCGAAACTGGAGCAGGAGCAACTTCGCATCGCCGATCTGCAGATCGACAGCCCGGTCGACGGCGTGATCAACAAGACGCTGATCGATCAGGGCGAGTACGTCAGTGCCGGCCAGCCGATCCTGATGATGCACGACCCCTCGAAGCTGTGGGTAGAAGCCAACATCAAGGAAACCGACATCGGCGCGCTGCGCACCGGCCAGCCCGTCGCCATCACCGTCGATGCCTTTCCCGATCGAACCTTCACCGGTCACGTCGCCGTCATCGGTCGCGCCGCCACCAGCCAGTTCGCGCTGCTGCCGGACCCCAACCCCTCCGGCAACTTCACCAAGATCACCCAGCGAATCCCCGTACGCATCCGCTTCGACGACGGCCCCACCGACCTGATCGGCCCCGGCATGATGGTCGGGGTGGATATCGACATCAGCGGTGCCAACAAACGCCAACCGGATTCACAACCGGGCATCGATTCCGGCAGCTGACCAAACCGGAGAGATCGGAGCGGTGAAAACTGTCACCCGCGCAGCGCCCGACAATGGCGCTGCGCCGACTCCTCGATGACGTGCTTGGCATCGATCAGTATCTCGCGACCCCAGAAAGCGGAATAGGCACTGTCGAAGTCGAGCGGCTCGAGGCGCCTGGCGATGCTCTCGACCGCTCCCGCATCGAGCGGAATGTTGTTGGGATAGGACCACATGAACGACGCCATCCGATCCGGCGTCACCAGCAGCGTATCGCCGGTCAGCAGAATCCGGTGCTCGGGCCAGTGGAGCACGCTGGCGCCGGGAAAATGACCGCCCAGACGATAGACATCGATGCCGGGCAAGATCTCGCGTGACTCTCCTTCCCAGAACTCGATCCCAGGATCCGCCACGGTGACCCAGTCACGATCCGCGGCGTGGACATGAATCGGGCAGCCGAACGTCTGCGCCCAATCCGCCATGGTGGAAAAGAAATGCGGATGCGACAGCACGATGGCATCGAGCCCGCCGAGACCTTCGATGATCTCGATGGTCGCCTCGTCGAGCAGCGTCAGGCAGTCCCACAGCACGTTGCCCGCGGGCGTTCGTACCAGGAAGGCGCGTTGGCCGATGGCGAAATGTGGCGTGGTGCCTATCGCCATCAAGCCCGGCGCCATATGGCGGAAAGTATTAGCGTGGCTGGCCGCCAGCTCGCTCGGCGTCGTCCAGCGCTGGCCTTCGACGGGCACGAACTGGCGCTCGTCCTCGCAGATTTCACAGTGTTCCGGCGGTGTCTCGCTCGGCGGATATTGCACACCGCAGGTGGCGCAGATAAAACCATGGTTACGCATTTCGCATTTCCCCGTAGAACCGACTCAGGTCATCTCTTGTCGCTACTCTTCTTACCGCTACTCTTCTTGTCGCTGCTTTTCTTGTCGATACTCTTGATCAATGTCGCTTGCTATCAACCCCGTTGTTACCAACTCAAGTGTAATCCACTTAGCTTGAGGTCGAGCGCTTGCCACGCCCGATCATGGCTTTTATCGACGAATCGCCAGCCATCCCGCCATCAGGACAATCGCCATGCCCACCAGCGTTGGCCCATCGGGAATCTCATCGAACAACCAGATTCCCCACCCTATGGCGAATAGCAGATAGGCGTAATCGAACGCCCCCACCAGCGACGAAGGCGCAAGCTGATAGGCTCGGGCAACCGCGGTATTGACGCTCACCATGAGTAACGCGTAGAGCAGGATCAGCAGACACGGCACCGTATCGAGTCGCTGCCAGCCACGGGTGAGAAACCCGGATAACGCCTCAGACACGAGGACAGTCACGGTGACACTGCCGACCACACCCGCCAGCAGGAAAGCGACATTGAGCCCGAGGGCCAACAGCCACGGAGACACGTCGCGGCAGCGCGTTCGCGTCACAACCATCGCCCCGGCATAGCAGAGCGCCGCCAGTAACGGAAGCAACATGGCTGGCGAGAACAGCGCCCCACCGGGACGCAGCACGGTCAACACGCCAGCGAAACCGAGCCACAGTGCGGCCCAGCGTCGCCCCGTCAACGGCTCGCCCGTCAGCGCGGCCAGCATCGCGATAAACAGCGGCGTGGTGTAGATTCCAACGGCGGCAATGCTCAGTGGAATCCAGGGCAGCGCGGCATAAAACGCAATCCACATTGCCAGCAGCAGCAGGCTCCGCAACGCGATCCAGCCCCAGCTATCGAGGCACCGAGGAAGATTGCCGCTCTGACATCGCCAGCCCATCAGCAGTATCGGCAACGAGATCGAGGGCGCAATTACCAACAGTTGCCAAAGTGAGAGGCTGTCGCTGAGATACTTGACCAACGCGTCTGCCAGGGCGAGGAGGAAAACCGCGCCGACGATCAGCAGAATGCCGCGGCGAGGGTTATCTTCGAACGTGGAAGGTGCTTTCATGGCGGTTCCTGTCGGTGGCAACCGCCAGAGCGTGCCCCACCGACCGCCGCCGTCACCAGCGATGGTGGCGTCACTATCCATGAGCCAGGGTTATGTTTCCGCTGAACCGTTCGCTGCCGCCCCTCGCCACCCTGCTCCCGTTCGAAGCCGCCGCCCGATGGGAAAGCTTCACTCGCGCTGCCGAAGAGCTCGGCCTGACTCAGGCGGCCATCAGCCGCCAAGTGCGATCGCTGGAAAAGGATCTTGGCGCGACCCTGTTCGAGCGCAGAAACCGCGGCGTCTTCCTGACGCCGGCCGGACGCGAACTGGCCAACGTCATCACCGATGGATTGTCCCGGATCGCACAGCAGGCCGACGATCTCCGCGGCGGCGAGCGCGCGCCCCGAGTGATTCTATTCTGTCAACTCTGCGAAGCGTTCTACTGGCTGATGCCCCGGTTGGCGACGTTCAATCAGCGCCACCCCGACATCGATCTGAAGCTGGTGACATCGACCCGACCGATGACCGAGCAACGCGACCCGTTCGATATCGCCCTGCAGACGCATGGCAGACCTAGTGGCAACCACACGCTGGCATTTATCGCCGCGGATACGATCTATCCCGTCTGCAGTCCCGATCATTCGGCCGCGCGGAACGCGCCAATCTCGCTGGAATCGTTGGCGGGCGAGGAGCTGCTTCATCATCGCGCAGAACCGCCCGACTGGATGGAGTGGAGCGGCTGGTTCACGGCCATGGGCCAGGAGGTCTCGCCACCGCTGCCGGGGAAAGTGTTCGACAGCTATCCGCTGATGCTGCAGGCGACACTGGCCGGGCACGGTATCGCACTGGGATGGCGGCGCACGACCGAGCGTTTGATCGACGCTGGAGAGCTGATAAGACCCGTCGAGGAAGCTCTCATTCAACCCGAGGCGATCGCCGTCTATACCCACCGAGAGGCGATGGATCGCTACGCGTGTCGGGTGCTGCTCGACTGGCTGGCAGAAACACTGAACGATACACCCAGCTAGCGACGACTCCACCCGCCCGTCATGGCGACCTCTGATTAACGAGCACTAGACGACCGGTCTATTCAAGGCTAGAGTGGACGCATGAACAGCTCACTAGCCACCCGCGACGTCAAGACGCAGATCCTGGATATCGCTCAGTCCACCATGGGGAGCCGAGGGTTTTCCGCGGTCGGGCTGAATGAAATTCTCAAGGCGGCCCAGGTACCCAAAGGCTCTTTCTACCACTACTTCGAGTCGAAAGAGGCGTTTGGTGTCGCACTGCTGGAACGTTACTTCAGCCGCTATCTGGCCGAACTTGATGAGTTGCTCGCCACTCGCGACGAGAGTTCCTCCGTCTCAAGGCTGATGCGTTACTGGCAACGCTGGGTGGACACCCAGACCGGGCACGACCTGCAAAGCCGTTGTCTGGTGGTCAAGCTGGGTGCCGAGGTCAGCGATCTTTCCGATTCGATGCGCCAGGTACTGGAAAACGGCACGGATCGAATCATCGAACGCCTGACCCGCGAGCTGACCCGCGCCCGGCAGAATGGAGAAATCACCGCCGATGACGATGACGGAGAGCTGGCCGCCTCGCTGTATCAGATGTGGCTAGGGGCCAGCATGTTGGCTAAGGTGACCCAGGACGATAGACCGTTGCAGTCGGCATTGAGCACGACACGACGCTTGCTCGGCCGTCACTGAATCGAGAGTGAATCCAGGGCCGATGATTTGGCCCTTTTATTTACCTTGGGACTAGACGGCTGGTCTAATCGAATCAGATTCATTGAAGTGAAAGGAGTACATCATGACGCAGAATCATACGATCAACCGACAGTGGGTACTGGCCTCGCGCCCCCACGGCGAGCCGCGTCAGGATAACTTCCGCCTGGAAGAGACCGAGATTCCCGCCGCCACGGAAGGCACGGTCTTGCTGCGCACGGTCTATCTCTCGCTCGACCCCTACATGCGGGGCCGCATGAGCGACGCACCCTCTTATGCCCCGCCCGCGAAGATCGATCAGGTCATGGTGGGCGGCACCGTCAGCCGCGTCGTCGAATCTCGACATGCCGATTTCCAGCCAGGCGATTGGGTGCTGGGCTACAGCGGCTGGCAGGACTACGCCCTGTCGGACGGCACGGCCCTGACCAACCTGGGACAGCAGCCCGAGAATCCTTCCTACGCTCTTGGCGTCATGGGCATGCCGGGCTTTACCGCCTACATGGGGCTGACGGATATCGGCAAACCCAAGGCGGGTGAGACCCTGGTGGTCGCTGCCGCTACCGGCCCTGTCGGTGCGACGGTTGGACAGATCGGCAAGATCAAGGGCATGCGGGTCGTCGGTATTGCCGGCGGTGACGAAAAGTGCCGCTATGTGGTCGAGACACTGGGCTTCGATGCCTGTATCGACCACCGAGCCGACGACTTCGAAGCCCAGCTCGAGGCCGCCTGCGATGCCGGCATCGACGTCTACTACGAAAACGTGGGTGGCAAGGTCTTCGATGCGGTCCTGCCGCTGCTGAATACCAGCGCTCGGATACCGGTCTGCGGGGTGGTCGCTCAGTACAACGCGACGGATCTACCGGAGGGGCCGGACCGCCTGCCACTGCTGCTGGATACCATTCTCAAAAAGCGTCTCACCGTGCGCGGCTTCATCATCTTCGATGACTACGGTCACCGCTTCGACGAGTTCTTCAACGAGATGTCGGGCTGGATCGAGGAAGGTCGCATTCACTATCGCGAAGAGATCAAGGAAGGCCTGGAAAATGCCCCCAAGGCGTTCAGCGGTCTGCTGAAGGGTGAGAACTTCGGCAAACTCGTCATCCAGGTCGGCGAGCGCTGATCCCATGTCGCTCGATCTCGTCCCCCTCGATCTCGTCCTCCTCGACTTCGAAGCACCGGATCCCGCGGTCATCGATTGCGTAACCACCACAAAGGCATTCATCCCATGAAAGTATTAATGGTACTGACATCACACGATCAACTTGGCGACACCGGTGAGAAAACCGGCTTCTGGCTCGAAGAGCTGGCAGCGCCTTATGTCGTCTTCCAGGACGCCGGCGCCGATATCACGCTGGCCTCGCCCAAGGGGGGTCAGCCCCCGCTGGACCCTAAAAGCGACGACCCGACGGCGGATACCGAAGAGGTCAAACGTTTCCGCGCTGACGCGGAGGCCATCAAGGCACTTGCCAGCACCCACGTGCTGGCAGATATCGATAGCGACGATTTCGACGCAGTCTTCTACCCTGGCGGCCACGGCCCGCTGTGGGACCTGGCCGAAGACAAGGCATCCATTGCGCTGATCGAACGTACCCTGCGGACCGGCCGTCCCGCGGCGCTCGTTTGCCATGCGCCTGGCGTACTGCGTCACGTGAAGGACGCTGACGGCGCGCCGATCGTGAAGGGTAAAAAGGTCACCGGCTTTTCCAACAGCGAGGAAGAGGCTGTCGGCTTGACAGACGTGGTGCCGTTTCTGGTCGAGGACGTGCTCAAGTCACAGGGTGGCGACTACAGCAAAGGCGCTGACTGGTCCTCTTACGTTCTGACCGACGACCTGCTGATTACCGGCCAGAACCCGGGCTCCTCCGCCGAAACCGCGAAGGCCCTGCTGAAACGACTCAACGAAAAGGGGTAGTTCAATGAGCACTTACGTGATCTTCATCAAGGACGCCACCCTCGATAGCGAGGAGATGGCGATCTACGCCGACAAGGCCAGCAAGGCAAGGGGGGAGGTCCCTCCCAAGCCCCTGGCATTCTATGGCGATATCACCACCCTAGAGGGCCCAGAAGCCGAGGGTGCCGTGGTGCTGGAGTTTCCCGACCGCCAGGCCGCGCTGGCGTGGTATGAAAGCCCGGCCTATCAGGAGGCCAAGCAGCATCGGCTCAAAGGCGCCGACTATCGTGTCATGATGGTGGAAGGGGTTTAACGGCTAGCGGTTGCCGGTAGAAATTCCAGTGCAAAGGGGGCGGCAAGTGATAATGCCGCCCCCTTTATTGTGCAGCCTCTCCGGTATGGACCGACAACCTCCGGCCGTCATCGATGCCACCGCCAGCTCGGCAGAAAAAACCGCCGGATCGTCTACCTCCAGAAGTTGCTCTTCACCAGATCGACCACATCGCTCATGCGGCCGTTGAGCACGGCCTTGCCCGAATAGAGCGCGGTGGACGTTACCTGCCCCGGTTCGATCTTGGGCGGCATCACCAGCTCCATGCGGTTGACCTTGACGTCGAGAATCGCCGGGCCGGGATGGGCCAGCCACTCGGCGATGGCGTGCTTGAGCTCGTGTTCCTGCTCGACCCGCCGCCCCCACAGGCCGATCGACTGCGCCAGCAGCCCGAAATCGGGGTTGTCGAGGTCGGTGTAGCTGTCCAGCAGACCGTCGACTTTCTGCTCCAGCTCGACGAAACCCAGCGAGCTATTGTTGAAGACGACGATCTTGAGCGGAATCTTCTCCTGCTTCAGGGTCAGCAGGTCGCCCATCAGCATGGTCATGCCACCGTCGCCGCACATCGCGATGACCTGACGCTCGGGGAATGCCTTCTGAATGCCGATCGCCTGCGGATAGGCGTTGGCCATGGTGCCGTGAACGAGGCTCGACAGCGTGCGGCGCTTTCCGTTGGCGCGGATGTGACGCAGCATCCAGACCATCGGGCTGCCGCCATCGGCGGTAAAGAAGGCGTCGTCGTGGGCGGCTTCGTCCAGCGCCAGCGTCAGTTCCTGGGGATGGATCAGGCCGTCGTCGTCGGACTCGTGAGCGTCGCGCGCCAGCGCCTTGTGGTAGCTCTTGCGGCAGCGCTCCAGCCAGGACGTGTCGCTCTGCTCGTCGACGATCTGGGCCAGCGCGGCACAGGTATCGCGCACGCTGCCGAGCAGTCCGATGTCGACCGGGTGACGTTTGCCGATCTGCTGCGGATCGATATCGACCTGAATGATCGTCGCCTTCTCGGGATAGAATTGCGTCCAGGCGAAGTTGCAGCCGAGCAGCAGCAAGGTGTCGCATTCCGCCACGGCGTGGTAACCCCCGGCCAGGCCGAAAACCCCGGTCATGCCGACCTCGAAGGGATTGTCCGGTTCGATGAAATCCTTGGCCCGTGAAGTCCACGCTACCGGCGCGTTGAGCTTGGCCGCCAGCACCATCACCTCGTTACGCGCGTGCTCGCAGCCGGAGCCGGCGAAAATCGAGATCTTGCCGCCGGCGTTGAGCGCCTTGATCGCCGGCACCAGCTCCTCGGCGCTCGGCCGGGTGATCGGGTTGAATCGATGGGCGCGATACGGCAGATCCTGGCTCGGCTTCTGGGTGAACAGATCGCCGTGCACGATCAGCACCGCCACGCCGTTCTTCGACAACGCCGCCTGTGCTGCCAACGCTGTCATCCTACGCGCCTGGTCGGGGTTGATGATCGTCTCGCAGAAGACGCTGTACTGATCGTAGATCGGCTTGGGGTCGACATCCTGCGGGAAGCCGATGCCGGTATCGGCGGTGCCGACCTGAGAAGCGATCAACACCACCGGCGAACCGCTGCGATGGGCTTCGAACAGCCCGTTGACGAAGTGCAGCGTGCCCGGACCGCAGGTGCCGGCGCACAGCGCCAGCTCCCGGGTCATGTAGGCTTCGCCACCGGCGGCGAAACCGCCGACCTCCTCGTGGCGGACATGCACCCATTCGAGATCGCTGCGCCGGATCGCGTCGGTAAAATGATTGATGGTGTCGCCAACCACGCCATAGCAGCGCTTGGCGCCCGCCTCGGCAAGCGTTTCGACAATGATTTCAGCGACATTCTGATGGCTCATGATGCGACTCCTTTCGCGGACGACTAACTCGCGCGGACGGCGAACTCGTCGAAACGAGGAAGCTTCGGCCGTCGCGGGCCCGATGAACTGGGCGATGAAAGACGAATTGCCAGGCGCCATGCTGCGTGCATGACGCCTCATCCAAGCGTAGTCGGCAATCAGCGCCTCGCTCGAACTCAGGCCATTTCGGAAGGATCGGGCACCCGCGGGAACCGCGGCGGATGCGCTTTCATGTAGGCGTGACAGGCCCGCAGCACTCGGACGTCATCGTGCTTGCCGCCGGCGAGCTGGAACCCGACCGGCAGGCCGGATTCGGTGAATCCGCAGGGAACGGACGCTGCCGGCTGCTGGCTCAGATTGAATGGATAGGAGAACGGCGCCCACTCTTCCCAGTCGCGCATGCCGCTGCCGGGCGGGACTTCGTGACCCGCCTCGAACGGCTCGATCGGTACGGTCGGCGTCATCAACAGATGATAATCCTGATTGAAGCGCTCCAGGCCCTCGGTGAAATTGGCTCGGCGACCCAGCGCCTGGAACAGGTCGAGCGCGCTCCACTGCTGCGCGGTACGCGCATTGGCAACGAGGCCCGGATCGAGCTGTTCGCGCTGCCGGTCGCTGCATTTCGACCAGAAATCCAGCGACGCGGTAAACCAGAGCTTCTGGAAGATATCGATCGGCGACTCGAACCCCGGGTGAATCTCCTCGATCTCGGCGCCCAGCTGTTCGAGATTGCGAGCCGCTTC
>Ga0208300_100960_pt1 | contig 14473 bp, 13 predicted proteins | sample 23_taG_FD_184096 | JGI IMG/M metagenome (GOLD analysis project Ga0208300, IMG submission 184096) | Marine viral communities from Cariaco Basin, Caribbean Sea - 23_WHOI_OMZ (SPAdes) (version 2) | ecosystem: Environmental > Aquatic > Marine > Oceanic | place: Caribbean Sea: Cariaco Basin... | reverse complement strand
CGAGCACTGAGACTTCGGAGTAAGAAGAGAAACCCCGCGTCGCTACGCTCCGATGGGTGGCAGCCTTGCTCCGGTCCGGGTGGCAGGCTTCACGTGGAATGGGTGGCAACCTTCAGCGGTTTACGCAGGAAGTCACAGAATACATTTCCCAGTCGAGGCGAGACAGGAAAATAGAGGCTAAGGGAGGATCAGGCTATCGATATCAAGTCACCGTTCAGTCCTTCGCAGCGATTACGGGCATGAGCATGGAGAATGCTCAGGATTTCTTCAGGGGTGAAGCCCTGATTGCTCACAAAGGTGTGCGCTACTCTCGTAAACGCAGATTCGACTTGAGGCAATTCCGCCGAACCCTTGAGACAGCCTCCACGCTCAATGACTCAATTGAGATACTGCCGGACCACAAAAAGCTCGGGAAACATTTGGCCACTTTTGGGCAGCTTGCGGCTGCGGTAATCGATGGCGAAGTTAGAGGCGCATTTCCCGAAACGGGCAACTTCGAAAAGCTGCATATCAAGGCAAAGGACTTTGAAAAATGGCTAGAGGCCAGACTCAGATCCCGGAGAAAGAAAGAGGAGTTAACGCTCGAACAGGTCACCCAGGCACTCGACTGTTCACCTCAGGCTGTCCACAGGCTCGTAGACGAAGGGCGTCTGAAATGGGCCAAGACCCGCAGTGATAACACTAGGATCGATGGAGCTTCGTTTGTCGAGCATGTCATGCTCTCAGCACAGGCGAGATGATAAGTGGTTAAGCCAGCGAGGAGTATGTCAGGATGAGACGGCATACCAAAAGCCGAGCTGCTTAAACACCGCAATTTAAGCTACTTAATAAACACCCACAGGCGGGCTTTTTCTTGAGAACCATGTTGGATCTGCGGTTTGACCGCCTATTCATACTACAGGGAAGATATACGTTGTTTATAACAAATAGAAAGTTTGTGGCCTTTTTTACCTCACTGGCACTTGCCATGGTGGCCCCACAATCCCTGGCAGAGCAGCCCGGCTATATGAACGAAGTGACCTCAAACATGGTGCGTAATGCAAAATGTGCGGGGCTGGCACAGCTGCTGGGTAATTCTGAGGCCGCGTTCGACCACGAGTGGGATTTTTTTATGGAAGCCAAAGAAAAGAGCGGTATTCCTTCGAACGACTTGGAACTAAATCAGGCTTTTTACTCACAATTTGGTTGGGCTCAAGGCATGGCCCAAGGTCTTGCCTTCGCTGAGGATGTCACGAGGGAACACGAGGCGACTGTCGCATTCAAACATCTACAGTGTGGGGAACCTCTAGAAAAGGTAGCTATTCAGATTGCAGAAAAAACGAAGTTCGTTCGGGATCTGAGAAAAAGATTCTCGAATCTGATTCTTGAAATTGAAGATGCGACAAAAGATGAGGTGAGTCTTTATCTAGGCTTCGACGAGAGCTCAGGTAGAAGAACCCGAAAAGAAGTTCTTAGAGTAGATAAATATAGAAACGTATACCGCAACAGAGACTACCACTTGGGAACCGATAACTGGATTGTAGTGAAGTGACCAACACCCGCGCCCTCGGACTAGGCCAGGAAACATGCGGTTTCACGAATAAAACCGAAGCAATTGGAGCCGGATTTTCCAACTCTGGGTGGACCTAATACGGGGTCAGGGGCAGTACCGGACATTACTAGGAGGCAGTTGGATTAAAGACTGGGGGCAGGTCACTCTGCGATTGGTTTCCTGATTCGCGGGATTAGATTGAGCTACGCGGAAACTGCTGGCGAACTGCCGAGTAACAAATGGCCCTAATTTCTCATGTCCTGAATTTAGGGGATGGTTACACTAATGGCAACACCCCGATTTCCTCGGCGCCTGAGAGCATAGCTAGGGGGGAGCTATTAAAAAGAGTTCTGTTTCTGAGACCAGTTCTACCCAGCACAGGCATTAAATACCGCCTACTTGCCTCATAATCTCGGTTGACGTTTGCTTCAATTCAGAGAGCAATGCCTCCATCACCCCATCTGCGTTCATGACTGGATCCGGTCCAGAAATATTGATGGCAGCAATCACCTGCCCGGTAAAGTTCCTGATAGGCACGGCGAGCGCTGTTGAATGATCGGAGAAGTGATGGGTCCACCCCTGTGCCCGTTCCTTTTCGCAAAGCGCAAGCAACTCGGGCATTGTTTGTGGTGCAGGTCGTGGGTAACCATCCAGCCGCTGGCCCCGCAAAAGGTGTTGCAACTCCGCAGGAGCCATCCCCATCAATAGTGCTCTACCCATAGCAGTCGTATGAAGAGGGAAGCGAGTACCCACCGGTACGTTTACCGAAACCCGTTGCAACGCTAACGCTCGAAAAACATAGAGCACTTCTGTGCCATCACGAACACCAACATGGCTAGATAGCGAAGTGCTGTCTCTAAGACGAGTAATAAACGGGGCAGCTACCTCGACAATCTCACGACTGGCGAGGTAACTGAAGCCTCGGGAAACCACTTGAGTGCCGAGCGCATAGGTGTTGGTCCCGATCTTATTCAGGTATCCCATGGACGTCAGGGTCTGCACAATCCGGTAAATCGAGCTTGTGCTTACCCCCAGGCGTTCGGCCATTTCCACCTGGCTCAATGCACGACAATTGCTGTCAAACATCTCCAGGATACGCAAGCCTTTGTAAAGGGCCGGAACGGTATAGTCCTTTTCACTCAAGTGGTTTACTCCCTATGCCGTCTGAGTCGCCAAATGATATCTCCCGATTCTATAGTTTCTGCCAAGGATAGCGAAAACCAAGCCACCAGAGATTAATAGCAGCCATGGGCTGTGTGCCACCAAAGACAACCCGGCCAAGCTCAGAACGGTTTTTTCAAGCTTCGATAGCGGCGCGCTGAAGAACCCGATGTAGGCAGCCGACAACGCTACGATACACAGGATGCCACTGATCATCGCAATCGAGAACTCATACCAGGTGAAATCGAGGAACAGCAGGCTAGGAGCATAGATGAACATCAATGGTACCAGTGCCTTGCCCATAGATAGCCTAAACGCTGTAACACCTGTCCGCATTGGATCAGAACCGGAAATGCCCGCCCCAGCATATGCAGCCAACGCGACCGGTGGCGTCACATCCGCCAATACACCGTAGTAGAAGATGAAGAAGTGCGAAGCCAACAAAGCGATCCCAAACTCATCCAGCGCTGGCGCCACAATAGAGGCCAAGATGATATAAGTCGGTGTAGTCGGGATCCCCGCGCCCATCAAGATACAAGCGAGAGCCACCAATAACAGTGCGATGAACAAGGTCAGGCTATTTTCGGTGACGAGATCGAAAGGCACGAACGCCGCCAGCGTGCTGCCAAAGTCATGAGCCAGGCCAACAATGGCACCGGAGAACTTGAAGCCCAGCCCGGTCAGCGTGGTGACACCCAACAGGAAACCAACACAGGCGCAGGCGGCGGTAATGGCGATGGACTGCTTAGCGCCCTCTTCGAGACCATCGATCAACCTACGCGGCGTAAGTACACTCTCATGATCCAGCTTCCTGAAACCTAAAGGCCGCAGCACCAAAGGAATGTAGGAACAGGCAATGGTCAAAATAATGCCCCAGAACGCAGCGAGAAACGGAGTGAACTGCATTAACAACAGAGTCACCATAACAACGAGCGGAATTACTTGGTGCCAATGTTTGGCGAGTACGGCTCCTAGACGGGGAATCTGGTCAGCGGGCATGCCCTTGAGGTTCAGCCGACGGGACTCGAAATGAACCATGCAAAGCGTAGCCAGGTAGTGGAAAGCGGCTGGGATGATGGCGATGAGTATCAGTTCATTATAGGGCACGCCAAGCATTTCAGACATGACAAACGCAGAGGCGCCCATAATCGGCGGGGTGACCTGTCCTCCACAAGAGGATGCGGCCTCCGTGGCAGCGGCAAAACGGCCACTGAACCCGTACCTTTTCATCATCGGGATCGTGAATGCCCCGGTAGTGACGGTATTAGCGACTGGGGACCCCGAGATCATACCGAAAAAGCCCGACGAAACGACAGACACCTTTGCCGGACCTCCCGAGTAGCGACCAGCAACCAGAGTTGCCAGCTCAATGAACAATTGGCCAAGACCGGAGGCCTGAGCCAGTACGCCAAATAAGACGAAGTGGTAAACATAGGTCGCAACCACACCAATGGCGATGCCATAGATACCTTCGGTGCCCAAATACAAGTGCTCTACCAGACGGATAATGTCGTACCCACGATGAGCCATTACACCTGGCAGATAGGGCCCAAACATGGCGTACAACAATGCCAGAACACCAATGATGGACAGGGATTCACCCATGGTCCGACGGGCACCCTCAACCACCAGCATCACGGCGATGCCGCCCATTATGTAATCGAACGCTTTTGGGAAACCAACGTTGATGATGAAGATCTCTTCGAAGAAGACGATCAGATAAGCGGAGAACCCTGCCCCCGCCAACATCAACGGCCAGTCGATCCAACTGGGCTTGTTGCGACCGCCCAGGGCAGCTACGGGCAGTGCAGACAGCGCCATCAGTCCAGCAAAGCCGTAGATTCCCCAGCCCCACCAAGCTGGAATGTCTCCCGCCAGCGCCTGAACAAGCTGGTTGGCAATCAACAGGTAAAACGCGCCGTATAGAAGGCTCAACCCCATGTTGATCTTGAAATGCTTTGGCGGCCGCCTGGGAAATACGATAAACAGCAGGCCCATGATAAAGGCCATATGCACGTTGCGATGGGTCACCTCATTAAGAAGACCAAAACCCGCTGTGTAAATATGGAAGATACTGAGAACAACGCAGGTGACCGTCACCAGCGTTTTGAGAACTCCTTTGAGATCACGAAAATTCGATTCGTTATCGAACTTTTTTATCAAGTTATCCAGATCAGCCTGATGCATCTCAGGTCCGCTGGATGACGAACGGTTGGCAGTCTGGCTGTTCGAATTGCTCATACCCGTTGACTCTGCGTTATTGTTGGCAGTTGGAGACCGGCGCAATCAGCAGCCCGCTGTCCGGCCATTGGTTTAGATTGATAGTGCTGTTGCCAGTATGCAGCCTGTTTTTAAACCGCTCGTCGGTGCGCACAATCAGGCGCCCGATCTTACGATCCATTTCCAGGATGAACTGACCATTCCTTCGCTCAAATGACGTGGCATCTGGCTCATTCACCAGTGAGGGCAAACCCTGCCCGTGAGCAACAAAAATTTCTGCCGTCTGCTTGATCGCGAGATCGCCACCTGGGGATTTGATCAGGCGATAGTAGTCAGTCACTGGTGTCAGCGACACCGAGTGGATGAACGAGAGTTCAAACTCCCCATCAATCACGGGAACGCAAGTGAGCAACGTGCCCTCCCGATAATGACTGACCTCAAGGCCATCAGCCGAAAGATTACCGGCCGAGGTAAGGACCCCAGCCAGCAGCAGACGCAGAGCAGTCTTATTCAATGATGCCCTTTTCACGGAAATACTTTTCCGCACCAGGGTGAAGCGGAATGGAAACTGACTGAAGCGCAGTCTCGACCGAAATTTCCTTGCCCTTCACGTGGACCTTGCCAAGGGTGTCAGTGTTTTCATAAAGCGCTTTGGTCACAGCATAGGCGATGTCTTCTGGAAGATCCGCGTGAGTTGCCCAAATCGCGCGGACAGCGATCGTTTCGATATCCTTATCGACGCCTTTGTATGTTCCGCCTGGCAATACCGTGGATGTGTAGTATGGCTGGGTTTCCTGCAACTTCTTGATGGGATCGCCGGTCAGCGGAATGATGCTAATATCGTGACCGTTGGCCAGTTCGACAATAGACGCAGTAGGAGCTCCAGCAGTGATCAAAGACGCATCCAGGTTACCGTCCTTAATCTTTTCCGCAGACTGAGAGAAGGACGAGTAGTCCTCGTTCACGTCGTCACGGCTCATACCATGAGCCTCTAGCAGGTCGCCAAGCAGCTGCCATTGACCGGAGCCGGGGGAACCGGAGCTGATGGATTTGTCTCCCAGGTCACTAAAGGAATCGAGGCCGGGCTGAGCCACTAACTGGACCGCTTCTGGGTATAGGGCACCCAAAGCACGCAAGTTCTTTTGCGCCTTACCTTCAAACTGGTTCTTACCTTTATAAGCGGAATCGAGAATGTCGGCTGCCACGAAGGCAGACTCAATATCACCACGACCAAGCAGACCAGCATTGGCCACTGACGCGTTGCCGGTTTCGGCAGTTGCAGAGAGTTTCTTGCCGGCGAGATCAGCATTGTTGGAAATCACTTGCGCCAGCATGCCACCGAGGGGATAGTAAGTTCCGCCAGTACCGCCAGTCGCAATGCCGAAAAACACTCGCTCTTGCGCTTGAACAGCACCAGCGGCGAGGCCGACTCCCAAGGCAGCAGACACAAGAATTGTCTTCAATTTTCTCATTTTTGTACCTTCCTTTTCTGTTTGAGCTTAGGGGTGCCGCCTCACGGACGGCGGTTAGGACACAGAATTGCGTCCGCCAGCAGAGCCGCTGTCTTAGCGGTCACACCGGATTCATCAAATTCAGGGTTCAACTCAGAAATTTCTGCTAGCGGCATACCTTTGGGTAGTGAAGCAGCAATGTGCTCTACCTCAGTAATTACCGCCTCAACTACTTCCAGGGGTACACCTCGTGCCGCTGGAGCACTGACACCCGGTGCTTGGTAATGGGGAAGCACATCAAGATCGATGGTCAGATAGATCATGTCCAAGCCCTGACAAAAGTCGCGGACTTGTTCCAGCACCTCGGGAATATCCGATAGCCGCATATCCCGGTCCTCCCGGTAACTGACGCCTAACTCATCAGCCCGTTTGAAAAGAGAGTCGGTATTGCTCGTCCTTGCCAAACCGAGACAACAATAATGAAAGGCCTCTCGACCAAATTTCTCGGCAATTTGCGCAAACGGGGTACCTGATGATGGCCCCCTCTGACCTGTCATGCGGAGGTCGAAATGGGCATCCAGGTTGATAATACCGATTCGAGTAGTTGTCGGGTCGAACCTGCGGGCGAGACCAGAAAAACTACCCCACGCTGTCTCGTGACCTCCACCTACTACCAATAGGCGACGAACCGATGACAGCGCTTCAGCAACCCTCGAGGCCAGCTCTTCCTGGCCTTGCTCCAGGGCATCACCTTCGACCTCTACAGTGCCAAAATCCCTAACAGAAAGGTTTGCGCCACCATGCCACGCCAAGTTTGCCAATTGACGCCGCAAGGCGGATGGCCCGGCGGCGGCGCCCAGCCGCCCTTTATTTCTCCGGACCCCCGCATGGCAGGCAAATCCAAGCAGGCCAACTGTCGAACTGGAGCCATCCATTGATGGAGGTGACACCTTTTGGTGCCAACGGATTGCACCTGGCCCCTCCTCCGAATCTACCCGGCCTTCCCAATTTGATGCTGGTTTAAACGTCACAATATGCTCTCAATGAAATTCAATATATGATCATATAAGCACATAAAAGTGATGCAATAAACATTAAAGCGTCACGACTTATTTACCTATGAAATCTTATTTTACTGGTGAATTTTTATTACCAAAAACGAACCAACTTCTCACTTCGCGATAAGCCAAGATTCACAGCAATGAGTACAGTGAAAGACATACAAGAGGACGAGCCAAACAGAATGCAAAGAAGCGGGATTCAGACCCTGGACAGGAGCTACTCATTGCTTCAGCAGGTGATCAAAGCGGGCTACCGGGGTCGATCGGTATCTGAACTCGGAGAGGCTTCAGGGCTGACTACACCAACCGTGTATCGACTGGTCCGGGCCCTGAAGGACTTAGGGTTGCTTAGGCAACCCCTTAGCCGAGGCCCTGTCTACCCCGGCCCAGGACTTCTGGGCTGGGGGGAACTCATTCGAGACGCCCTGGATAACTTTGCGCACATGCACCTGTTGGATATGGCCGAAACCCTTGGAGACAGCTTTTTCTTGATGGTGCCAGACGGCTTTCAGGTGTTGTGTCTGGATATAGTCGATGGTCAGCACCCGGCACGGAGCTATACCCGTCAAAAGGGAGACCGCATTCCCTTTGGAATAGGACAGGCTTCTATCGCGATATTGAGTTTCATGAGTAAACAGGAACAGGCGCACATCCTTGACCACAATGAACCAGCCTTCCTGCGAGCACGAGGCATTACACGCCGCCGTGTGGACGAAGCCATTGCAAACTGCCAGCACCTGGAAATTACTTGCGGCGTGGAAGACTCGGATCCACCGGAATTCACCGGCGTGGCCGTCCCGGTCTTTGGAAAGGATCGAAAACCAATTGCTGCACTGAGCTGTTGCCTCCGGCGCTCCCGACTTTCTGATGATCACTATAGAAGACTGACAGAAACACTCCTGACAAGCGCCAGAGCGGTCAGCCACAACCTTTTCGACCCGGTGGAATCCACCTAGTAAAAGAGTGAAAGCACGATGAGTACAAGCGGTTCTCCCTACCCTGTTTATCAACGTTCCTGTGGTTGGACAGAGGCTCCAAACCTGATCCGAAGGTACCCAAGACTCACAAGCACGCAGTCGTGCGACGCGGTCATAATCGGCGCCGGCTATACTGGAATTGCTATTGCAAAACAGCTGGCAACTCGAAACCCGGACATGGACATCAGGATTCTCGAGGCAGAGACGGTAGGTTCGGGCTCTCCAGGGCGCAACTCAGGCTTCGTGCTTGAACATGCCTTCACCGCTGCCAATACCGCGGCTGCGGGTGTGCTTTATGAACTCTATCAAGCCACCCAAAATGAGATGCGCGCAACCGCCTACCAAGGAGCCCACACTCCAAAATCCCATATTTTTAAAGGTGCCGCGACACAGAGGGGGGAGAAGAAGTTAGCAGGCCTAGCCCAGTTTCTTGAGACAAGTGGTCAACCCTTCGAGTGGATGGACTCCGACCATATGAGGTCGATCACCGGTAGTAGCTATTATCGGGCTGGACTGAACCTGCCCGGCAACAGCCTAGTTAACCCCTACGCGCTCATCTCCAACCTTGCCCAAAGCCTGCAACCCTCGATCACACTTTACGAGGAAAGTCCGGCTATCCACCTGTCGCAGGACTCTTTGGGCGACTGGCTAATCGCAACCCCGGAAGGCTCGTTAAAAGCTCCAATGGTTTTTCTGGCGAACAACGCGTTTGCAGCATCTCTGGGAGTCGGAAATGCATACAGCGTAAAAATCTTTACCTATGCCGGCGTCACACCCCCGCTTCCAGCTGAACTGTTTGCGTCCCTCGCACCCGAAGGTCAGTGGGGCCTACTGCCGGCTCATCGACTCGGTAGCACACTCAGGACTACTGAGGACGGTCGCCTCCTGATACGCGGCTTCTACGGCTATGAACATGAAGGCAATGACTCGACGCGCAGTTATCTAGAGCAAAGCCTCTTTAGCCGCTTTCCGGAACTACGTCGTTACGGCCTGGACAAATGGTGGGGCGGCACGACCTCACTGACAGCGAACGGCGCTCCCTTGTGTGGTCAGCTCAAGAAAGGCTTGTTCGCCTCCATCGGCTGCAATGGGGTCGGCATCCTCAAGGGAACCCTTCTCGGCCAACAGTTGGCCAACCTGGCGACAGGACAACCTAACATGGACGTGCAGGGACTCATGGGCAAGCCCGGCTGGATGCCGCCGGAGCCGATACGGCAAATCGGATTCAATATGGTCAGCGCCGTAGAGCGGCGCCTGGCAGGTGCTGAACGTTAACCGCAGACCTTCAAAGGAAACCTTAAGATATGATCAAAACGGTAAAAACCGATCTCTACCAATCACCCTCCCCCCTTGAGTGGGCAACGATTGGCAACGGCATACTGTTCACCGCCCAGATTCCAATCGATGACCAGGGGCAGGTGGTTCCCGGCGGCATCGAGGCACAGACACATCAAACTATGAAGAACCTTTGCCATACACTCGACTGCGCCAACGCCAGTCTATCGGACGTCACTCAGGTTATGATTTACGTTACGGACAGGGCTTTCCTGCCAGCTGTTAACAAAATTTACGGGGAGTACTTCAAAGAACCTTATCCCAATCGAGCCGCTGTGGTAGTCGCCGGGTTAGCACGAGAAGAAATGTTTGTTGAACTGGTGGTCTATGCTGCTGTTTCTGAATAAGAAGGTAGATTTTTTGCGTTAACCACACCATGACAGATTTCAATCCAGGCCGGCCAACGGCCTGCTCTACGGGTTCTGGCCCTCTGCTGCGGGCAAACCCAAAACCCGCCAGAGTTTTTTTTCAGCACTGACGTTCAAGCCACCTCTTCCGATTCAACAACCCTTAACATCTTAGATAGATCCGACATTGCCGGCTGGGTAAAAAGTAAATCTCGGATAATTGAGGGCTCAAACGCAACATCATTCTCGGTACACGCCGACCTCAGTCTGCGGATAAATGCCATATCCACTTGTGTCATGTGGTCATGTTCAGACTTTAGCTTCATCAAACGAGTATCGTGTTCAGTGTCGTCAATCAGCTCAAACATCTGAGCCTTATAAAGCAGGACAATGGCCTTTCGGATATCTGCTGCGGTAACGTCCTTTCGCACCGATGAGATGCGCACTATTAGCTCTTCGATCATGTCCTGCTTTTCGAGCGGAGGTAGATCTCTAAGCGTTTCACCAACAAGCCCAAGCAACTCTTTAGGAACCGTGACCCATTTTTTCTTGCGGAGCAGAGCTTGATAACTCTCTCGGCTTCCAGGCTTCAAATCAGCACTAGGCTGGCGGGGGCTATCTGTTGTGATCAGCTCTGCCAACCAAATAGTATTGCTGCCAGGCGACATTTTAAGGGCCACTGTATCTATGGCCTTCAAAAACGTGGAAAAAGAGCCGAAGCCCATGTCCTTTTCACTGAATGCGCTATTGACGTTGAGGACACCTTGTTTCAGTACATTTAGCGGTAGGGGTTCTGTACTTGCAGCCAAGATGGATTCCACGATCTCAGCTGCATCATCGAACTCAAGCTCTCTCGTGTTGGTTGAGACAGGATCTGTATGGATGTAGCGGGAGCAGGACGATTTCACACTCTCACTCAATGGTGAACGAGGGCCAACCCCGATTACTTCCTTTCCCATTTCCCTTAGGCGACGAAATAGCGGTGAGAAGTCAGAGTCCCCCGTTGCCAGCACAAACCAATCGACATCAGCTAGCCGCAACGCATGCTCCATGACATCAACGGTCAGCTGGATATCAGCCGAGTTCTTACCACTTACTGGATGAAAACTGTGGATGAGTTCGAACCCTAGTCGATTCAAAGGGGCTTGGAAGTTGGAGATACCTGGCTTACTCCAAACTCCATACGCGCGTCGAACAATCACCTGACCAATAGCGCTGATATCTGCCATAAGCCGTTCAGTGCCGTCATCCTTCACCCACTGCGTTAGATTTTCAACGTCGATGAAAACCGCAATTTTAGACTTTGCCAAATAACTTCTCCCTGTCCCTGGCAGTACCCCATCGAGTTCTACCCCGTTTTCACTGAAAGCTTTAAATCCGGCCCTTTTTAGAGCGTCCGCAGTGACGGGGCCGAAACCCTTGCCGCCCTGGCGCGATCATTGAATCGCAACTAATTCTTCACAGCGTTTCAGACGATTCTCGATACTCTCATCAAGACTATTGAGCACGAATTTGGATTGCTCGATTTTTATAACGCCCAGAAGGTCTATCTTATCAATGAGGTAGCTAATCAAGGCCATCGATATCGCCGTCAAGGAACCCACGAGAACTGATGTAACAAGCGTTGCAATTGGCGCAAGTGCAGGCACGCTCAGAACAAATTTTTCAACGACTTCCTCTAAAGCAACGCCCGCAATGATGATGCCGCCTGCGGCAAACAGCTTGGTGGCTTCATGCATGCTTTCAAGAAAGGTCATGTTTGGTGGCGGTAAAAGAATGAGTTTCAGAGCCTTGAGCAGCGAGAAAACTCCTTCTCTAATCATGCGAACGAAACGCTTCGACGTTGTGATGAAGACATTTACGAGGGTTGTGACGAGGTTTGAAATGAAGCCTGAAATGAATCCTCCTGAAAACCCCTCAATCATGTCCTTCCATTTGCTGGCGCACTTTTTTCCAATGCGCTCTAGTCGAATTCTAATATCGTGGATCAGAGTTTCGCCTTCGAGGCCTTGGTTGAATGACTGCTTTATCTCAATGAACGAATTGGATAGAAACTCAACAAGCAGTAACCCGATGGCTTGCTGAACACCCATTTTCGCACCTTCATCTACTCCGGTCTTAATGGTATTCGATGCAAACTTCTTGCTTGTGTAATATTTTTTGTTGATCTTCGCGTCATAGTCCTTCCTGGCATCTTGGTCGATCTGACGCATTCGATCCGCATCAACTTCCTCATGAACCCTGAATCTTTCAAGCTCTCTGCTTTCTTTCTCGGAAAGCTCTCTCTTTGCAGAAAGCTCCTCAATGCGGGCCTTCCGCTCAGGAGCTGTCCGCTCAAGTTTGGCCAGGAACTCGTCAGTTGTTAGTGCAGCCTTCCCGCTCTTATTGTTGATGTGCTCCGATGTGGCATTCAGGTTAGATTTTGAACTCGCAACAGTTGGACCATCTACTTCAGCCAACACACGACCGGCATCGTCGTGTACTTCCTTTGCTGAGATTGTATGGTCGAGATTCCTTTTTTTATTCGGATGAAGTTTCTTGCCTGTATAGGAATCCCTGAGCGTTCCATTTTTCTGTGATTTGGTGTCTTGACCGTTCTTTACTCTATAGCCTTGGTGTTTGTGGTAAAGCTCCGGATCGTAATCCCCGCGGTCATCATAACGCTGTCGCTCCGCCACGGTGGAATAAACCCCCTCACGAGCATTGTGAACGGTATCCACATTGCCGCCCGCCTTGTCATACGCACTTAACGCTTTGCCAAGCCCAAACGGGCCGACAATTGACGCGATAACCTCTTTCTTTAGAGAACCTAAGACGTCATCGAGCCTCTGCTGATGGAAAGAAGTGCGAAGATCAGTAAGCAAACGATCGACTTCTACCGAGTCAGCTTCCTGAGGAAAAGCGAGCTCGGTCGAGTATTGATAGCGATTTAATTGCGCCTGATCAATGTCTTGACTCAACAACTTGTTGACGCGCTCTTGGTCGACCACGCCAAAACCGAAAGGCTTAGCTTTGTTTTTTTCGACCATATTTTTGCGTCTTCTATAACGCTCGGCTCTGGAACTCATCGGTAATCTCCTTTACGCAGCCTTCAACTGATTCCATGCTTGAGCAAAGGCCTTTTCCTCTTCCTTTACTCCATCGACTTCCATGACGAACTGAATGACTTCGTCAAATAGATCAATGGGCACTCCAGATTCTTTTGCTAACTGATAGGCCTCTTTGATTGTAGGCGGGTTGTTATAAACCTCCTCAATCTTAAGCTTTACGTCTTCAGGAATATTCTGCGCTAGCATCCCACGCACAAACTCAGCGATTTCCAGCCTCTCGTTTTCAGAGAAATCCCCATCACAAACTGCACAAGCCACCGCGACGGCCTCGAGGGCAATGATCCCCCTGAAGTACGAATCACTTTCTGCCATCGCCCGGGCGAGGTTATTCTCAAGCGCTGCTAACCGAGCATCGGTCTCCGCTCTCGTCTGCTCATGTTTTTCAGTTGATGAGCGCCTTTCTCGTTCCTCTCTGCTCGACATCGCTTTTCCGGCCGCCGCGCCTGCCAATCCAGCGCCACTAGCGGCTGCAATAGTGCCTGCTCCTGAAAGGGACGCTCCCAGTGTTGCTGCGCCCAATAGCGAACCACCACCGGTGAAAGGCGCAGCTGCTACAGCTCCCACACCAATAGCAACGCCAGCCAATACTTTTCCCCACATAAAGGTTTCCTATTTTCAGCTATTCATAATGGACGAGATCGAACTATTTTCGATGACCTGATTGTGGTGAATTGCTCCAGCCCGCTCAGTTCAATGTTCTACCATCTGGGGGGTGCGATGCGAATTCAGTAAAATTCTTGCATACCGCACTTCTCTATCTGTAGTGAGATTAGACGGAAACGGACGCAAAGCATGTAACTTATAGTTGTCGTATTGATACATTCTTTTGCACCCTTTCGCTGTTTCTGAGTTGAGCTTATGAAACTTTACTTTCGCGCCTGTGAAAGAGTTAAACATCCTACGCGCCAATTCCGGATGGAAAGCCGAGACCGGCCTTGCTCAGTTCGACTTGCTTCAGGGCGAATGCGGTAACAGGCATCGGTTCAGTCAGTGGTATAAGTTCCTCCTCACGACTGTAACTAGCCGGGCTGCCTTACTTTGAAACGGCCGAAATTGCGTGAAAGTGGCGGAAAGACTTTCCAGGACGGCGGGGTTACCCAGAAGTTTTTTAGAGCCTCACACCATGGGAATATCCTGCGAAATACCTACAGGGTGCGTAAACCGCTGAAGGTTGCCACCCATTCCACGTGAAGCCTGCCACCCGGACCGGAGCAAGGCTGCCACCCATCGGAGCGTAGCGACGCGGGGTTTCTCTTCTTACTCCGAAGTCTCAGTGCTCG
>Ga0208300_100959_pt1 | contig 14476 bp, 12 predicted proteins | sample 23_taG_FD_184096 | JGI IMG/M metagenome (GOLD analysis project Ga0208300, IMG submission 184096) | Marine viral communities from Cariaco Basin, Caribbean Sea - 23_WHOI_OMZ (SPAdes) (version 2) | ecosystem: Environmental > Aquatic > Marine > Oceanic | place: Caribbean Sea: Cariaco Basin... | reverse complement strand
TGCAGCGCGTCGAGATCGTCGAGCGTGAAGGCGGCGTTGTTGCGAAAGGCGAATGCCACCAGCCCGAGATGCATGAACAGATGGAGCACGTTGTTGCGGTACCAGGTCAGCAACGTCGCCTGCTCCGGGCGCGCGGTGATCAGTTCGCCGAGCGCCTGGGGCTGTCGCGTGACGAAGCCCAGATTCACGGCGTGATCGATCCACTCCGCCGGTTCTCCCGTCGGCAGCCGGCAGCGCCGACTGCCGGGCAGATGCTTCTGGAGCCTGACCAACAGGCCAATATGGTGTGCCAGCAGGTCGGATTCGATGGTGTGATGCGGCGTTGCCAGCAGCGTCATCGCCACCAGCGAGATGGCATTCAGGCTGGCGGCGTCGTTGATCCGGCGGGCCAGCGTTTGCCCCAGCAGCGGAACGGCCCGGTTCAGCCACGCCGGGCGTGTCGAAGCGGGCTCGCCTTGCCAGTCCGGCACCGTATCGTTCAGGAAGCTGGCCAGCGATAGTGGCTCACCCACGCTGACGGTGACGCGGCCGTGAGGCTCGCGGAGATGCTTGAGCACGCGCAGCAGATCCAGCGGAGACTCCTTCTTCTTCCTGCCGCCGCGGAGCTCGTGTAGATAGCTGCCGCTCTCCAGCACGCGTTCGTAGCCGACGTAGACCGGCACGAAGGCGACATCCCGGATCGCGTCCCGCGCGAACGAGCGCAGCGTCATCGCCAGCATGCCGGGGCGGGGCGATAGCATCCGTCCGGTCCGAGAGCGCCCGCCTTCGATGAAGTATTCCACCGGGTGGCCTCTCGCGATCAGACGATGCAGGTACTCGTTGAAGACGGTGGCGTAGAGGCGGTTGTCCTTGAAGCTGCGGCGCATGAAAAATGCGCCGCCGCGCCGCATCAGCGTGCCGATCACCGGCATGTCGAGGTTGCGTCCCGCAGCGATGTGCGGCGGCATCAGGCCTTCCCGGTAGAGCACGTAGGAGAGCAGCAGGTAGTCGATGTGGCTGCGGTGGCAGGGGACGTAGATCAGCGTGCGCTCGCCGGCGATCGCCTTGACCGCGTCCAGCCCGTGAACATCGACGCCATCGTAGAGACGGTTCCACAGCCGCTTGAGCATTTCATAGAAAAAGCGCAGTACCGGGTACGACATGTTGGAGGCGATTTCGCGGGCGTAACGCTCGGCGCGCCGGCGCTCGCGTGCCGGTGTGCTGCGATTGGCCTCGGCCGCCTCGAGCACGGCGGCACGCACCGGCTGGCTGTCCACCACGCCTCGCACCAGCGTGCGATGATGCGAGATGTCCGGCCCCAGCACCCGGGCGCGAATGCGGCGGAAGTGAACGCGCAGCACCCGGGCGACCTTGCGCTGGGTCAAGGTGACGGCGGGATCGTCGATCAGCGGCCGCAGCCGGATCGGCTCGCCGAAGTGCGCCTCCAGATGGCGGCCGTTGACGATTACCGAGAGCAGCCGGCGCAGACGCCCGCTCCAGGCCCAGTCATCCGCGGCCAGCATCTTCCAGAAGCCGAAGTCCTTGCCTGGGGCGCGGCTCCAGAACACGCTGACCGGCACCAACTGCGCGTCCAGCTCGGGGTCGGCCTCGAGCGCGTCCAGCAGCTGCTGCAGGTGTGCCGAATGCTGGCCCCGGATCTTGCCGCGACTGCCCCGCAGGCGCGGCAGGGCGAAGCAGGCCGGCAGCCCGCCGTGACCGAAGGGATGCCATTCGCCGGCGTCGGGGAGGTCGAGATCGCGGCTCAGGCGTTCGACGGCGAGCTCGTCGGTCATCGAGGGGCGAGCGATGACATAGAATGTCGGCAGCGTGGAATCGAGCCGAAAGGGCTCCGGCTCGACGAGGCGAAAGGCCAGCCAGCGATCGAGCACGCGACCGACCAGACGGTGCCACAGTCGTTGAAGTTCAGTCACGGTCGTTGATGTCCCATAGTCGTTGAAGCCCCAGGAGCGCTGGCATCCAGGCAATTTTCCCTGCAAATTCCCGAGTATAGCGACAAGCCCAGCCGACAGCGATGACCCGGAACGGTCGCTTTCCTTGGCGCCGCAAACGTGCGTCAATCGGGAGCGACCAAGGAGGCAGGTAGTTAATGCAAGCGACATGGAAGGACGGTAACCGTTTCGAGCTGTTGCCGGAGGGCAAGCGTTTCTGGCCTGCCATGAGAGAGGCCATCGAAGGCGCCCGGCACTATTTGTGGATCGAGCTCTATCTGATGGAGTCGGGCTCGCTGGCCGAGCATTTCATCGACGCGCTGACGTCGGCGGCAGCGCGTGGGGTCGAGGTCAAGCTGATGCTCGATGGCGTCGGCAGCATGGGGCTGTCGCATGGCGATCGGCGGCGACTGCGGGACGGCGGCGTCGAGCTGCGGTTCTTCAACCCGCTGGCGGTGACGCGGCTGGGCGGCAACCTGATGCGCGATCATCGCAAGCTCGTCGTCGTCGATGGCGTCACGGCCTTTACCGGCGGCTTCGGCATCGTCGACGAGTTCATCGATGCCTGGTACGAGGTCGCGGTGCGTATTCAGGGGCCGGTGGTCGAGGACTGGATGCAGCTGTTCGCCCACGTCTGGGATTCTCCGCTGACGCGCGGTGATGGCACGCGAACGCGTCTGACGCGATCGCTTCACGGGGCATCGGTGCCGGCACCCTTTGCCGGCGGCATGCGGGGTCGGGCCATCTGGGGGCGGGGACATCGCTATCAGGCGATTCGTCTCTCGCTGCAGGGGCGCATCGGCACGGCTCGCCGCAGGCTCTGGCTGTGCACGCCCTACTTCGTGCCGACGCTCAGCCTGCGTCGGGCGTTGGCTCGCGCCGCCCGCCGCGGCATCGACGTGCGCCTGTTGCTGGCCGGTGGCGGGCACCATGACCACCCCGGCGTGCGCTACGCCGGGCAGCGGTTTTATCGCCGGCTGCTCAAGGCGGGGGTCAGGATCTACGAATTCCAGCCCAATTTCATTCATGCCAAGTTCAGCGTCGTCGACGACTGGGTATCGCTGGGGTCGTGCAACTTCGATCACTGGAGCCTGCAGTGGAATCTCGAAGCCAACCAGGAGGTCGATGACGCCGAATTCGCGGCCGAAGTCGCCCGGCTGTTCGAACGCAACTTCGCCGCCAGCGAGCATATCGATGCCGAAAGCTGGGCCCGGCGCTCGTGGGGGCAGCGGGCGAGAGAGTGGCTGTTCGGCACGCTCAACGCCTGGGTGACACGGCTCAAGTAGCGGCGGGATCCGGCGCTGATTCAGACCCTAGCGCTTGCGGCCACGCTTGCGCCCACCGGATGTTCTGGCGGCGCTCTTTCCTTTGCCTTTGGGCGGCTCCGGCGGCACCCGGAAATGCAGGTAGAGATCCAGCGTCAACTCCGGAAGCTGGCCCGCCAGGGCGGCAAACTGTGCGTCCTCGGTGACCATCTCCGCGATCTCCGGCTCGTCGTCGAACAGGCCGGACAGCGCCATGAATGGCAGCAGCAGGGCGGCCACATGCGATTCATCCTGGGAGAACCAGGCCGCCTCGTCGAGAAAGACGCCTTGCATGAATCCGGCGCACCAGTCCTCGATGGCGGCGGCCATCTCTCCCGCTTCATCCAGCTCGGCATCGAAGGGCAACTCGACCCAGTGGCCGCGCTCCAGGATGCTGGCGGCGTTGGCCTTGAGCGCTTCCAGCAGGCCGAGAATCTCGTCGCGCTCGGCGGTATCGTCGAAAGGAGGCTCTCCCTCGAAAAGCTCGGCGATCCACTGCTCTGGGGAGATATCCCGAGGCGAGACGGCAAGCGCCACCAGATAGCCGTGGGCGCTGATGACATCCGGCGCCTCTTCGCCGAGACGTTCGGCGTTCAGGTAGTCGTCGAGGCGCGCCAGCGCGTCGTCATCCAGCGGCGGTTGGCTCTCGACGGCATCGTCCGGTCGTTCAGACGAGAGTTCAGGCATGAGGGCGCTCCGGATCAGGCGAAGATAATGAATGTGCGGCCGATACGAACCTGGGATCGATACGAGCGTGTGACCCACAGGAATCCATGGCAAGGATCGGCGGGCTGGACGCCCGTCCGTGTCGTCGGCATTCTATCATCCCATGATCGATCTGCGTTCTTCCCCCGTTTCCCCCGCCCTCGGCGAAAGTGACGCCCAGGCGCTGGAGGCGCTCGACGAGTCGTCGCTGGAAAGCCGGCTGCTGCAGCGAGCCGACGCCGCCTGGCGGCTCGCCTGTGAGGTGCACCCGGCGCTACCCCGGCCCAGGATCTGGTTCGACCTGCGCGGCCGGAGCGCCGGGCAGGCGCATTACCAGCGTGGCGGACTGCGTTTTAATCGGACGCTGCTGCTCGAGAACCGGCAGGCTTTCATGGACGAGATCGTACCCCACGAGATGGCGCACTGGCTGGTCTTCCATCTGGAGGAAGGGCTGAACGCCCGGCCTCACGGGCGCGAGTGGCAGACGGTGATGCGAAAGCTCTATGGTCTGCAGCCGGTCGTCACGCACCGTTTCGACATCGCGCGTGCCAGCCCTTCGCCTTATCTCTATCGCTGCCGCTGCGAGACCCTGCATCGATTCACCGGGCGGCGCCATTCCCAGGCCTCGAGGGGGACTCGGTATCGCTGCCGTCACTGTCGAGCGACGCTGACCTTTGCCTATCGGGAGTCGCCGGCATAGCGCTGGCGGCGTTCCAGCGAGCTCCCTTTTCTCCATTTCTTTTTCTCTTTCCCACTCGAACCTCACCAGGGCTGTCGACGTTTCAGCGCGAGCCGCGGCCGTGCGTGAAGCGTCGACGGGCCTCGCTTTTCGGCGACCCTGTCGTCGTCGGATCGAGCCTGATTGGCACGATTGCGACAGGCGAACGACACTGGTTGATACGAAGGTCTAATAGGGGGTGCCCGGTGCCGCCGTTATATGCTGACCCACTCGAGCGTCGATGGTCTATCGCATTGAGCCAGTTGGGCTTTCGCCGTCGAACGGGTACGAACATAGTCATCAACAGGGAGACTGGAGCATGAGCGAACAGCAGCGCGTATATCCTGTCGATAAGCGCTTGGCAGCCGATGCCTGGATCGATCGCGATCGTTACGAGACGCTCTATCGCCAGTCTGTCGAAGATCCCGAAGGCTTCTGGCGCGAGCAGGCCGAAAGCCTGAGCTGGAGCCGGAAGCCGGCCACGATCAAGAACACCTCGTTCGCTTCGAACAATGTCGATATCCGCTGGTTCGAGGATGGCGAACTCAACGTCGCCCACAACTGCCTGGACCGTCATCTGGAAACCCGGGGCGATCAGCCCGCCATCATCTGGGAAGGCGACGATCCCGCCGATCACAAGACCATCACCTACCGTGAGCTGCACCAGCGCGTCTCGCAGCTCGCCAACGGCCTCAAGTCCCTGGGAGTCGGCAAGGGCGACACGGTCACGCTCTACATGCCGATGGTGCCGGAAGCGGCCATGGCGATGCTGGCATGTGCGCGCATCGGTGCGGTGCATTCGGTGGTGTTCGGCGGCTTCTCGCCGGATGCCCTGGCGGGGCGTATCGTCGATTCCCGATCCCGCGTCGTCATCACGGCCGACGAGTCGGTACGTGGCGGCAAGCAGGTGCCGCTCAAGGACAACGTCGATGCGGCGCTGACCCGGGAGGGCACCGACGTGGTCGAGTCCGTGCTGGTGGTCAAGCGCACCGGTGGCGACATCGAGTGGCATGAAGGCCGGGATCGCTGGTTCGATGAGGTCGTCGACCCGCAGTCCACCGATTGCCCCGCCGAGACGATGAACGCCGAAGATCCGCTGTTCATTCTGTATACCTCCGGGTCGACGGGGACACCGAAAGGGCTGAAGCACACCTCCGGTGGCTATCTGCTCTATGCTGCGCTGACCCATCGCCTGGTCTTCGATTATCACGATGGCGAAGTCTACTGGTGTGCCGCCGATGTAGGCTGGATTACCGGGCACAGCTATATCGTCTACGGGCCGCTGGCCAACGGCGCCACCACGCTGATGTTCGAAGGCGTGCCGACCTACCCCAGCCATGGCCGCATGGGGCAGGTCGTCGACAAGCACAACGTCTCGATTCTCTATACCTCGCCGACGGCCATCCGCTCGCTGATGGCGCATGGCGAGCACATCATGGACGACAGCACGCGCAGCTCGTTGCGCGTTCTCGGCTCGGTGGGGGAGCCGATCAACCCGGAGGCGTGGGATTGGTTCTACCGCGTCGTCGGCAATTCCCGCTGCCCGATCGTGGATACCTGGTGGCAGACGGAAACCGGCGGACACATGATCACGCCGCTCCCCGGCGCCACCGATCTCAAGCCGGGCTGCGCCACCAAGCCGTTCTTCGGCGTTCAACCGGCGCTGCTGGACAACGATGGCAAGCGACTGGAAGGCGCGACCGAGGGGAATCTTGTCATCCTCGACTCCTGGCCAGGGCAGGCGCGCTCGATCTGGAACAATCACGAGCGCTTCGTTCAGACCTACTTTTCCACCTACGAAGGGGTCTACTTCACCGGAGATGGCTGTCGTCGCGATGCCGATGGGGATTACTGGATCACCGGGCGTATCGATGATGTGCTGAATGTGTCCGGACACCGGATGGGAACGGCGGAGATTGAGTCGTCCCTGGTCGCTCATCAATCCGTGGCCGAAGCGGCTGTCGTCGGCTATCCGCATGATATAAAAGGTCAGGGGATTTATGTCTATGTCACGCTCAACGATGACGTCGAACCCAGCGAGGAGTTGAAGCAGGAACTCAAGCAGTGGGTGCGCAAGGATATCGGCCCGATCGCCACGCCTGATGTGATCCAATGGGCGCCGGGACTCCCGAAAACTCGCTCCGGCAAGATCATGCGCCGTATCCTGCGCAAGATTGCTGCCAATGAATGCGATGGGCTAGGTGATACCTCGACACTCGCCGATCCTGGCGTCGTGGAGGATCTGATCGAAAATCGCCATGTGCGCTCCTGATTCGTCATTTCGAGTTTTGAAATGGGCTTTTGGGTCAATCATCATGGTGACGGCTATATAACTAGTTAATTTGAGTGACCGCTACTCATATCGACTGATGATTGTCGTTCGATCGTCTTGAAAGAGGCTTTCCTCCCGGTACTTTTCGTGCCACTCCAAAGGGAGGGAAGCACGCCAGCTTTCCGAGACGATCGAACTTTTTTTATGTATTTGCGGCGTATTTACCCTTTGGTTATCCCTGGATTTTTTTCCCAATGATTTGATACTTGGGATTCCACGAGTGCATGGGGTAACATGCCGTTAATCAATAGTTGAACCATCTTTGTCTAGGTGGCGATAGTGGACCGACTATCTCGCCACATATCTCGACAGCGCCGGAGGAGAATCAATGGCTTTTGCCCAGAAATTCATCGTTGCCGATGACCACCCACTCTTCCGGGCGGCGCTCAATCAGGCATTGCGACAGGTGTCGCCGCAAGCAGAAATCGTCGAGGCGGACACCATGGAGGCGACGACGGAAGTCGTCACTCGACACCCCGATGCCGATTTGATCCTGCTCGATCTGCACATGCCTGGCGCTCACGGTTTCTCGGGGCTTATCCAGCTTCGCGGACAGATGCCGGATATTCCGGTGACGGTGGTATCCGGTAGTGAAGAGGTGGACGTGGTCCGCCGTGCCATCGATTACGGCGCTTCGGGTTTCATTCCCAAGTCTGCTTCTCTCGACACCATCGCCGAAGCGATCGGTGAAGTGCTCAAGGGTGAAGTCTGGTTGCCGCCTTATCTGGCGGATGCCATGGGCGAGGGCAGTCCGGAGGATGCCCGTTTCGCGGAAGCGATCGCCTCATTGACGCCACAGCAATTTCGCGTACTCAACATGTTGACGGAAGGGCTTCTCAACAAGCAGATCGCCTATGAACTCAATGTGTCGGAAGCCACCATCAAAGCTCACGTGACGGCCATACTACGCAAGCTAGGGGTTCACTCGCGTACGCAGGCCGTCATCGCTGCTCAGAAGTTGGAGATCGAACCGCCCAAGGTGACCAACGACTGATCGTTTCGGATATCCGGGTGTCGGTAGCCGCCGTTTCTCATTGTAGAATCGGCGGCTTTCTCGTTTCAGCGAGACTGAACTCGACAAGGGAGCAGGAGGGCCTTGAAGATAGTCGCAGCAGCAAGGCTACTGTCTTGTGCTACGTGGCGGTCTTAAGAGACATGGTAGAAGGTTAAGTCGGGGTAGAGGGCTTTTCGTTGCGAAGTCGCCTGGCCAAAAGCAGCAGCTCCACGCTAGCGAAAAACAGCAGGCTGTAGCCGGCCAGTTCCGTGATCTCTTCCGCTGCGTCCTTGACGATTCGCAGGTAGTGTTCGCCCATCAGGGCTTGCCACAATTCACTGCGCCCGTAGAGGCGCGAGAACACGTAGGTCGTGAGAAAGCCGCCCGCGAACAGTCCGAATCCCAGGCTGTTGGCAATCAGCGAGAACTCTTCGAGAAAGCCGCGCCGTGCGCGTATCACCAGCGTCAGGGTCGGTAGTGCCAGGAGTACCGCCAGGCATTGCCAGGCGCCATCGAAGACGTAGGCATCCAGCCATTGGTCGTTCTCCCGCACGAAGGATATCGCGAAAAATGCGGCCATCAGCAGGCTGACGCTGCGCAGGACTCTGTAACGCAGACGAATGACCAGCATCAGAACCGTACAAAGCAGCAGCAGCGCAGCCTGGGTGAGTTCCGTCAGCGAAGTCTCGCTGAAATCGGGGGCGCCCGCATGTCTGGCGTCCACCGTCATCACTATCTGCATGAGCCCGGCCAGGATCAGGACGTAGATGCCGGCCCTCAAGGCGATTGCGCGAAAGGAGAGAGTAGGCATGATAGATTCCTGCACAGCAATTGATAGCTGGCTAAGATTATCAGCCTTAATGTTCTTAAGAAGCGCTGTTCCGTAAAAATTTAAGCTTTTCTTAATTTTCTGGCGCGAGACCGGCCCGCAGGCTGGCTGCCTCTATTCCTGCCATGGCAGCCCGTTCGTCATTGTCGGAACTGTCTCCGCTGACACCGACGGCACCGATGACTCGCTCCTGCTCGTCGAGAATCAGCACGCCGCCGGCCACGGGGACGAATTCGCCCTGGGACGCCGAGGCGACTGCCGACAGGAACGACGGTCGTGCCTGATTCCGTTCACCGATCGTGCCGCTGGACAGACCGTAGCCCAAGGCGGCCTTGGCTTTGCCATGCGAGACGGCCAACCGTAAAGTGGCGCAGCCATCGGCTCTGTCGCAGCTTATCGGGTGCCCACTGGTATCCATGACCGTCACGGTGATGGGATTCATCGACTGCGCTGCCGCATAGGCTAGAGCGGCCTCGACAATGGTGCGGGCTTGCTTCAGTGACAAAGTCTGGTGGGTGAGATAGACGTTACGAGCCATTGTGATCTCCATTCTCTGTTTTTGTATTCATAATTCATTTTTAGTGGCGTCATCCATGCGCCATTGGGAGAATGGAAACATCGAACCTGTTCTGAGTGCCCCATGATCAAGATTCAGCAAAACACCCTGTACGGCGAGGCAGCCGCCCGCATCCGGGACATGATCAACGATGGAACCCTGCTTCCCGGTACCCGGATTCCGGAAAAACAACTATGCGAGCAGTTCGGGGTTTCTCGAACGCCGCTTCGCGAAGCGCTCAAGGTACTGGCGTCCGAGGGGATGGTCGAACTCCTGCCCAACCGGGGAGCGCGTGTCGTGCGGTTGACGCGCCAGATGCTGGAGGAGACCTACAGCGTGATGGGCGCGCTGGAAGGGCTGTCCGGCGAGCTGGCGTGTCGCTATATTACCGAAGAGGAGGTCGCCGACATCCAGGCGCTGCACTATCAGATGATGGCGCACTACAAGCGCAAGGAGATTCGGCCTTACTTCGAACTCAACCACCGCATTCACGATGCCATCATGCTGGCAGCCCGCAACGAGGTACTGCGGGAGACCCACAGCAGCTTGAACTACCGCATTCAGCGGGTGCGCTATTCCAGCATGATCGATGAGTACTGGGACCAGGCCGTGGCCGATCATGAAGCCATGATCGAATGCCTGCTGGCCCGGGACGGAGAGCGACTCGGTAGCATACTGCGAGAGCATCTGCGCCATAAGTTGGTCGTGGCGGCCGCGAGCGGGGTGATCGATGATGACCCGGGCGTCGCCCGGAGCCGTAGTTCGTAAGACCGAGCTGGGACAGAACGACACCCTTTTAATCTGGTGGCGGAAGGGGATTGCATCCCGCTTTCCGCTTTCCGCTTTCCGCTTTCCGCTTTCCGCTTTCCGCTTTCCGCTTTCCGCTTTCCGCTCGGAATTTCTCCTGTTTCTGCCTCCTGCTGCGCCGTTCTGAGCGTTGCGGGATTTTCCCGGTTTCAACTTTCCGTCAATAGACAAATGTCGGGTTGGGCAATAATGAATTATGAATTCATAATTCGCTGGCAAGATCTCCAAGGTGCTCGCACTGCGGGGTATCGACCGGGGGGCGTCGCGGGATCCTCGTTGACCATCTCCGATCCATCGTTCAGGCGAGCCAATATAAAAAGACAGAAGGACGCCAGTGATGAAAAGTCTCAAAGCAGGCCTGTTGGCGCTCGCGCTAATGGCCGGTGCCAGCCACGCCAATGCCCAGGAAGTTCAGGTCAAGTTCGCGCACGTCGGCGAGCCGGATTCGCTGTTCGCCGATGTGTCCCAGGAATTCGCCAAACGCGCCAACGAAAAGCTGGCGGGTGAAGCCAAGGTGGTCGTCTACGGCTCGAGCCAGTTGGGCGGCGACTCGGAGCTGCTGAAGAAGCTCAAGCTGGGCACGGTCGACCTGGCGTTGCCTTCGACCGTCATGAGTAGCGTCGCGCCCCAGTTCGCGCTGTTCGAGATGCCTTATCTGATCGCGGATCGTGACCATATGGCCAGGGTGCGCGATGAAGTCGTGAGACCTCAGCTCTATCCCGTCGCCGCAAGCCGGGGTTATCACATCATCGGCGTGTGGGAGAACGGCTTCCGCCAGATCACCAACAACGTCCATCCGATCAATACGCCAGCCGATCTTTCCGGCATCAAGCTGCGCGTGCCGCAGGGCGTCTGGCGTGTCGAGATGTTCAAGAGCTATGGCGCGAACCCTTCGCCCATGGCGCTCTCCGAGGTATTCGTCGCGCTGCAGACAGGGGCGATGGATGGCCAGGAGAACCCGCTGGTCCAGACCTACGCCTCGCGTCTGCAGGAGGTTCAGGAGTACCTCTCGCTGTCGGATCACATCTACACCCCCGCCTTCGTGACGGCAGGCATGAGCTGGAACCGGCTGCCCGAGCACGTGCGCGAGGTGCTCCAGCAGACGGCCATGGAGATGGAGTCCTACGCGCTGGAGCAGGGCGCGAAGCTCGACGAGGAGACGCTGGCCAAGATGCGTGACGCCGGGCTGCAGATCAACAAGGTCGATCGTCAGGCTTTCATCGATGCCTCCCAGCCGGTCTACGACAAGTTCATCAAGGATGTCGACGGCGGCCAGGAGATGCTCGACAAGGTGCGTGAACTGCAACCCGCCAGTTAATTCGCGGGCCCGGTCGTGCCGAATCAGGGCGCGACCGGGCCGTGGACGAAGGAGCCACCTGTGAAAACTCTGAATACGCTGCGCGATGGCTTCAGCCGACTGCTCGAGATCATCGTGGTCATCAATATGCTGGTGCTGGCGGGGATCGTGATCGTCGGCTTCCTCTCGCGCCTGGTGGGGTCGCCCTTTACCTGGTACGACGAGGCGGCCTCGATCAGCCTGGCCTGGCTGACCTACTACGGTGCTGCCCTGGCTGCCGCCAAGGGGGCACACATCGCCTGTCCCAGTATCGTCAATGCGTTTCCGCCGAGCGTGCGTCTGCCGATCGCGCTGCTGGGCGAGGCCGTGGCGATCGCTTTCTTCGTCCTGCTGACGGTGACCGGCTGGCAAGTCGTCCAGATTCTTGCCGGGTCGACCATGATCAGCCTGACCACCGTCTCGCTGCAATTCACGCAGTCGGCGCTGCCGATTGCCTCGGTGCTGTTCATCATCGCCGAGTTGCTGCGGTTGCCGGAGGTGATTCGGCAGGCGAGGGGAGACGGCTTCGTCGACCACGAGCTCGAGGAGGTAGGTCTCGGCTCGAACATGGCCAGTCAGTCCGATGCAGGGAGTGCGACACGATGATTCTGGCGCTGATGTTCGTAGGACTATTGCTGTTGATCGTGCTCAACGTACCGATCGCCATCGCGCTGGGCCTGGTCGGCGCCGTCGCCGTCTACTCCAGCTACGGCGTCTATGCGTTGCCCAATATCGGCCTGACCATGTTCGAGGGCGCGACCAACTTTCCGCTGATCGCCATCCCGTTGTTCATTCTGGCCGGGGCGATCATGAACGCCTCTAGCATTTCGCGGCGTCTGATCGACTTCGCCGCTTCGCTGGTCGGCTTCGTCAAGGGCGGCCTGGCGATGGTGACCATCGGCTCATCGATCTTCTTCGCCGAGATCTCTGGCTCTGCCGTGGCCGGCGTCTCCGCGCTGGGCAGCCTGCTGATTCCCGCGATGAAGAACCGCGGCTACTCGAAGGAGTTCGCTGCGGCGATCTCTTCGTCCGCTGCCAGCCTGGCGATCATCCTGCCGCCATCGATCCCGATGATCCTGTACGCGGTCATGTCGGGAGAGTCGGTGGTCAAGATGTTCGTCGCGGGCATCTTCCCGGGTCTGCTGGGCGCCCTGGGCCTGGCCGTGGTCTGCTACTTCCTGGCACGCAAGCACAACTTTCCTTCCGAAGGGCGTTTTCAGGCCAGCCGAGTCTGGAAGTCGTTCAAGGAGGCGATCTGGGCGCTGATGATTCCGGTGATCATTCTCGGCGGCATCTTCGGCGGCATCGTCACCGCCACCGAAGGCGCGGCGCTGGCCGTCGTGGTCGCGATCTTCATCAGCGCCGTGATCTACCGCGAGTTCTCGCTCAAGACGCTGTGGAAATCCTGCCTGGATGCCGGCATCCAGACCGCGGTGGTGATGCTGCTGGTCGCCAGCTCCGCGCTGGTGGGGCTCTATCTCACCGAGTCCCAATTGCCGCAGCAACTGGCCAATTCGATCAGCGGGCTGACCGACAACAAGTACGTCATTCTGGCGCTGCTCAATGTCATCTTCCTGATCCTGGGGGTGTTCCTGCACTCGGCGGCGGCAATCATCCTGGTGGTGCCGATCGTGCTGCCGTTGATCATCAGTGTGGGGATCGATCCTCTACATTTCGGCCTGATCGTCACGCTCAACCTGGCCATCGGCCAGCAGACGCCGCCCGTGGCGAGCGTGTTGATCGCCTCGTGCTCGATCGCCAAGGCAGACATCTGGCGTACGACGCGAACCAACCTCTGGTTCCTGGGGGTGCTGTTCGTCGTGCTGCTGTTCAACACCTACGTGCCCGACTTCGCGCTACTGCTCGTGAATCTGATCTACGGCACCTGATACCGGAAACCGGCCAGGCATCGACCCAGGAGAACCGACACCATGACCCAGGATGACGAAATTCGCTGCTACCAGCGTGGCGCTATCGGCTGGATCCGCTTCAATCGCCCCGAGGCTCGCAATGCCATGACCTGGCACATGTACGAGTCCATGATCCGGGCCTGCCAGCAATTCGACGAGGATGAAACGGTCGCGCTGATCGCCTTTCGCGGCGAGGGCGGCGAAGCGTTCGTCGCGGGCACCGATATCAAGCAGTTCGTCGATTTCCGCGAGCGCGGCGACGGCATCGACTATGAACGCCGGATCGATGCCGTGATCGGCGGGATCGAGCGATTGGAGACGCCGACGGTCGCGCTGATCGACGGCTACTGCGTCGGTGGGGGCGCTGCCATCGCGATGGCCTGCGACTTCCGATACGCCAACGCCAATTTCAAGTTCGGCATCCCCATCGCCAGGACGCTGGGTAACTGCATGTCGATCACCAATGTCGCGCGGCTGGTCGATCTGATCGGGATCGCGCGCACCAAGCGCGTGCTGATGCTGGCGAAGATGATCGGGGCGGAGGAGGCGCTGTCCGTCGGCCTGATCGACGAGATCGTCGACAGCGAAGCCCTCGACGAGACAGCGGCGAAGCTCGCCGAGAAGCTGGCCGGGCATGCGCCGCTGACGATGCGCGCGGCCAAGGCCTGCATCAACCGCATTCTGGATCGGCGCCGCCCCGGCCATGATGCTGCCGATGACCTGATCGCGCTGTGCTACACCAGCGAAGATTTCCAGGGCGCCGTCAGGCGATTCGTCGACAAGACCCCGTACACCTGGCAGGGCCGCTAGGGTCTGTTGACGTTTCAGCGCGAACCGCGTTGCTGCGCCAAATGGCGCCAGGCCAGGCGCGGGATGCAGAGAAGGGTGGTTCCCTTTTCCAATCCCGCAACGCCGCATGGCGCCATTTGGCGCGCAACCCGAAGGGCCGGGCCAGTTTTTGCACGGTGCTGCGTTATTCGTCGTTCATTTGGAATGACCAAACTACGCTCCTCACGCCTTGCCCCGCACAAAAACTGGCTCCGGCGCGGCCGTGCAT
>Ga0208300_100958_pt1 | contig 14503 bp, 17 predicted proteins | sample 23_taG_FD_184096 | JGI IMG/M metagenome (GOLD analysis project Ga0208300, IMG submission 184096) | Marine viral communities from Cariaco Basin, Caribbean Sea - 23_WHOI_OMZ (SPAdes) (version 2) | ecosystem: Environmental > Aquatic > Marine > Oceanic | place: Caribbean Sea: Cariaco Basin... | reverse complement strand
CGCTCCACGCTTCCTCCCCACGGTCGGTCACCCTTCCGCAGTTGCGCTTCACTTCGTTCGCTGTGGCCAGCTCACGGGAGGACTTGCACCTCCAGGAGTGCGCCCGTGCCGGGCGCACCAAAAAAGGCAGCCCTAGGGCTGCCTTTTTTATTGAAAACCAGTTCACTACGGCGTATGTATCCGGGTTCTTCATCGTCTTCCTCAGTGCCTCTTCCTCCGCATCATCCTCTTCTTGTTTCAACCTGCTCGATATCCCACGTGACCGGCTCGATGCATTCACAGAAGGCCTCCCGCCAGTTGCAGCTCCGAACACGCTGACACGTTGAAGCTGTGCTGAACCATCGGGGTTTCAAGTTCAGAACTGGAAACCCGAAAATAGGTGACCAATGGTTATTTACAGATCCCGATCACCCGGGTACATTAAGTGACCAACGTTCACTTAAATGGAGAAAGTCATGTCATATGTGGTTATCACCGGCGCCAGTGCCGGCATTGGCGAGCGCTTCGCCCGGGCACTGGCGGCTGAAAAGCAGAATCTGATTCTGGTAGCCCGCCGGGAAGAGCGCTTGAATACCCTAGCCACAGAGCTGAAGCAGCAGCATGGGATCGAGGCCATTGTCCTGAAAGCCGACCTGGCGAATGAGGCTGGCGCAGAAGCACTGGCACGGCAAATCAACGACGTCGGTTGGGTACTGTCTGGCCTGATCAACAACGCTGGATTTGGCGACCGCGGCGCCTTTGCCGATCTGGGGCTTGAACGTCAGCTATCGATGATTCAGGTGAACATTACCTCATTGGTCTCCCTGACCTGGCAACTGCTGCCCTCGCTACGCAAGCAGCCGGGGAGTTTTGTGATTAATGTGGCGTCCACAGCGGCGTTTCAGGCCGGGCCCAATATGGCCATCTACTATGCCACCAAGGCCTTCGTACTGTCCTTCTCCGAGGCATTGCATGAAGAACTGAGGGGGGCAGGTGTTTCGGTGAGTACGCTGTGCCCGGGAGCTACCGATTCTGAGTTTGCGACGGAAGCGCACATGACCAACACCAAACTGTTCAAAGCCGGCACCATGACGGCCGAAGCGGTGGTAAAGAAATCCCTGGCCCAGCGCAGAAAAGCGATTGTGATTCCAGGGCTGCGTAACCTGCTGATGGTCTGGTCTGGTAAACTCTCGCCCCGGGCCGTGACAAGACGGCTTGCCGGCTGGCTGCAGGCCTGATGTTGACCAACGAAGCGAGTACTTTGAGGTGGTTTTGAAGCACAGATTATGCAGCGGTAAACAGCGAGCCCGTACCGAGTCTGAAAAGGCGCTGCGAGAACAACAAATTCTCGATGCGGCGGAAAGCCTGTTTCTGACTCATCGGTTCCACGGCCTGACTCTGGCAGATGTGGCTCGTGAGACCGGGCTTACCAAGGCCGCGCTGTATCGTTATTTCCGCAGCAAGGAGTTGTTATTCATTGCAGTGTACCGCCGTGCGATGTCGGACTGGGTTGCAGACGTTGAAGCGATTGGCCCAGACGGCCTCCCTGAACAGTTCGTTGACCGCATTCTGGCTCATCCCGTGTTCTGCGGCCTCACCGCCATCCTTCACATTGCCCTGGAAACTGGTCTGAGCGAGGAGGAGGCCCGGGAATTCAAACTGTTTCTGCTGACCCAGACGCGCCGCCTGACGGCCGTGTTCGCCGCAGCGACAGGCCAGGACGAAGCCGCCTGTTTTCGGTATCTGATGCAGTGCCAGCAGGCGTTGATCGGCTGCTGGCATATGTCCCACCCACCGGAGCCCGCCCGCAAAGCCATGCAGGTGGAACCGCTGACAGTGTTTCAGGTGGAGTTCTCGGACACACTGGGAAACCACCTGAGTGTTCTGACCGAAGCGTTTATTCGGCAGTAGAGTCAGTGTCTTGCCCTACTCACCGCCTCCGATTTTGTGGCTACGGAAAGTGGCATAGCAGCTTCTGCACATCTTTTTATGAGCTGCAGGGTTCAGGGCGCGAAACAAACCACCTCGTTTGTGTTCAAAGAACGGGAGCAAACATCAACGATTCAGCATGGGGTGTTTTGTGGCAACAAGGCTGCACGGGGGTGATCGCCTGCCGGCGGTCTACCCCGGCGGAAATACCGTACCATTCAGTAAGCACTTTAAATCGGGAACGGGCTGTCTTATGGAATACGAACACGCTATCGTGAAATTTGAAGGCGACGTTGCCATCCTGCTCTGCAACGGCTGTGGTATCAAAATCACAGAGGGCACCAGTCACGAGGACCGTGAGCATTACTGTACGATGTGCATGAGCGGGAATTGCAAAGCCAAATTCAAAAAAGGGAACTGAAACCACCGCATCAAGGCGGTTTCAGCGGGCAATCAGGTGTCATCGGCAATGAATGAAACAACCGACGATAAACCAGCGTCAGCGCCAACGCCCGCAAAGAAGGGCTTCAGTGGCTTGCATGTCTTTGGCATTGTCCTGCTTACCATCGTTGCCACTGTCGGCATAGGTTACTGGTGGTTAAGCCACTATGTGTTCCCAGACAACTTCGAACCCGTAACCCTGAATGCCAGTGAACAGGATTCACTTAACAACAAGCTGAATACTCTGGGCATTGATACCCAAGGCGGTGAATCTGGCGGCCCCCTGCAGCCGGAACCCTACAGTGAGGAAGGGGCCAGCCGGGAGGTACGCTTTAGCGAGCGGGAACTCAACGGCATGCTGGCCAACAACACCGATCTGGCCCAAAGACTTGCCGTCGATCTCTCGGACAATCTTCTGAGCGCCTTGCTTCTCGTGCCTCTTGAAAAAGATTTCCCTGTACTCGGAGGCAGAACCCTACGAGTAAATGCCGGAGTAGAACTCTCTTTTGCCAACGGCCGCCCCCTGGTTAAGTTAAAGGGTGTGAGCCTGATGGGCGTCCCCATCCCGAATGCCTGGCTGGGCAACCTCAAGAATGTGGACCTGGTTAACGAGTTCGGCGCCAACCCGGGATTCTGGCAATCTTTTGCAGCCGGCGTGGATTATATCCAGGTCGAAGATGGGCGGTTGCTCGTTCGACTCAAGGAATAGCGTCTGACGTATTTCGTGGCCAACTCAGAAGCAGATCGTATCCCCCGATTCACTTCTGTGTCATAAGCCCATAAGGCCGTTCCAGCGCAGCACGCACATCGCCAATAGAAAACACCCTGGCGAATTCCGCGAATCGTTGCCCATCAAACCACAGCTGAACAACCGGCAGAGAAAAGATACCGCGAGCTGCACATAACGGGCCGGCGGCTTCCTGGCAATCGATGTAAGCGGTCACCAGCTTCGGGAATTCCTCGCTGGCAAGCGTCTCCAGCCGGGGCTTTATGGCCTGACAGACACCGCAGTTCGCGCCCCCATACAAAAGCAGCACCGCCGGGCTGGACTGGAGCAATGCCGATAAGGCCTCTTCTGAGCAGACTTTGTGCACCGTTAAATCCTGATAAGCATGACCGGTTTAATCTCCAGCGCCTGCCGGGCAAACTCCGCATCCGGCCACAGCAACAACCACCCGAGAACCGCAAGATTCAGAATCACATAAAACCAGAACGACACCTGAAACGAAGCCTTGCGGGTTTTATGCCGAAAAAATTGCTGGCCCACCAGCGCACCCGGCCAGCCACACAGCAGTTCAAAAAGGTGCAGCCGCCCCTCCGGCACGCGTCGGTTACCGCTTTCGGCGGCCCCTTTGTCGATTGCGTACATCAGGAAGGTAACCAGGCTCATCACCCCATAAGCCACGGGCAAAAGAACCGGAACATAGCCCTGAAGATACAATGTTGAGACCGCACCTCCGACTGCAGCTGCAATCAACAGGGCAACCCAGACTCCGGGCACGACCGCTACACGGTGCCGCGCCACGCCGGCGTACTGGAAACTGGCCGCCCTCAACCGCCCTTTCTCGTCTTTGGTCGGCGCGTAAACCACCTTGCGGCTGGCCGAAGGCCGGCCCCGCCCCTGATAGGCGCTGATATGGGCAAACAGACGCTCCCCGCCGTTTTCCGGTGTGATGAAGCCGAAACCCTTGGCGTCGTTCCATGAGGTGAGTGAGCCTTTTTGATTCACTTGCGGTTCCCTTAGATCGGTTTTTCCCCGGCACCTGGCAGAAAGAGGCCGCAAACCTGACCAGCAATCCGGTAGAGCACCCTCGATAGATTTCACGAAATTTTACCCCGGTTACCCACTCAATTCATAGCAAGCTCACAACCGCTCGGCTACTATGGCGCGCCGCTATGAGTTACGGCTTATAGGCAGGGAATTCCCAAAACAATCAACTAAGTAAGAAGGAATCTATCGTGCGAAACGCAAGGATCCTGGCAGTACTGGCCGCACTGATCTACCTCACTGGCTGCGCCTCTGGCGCCAAAATGGGCAACATGGTGTATGAGGGGCCAGTGAAGGCCTACGACACGGCCCTGGAAGACAATGTGGATGTCACCAACGTCTCGGGCGGCGAGAAAACGAACCCCGCATGGACCTCAGAGATCGACAACGATGCCTTCGCAGGCGCCCTGAAACAGACTCTGCAGAAACAGGGACTGCTCTCCGGATCTGGTCGATATCAGCTCGAAGCTCTCCTGCTTGAGGTTGACCAACCCATGTTCGGGCTGGACTTCGAGGTAACCACCCACGTGAGGTACATCCTGACTGACCGTGAAAACAAAGGCACCGTGGTCCTGAACGAAACGGTTGTTACCCCCTACACCGCCACCATTGGCGATGCCTTTGCCGCCATCAAGCGCCTGAGACTGGCCAACGAGGGATCCGGAAAAGCCAACATTCAGGGTCTGCTGGACAAACTCTCCGAACTGCAGATCCAGCCAGGTGACGTCTCCCTCACGCAATAACGTTTCTGGAACCCAGCTCTACAACAAGGAAGGATCATGAAGTACCCCCTACTCCTCACACTCGCTGCAATCGCGTTTCTGTCTACCGGTTGCGCATCGGTGGTCTCCGGAACCGACCAGAAGCTCACCTTCAACAGCGAGCCTGAAGAAGCCACCGTTACGGTTTCCGGCCGTGTGCTCGGTAAAACGCCACTGACTGTGCCGGTGGATCGGGATTCCAACCAATCCATTACCTTTGAGAAGGAAGGCTACGAAACCTATACCGCTCAGCTTTCCACCACAACCAACCCTTGGTTCTTCGGTAACATCGTGATTGGTGGCCTGCTGGGTTCCACGACCGATGGCGTTTCCGGCGCCATCCACGAGTTTTCCCCGGACCAATACTTCGTTACCCTGAAGCCTGACACCCCGACGGGAATCTCCACTTCCAAGCCGCGAAAAATCAAGGAAATCATCATCGCGTTCAGCGGAGAGTTTCGCCACCAGCTGGCGAGCGGCGGTGGTGAAAAGGTGGACACCATCGTGCAGTTGCTGGGTATCGACGCCTCGGAGAAAGACACCACCATCCGGGCACTGAACCAGCTTGCGCTGGCCAATGAGAACGACCTTGAGCTGGCTAAAACGATCATTGAGGTTTACGACGTTCGGTAAAAGGTATCTCTTGAACCCGGGGCGGATTGAACAAGCCCCGGTGTTCCGCGGACCCTGTTCCCCGTGTTCCCGCCTCGCGGCACGATTCAGAAATTATATCTGCCTATATCCCCGTTCCCGCAACCATGCTAAAAGACTCCTCCCGGCAGTAGCCCGGGCATTCTTCCCATCAGGATCTCAGCATGTCAGATAAATTTTTCTTCAAGGGTCGTCAGGACGCACGCCAGCACCACACCGCTTACGGCGGCTTTCAGACCAACGCCAGCCAGAAGAGTGGCAGCAAGAAATACCCGCTAACGCTGGTGGTGACCAGTGAAGCGCGCAAGCAGGAGGTCCAGGCACAGGTAGCCAAGGCAAAACTGCACGCGACGATTACGGTTGATACCCGCGAGGGCGCCGTTGAATCCATCACCGAGCTCACCGCTATCCTGAATAAAGGCGGAACAGTCACCACCGTAAAATCGCCGGCCCGAAACGACGCCTGCAACTGCGGTAGTGGGCTCAAATTCAAGAAGTGCTGCGGCTAACGACAGCCGGAACAACGAGGGTAATGGCTATGATTGTGTGCGGGGTTGAGCTGAGTGGCAGCGATGCGGTCGTGTGTTTGCTGAACATGGACAGGGGGCAGTTCAACCTGCCGGAGTGCAAGGTGCGCAAACTGTCACTGCCGAAAAACCATAGCCGTGATGATCTGAAGCGGTTCCAGGCGGACTTTGCGAAGCTAATGGCCGAGTACGGAGTGACCAGCGTCGCGATCAAAGAGCGGATGCCCAAAGGCAAATTTGCCGGTGGCGCCATCAGCTTTAAAATGGAAGCGGCCATTCAACTGATCACCAGTACTGAGCTTACAGTAACCCTGCTGCCCTCGGCGCTGATCAAGTCCACCCTGGCAGCCAACCCGCTGCCCATTACTTTTGCCGAAACGGGGCTGAAGGCCTTTCAGGAAACGGCGTTCATCGCTGCTTATGTGGGGCAGCTGCAGGGCGCGCGAACGTGAAAGTGTGTACTCACAGAATAGATTCGTACCGGTTTGGCAAAGTGGTCAAACCGGCAGTTCGGTAAGCTCACCGATCACTCCGATTTGCATGCTTACGCCCACTCTCATTTCTCAATGGCTTATCGATAACCTTTGATCAAAGTGGTCAGCTCTGATTGGAATTCAGGGTTCTGCATAACCGCGTCAACCTTATTGATCACTTCCATAGCGGACGGAAGCTGCCGCGAAACGCCAATGTGAAAAGGGATCCGGGAATTCGGAATAAAATCAACCTTGCGAATTTTCAGCTTCTCCGAATAGCCAAGTTTTTGAGCGATGAATCGGGCGTCTTCAGCGGGCTGCACCATGAAATCGCCGGCCCCACGTAGCATAAGAAGGTGCATCATCGCTTTCATGTCCCGGCCCGGCACACGTTCCAGATAGTCGGGAATATTGTCCTCTTCCCATTGGGAGTCCCTCTCGACGATCACCCGCAGACTGGACAGATCAGCAAAGCTGGTAGCCGATTCAATCAGGTCTCTATGGGGGTTGTCAGCCGAGTAAACCAGATGGCCAAAGTTCTGCGTGAAGAGTGGCTTGTCCGAAAAGACGGCGTACTCCTCTCGCGCCTCCGAGGGGTACGTGAGAAGGCCTTCGGTAAGGCCGTATCTGACGTTGTACTGCGCCCTGGCCCAGGGCACCACCACATATTCCGTGGTATAGCCGGGGATAAACCTGAACGTCAGCTGCACCAAATCCGGAAACAGCCCGACAGCCCTCTCGCCGAGCGAGGCACTATAAGGCGGTGACTTTTCGCCAAAGGCGAATGTCAGATTGCTGCTTCCCATTGAGACACCAGGCAAAGCAAGGCATACAACCAGAAACGCGCGGCAAAACGACGCCGAAAATCCTTCCAAAAGATGCTTATTCGCCAAGGTTACCTCTGAGGAGCTGTGGCTTTGTTATCTGGCTGCCATGTGAACACACAGTCGATATCATTGGCCAATTCTATGTCGTTACATCCATACAACATAGATCTGTACCGGTTTTCCCAGGGTTATTTCGGTGGCACTTCCTTGATGTAAAGGTCTTGTTGCGGAAATGGAATGGTGATGCCCTCTTGCTTGAATCGGCGCCAGATCTCCAGATTGATGTCGGAGCTGACGCTACCGAAACCTGCTTGCGGGTCTGCGACCCAGACCCGGGCTTCCAGATGAATGCCGTGGTCGCCGAACTGTGTTAACCGGCACACCGGCTCCGGCTCCGAAATCACCCGGGGGTGCTCCCGGGCGATCTCCAGCATGATGGCCATGGCACGCTCCACGTCATCACTGTAGCTGACCGAAACCGGGATCTTCAGGCGTACGTTGGGGTCCGAATAAGACCAGTTAATCACCTCGGTGGTAATCAGGTTTTCGTTGGGAATGAGCGTATCCACGCCGTCGCGGTTCCGCACCACCACGTAGCGGGCATGCAGGGCGACCACCCAGCCGAACTTCTCACCAACACTGACCACATCACCGGGGCGAATCGAGCGGTCGAACACAAGAATAAAACCGCTGATGAAATTGCTGGCAATACGCTGCAGGCCAAAGCCAAGGCCAACACCCAGGGCACCGCCGAACACCGCGAGCGCCGTGAGATCAATGCCAACCAGATTAAGAACAGACAGCGCAGCAACGGTGATCAGCACCAGCTTGGCGACTTTGGAGAAACCCACAGCCGCGCCGGGGCTCAGATACGGCAACTGTGTCAGTCGCCGATCGATAATGCCCGAGAGCCAAATGGCAACCACCAACACAAGGCCCATCAGCAGGATTAACTTGATGACCGCCAACAGGGATATGCGCAGCTCGCCCACGGAGAAGGCGAGGCTATCCATGGCCTCAAGCAACCCGGGTAGCAAGCCCACGAGATGCAGGCCCACCACCAGCCAGATGAGCGTACTGATGACATTTTCCGAGGCCTTGACCAAGGGGCCGCTCCGCATCCCCTTGCGCAACATATAAACCAGGGTGCGGATCAGAGCGAACGAAATCAGCAGCGGGACAGCCAGATCCAGGGCCCAATAGGCCTGATTCAGCGCGGCAAGTAACACGCGCCCCAGCAGAACCACCACCAGCATCGAGATGGGAAAGGCAAGGCGCTGGATGGCGCGTTGCGTCAGGTGTCGAACGCCCTGGGAATCGGCCGCAGTACGCCGGGCAATGAGGCGGTGCAGATAGAACGCAGTCATCCCCGCAAAGAGCAGAATCACTGCCTGCGGGATGACATCCATCAAGCGTATTTGCTGCATGGCCACCAGCAAATCCTGCCAGTTTTCCACCATCGACAACTCCCTGGTAACGAGGATTCAATAACTGGCCGCGCTTTGGAGCCTTCAGCCTCTTAACAGTCCAGGATCCAGAAAATAAAACTGTCCCGACTTTCCGGCGAACTCAGTCTTGCAGCAACACACGCGTTCCTGGATAGCAAAGGAACAGTTGAATGAGTGACAGGGAAGCCAAGGAGGCTGCGGACGAGCAAGAGTCTCGATTCAAAGTCGAGGTTCACGAAGAAATGTGATCCAGCGCCGAGCACTGGTATCCACACTGGCTGGTTAATCGGTGTCGCTAATCCGCTCCGTCGCCCAACGTATGTCCTCTAACGGTCTCGTTGTAGAGACATTGGTGCGTGTGCCATTTCTCGTCCGTGCTAGCCTTATTGCCTTCCCACCGTGGATCCTGAGGCCGTTCGTGACTGTTGATGTAGGCAGCCACATCCCAGGCTTGCTGGTCCGTGAGAACGGCTTCCTTCTCCACAGGACTGGCTTTTCCAAGAGGCATGTTGTATTTGATGAACGCAGCCGCTGTGTTGATCCGGTGCATTCCCGCACCCCAATTGTAGGCTCCGGCACCCCAAAGTGGCGGGAAAATCTGGCGGCCATCGTCCGCGAATTTTCCACTGCCGTCACTGCCATGGCAAATGCTGCATTGATTCTGATACACCTCCTCACCACGGCTCACGCTGCTTCCGTTCTGCGGTTCGGGAACAGCCGCATAACCGCGCCCAGGCAGATTCTTGCCAATCGGTGCCCCCTGGGCCGACCAGAAAAAGAACGTTTGCAGATCCTTGAGCACCTGGCTATCGGGCTCGGGCGGTCCACCGGCCTCCGAACTGTTCGCATTCATCGAGTAGGTGAAGCAACCGCGAATGCGTTCATCCATGGTATTAACGTGGTCATTCTTGCCCCGGTATTTGGGATAAATACCCCACGCACCCCACATAGGAGCGGAGTTAGCGGCGAGACCGCCGGCCAGATGACAATTGCCGCAATTCTGCTTGTTGCCCACAAAGCGCTTGGCTTCCGGGTGCTGGCGCGTATTCACGAATGCCTCCCAACCGCTGCGCACGCTATCACCGAACGGCCCCTCGGGAATATCGTCGAGGCTTGGGGGCTGATGGTACCCCTCCGCACCGGCTTCTGGAGCCGGTTCAAGCTCCACCTGCTTAGTGAGCGTCTCATCAACCTGGGCATTCACTGAAAGTGCAAAGAGCGCCAGGACCGCTGGCAACAGCGGACTCCGGATGCCACGAAGGGGGTGTTTGCTATCCTTTGCTGTCATGGCGGCCTCTCAGGTCGGATTATTGATCGTTATTGGAAGGTTTGGCGGGCAACGAGGCGAACCAGGCGGTCACCGCCTGGCTATCTTCGTCACTGAGGCGTTTTGCAACCGATGCCATCAAACCATTGGGGTCGTTGTGGCGGCTGCCGGACTGCCAGGCCTTGATCTGGTTTTGGAGGTACATTGCCGGTTGCCCCGCAATCGATGGGAAAGCGACACCCACACCTTGACCCTGGAGGCCGTGGCAGGAGGTACAAGCGGGAATACCCTGTTGCCAGTCTCCACGCTGAGCGAGCGTCTCCCCCCGACGCAAGGTTTTCTGATCCACTTCCCCACCGGGTGCCGTGGTCGGAGGTTTCAGGCTGGCGAAGTATTCCGCGACATCCCCACGCTGCTGTTCTGAAAGCGCAGAGGCGATGGGGGCCATAATCGGGTTGCTCCGAGTGCCGTTAGCCATTGCTGTGAGTTGCTGGGCCATATAATCGGCATTCAACCCCGCCAAACGCGGCCATCCGGCGGCTGCATTCCCACCGCCCTGCGCGCCGTGACAGGAAGAACAGGCTTGCACCCCTTCACCGCCCTGTTGCGCCAGTTTTTTCCCTGCTTCGTTAGCCGCACCTATGGTGGGCATCAACAGCAACAGAAGTGAGAAACCAAACAGTCCACACGTAAAGCCGTCGCGACCGTGCATCAAGATGCCTCCTGGCCAAAAATATAACCCTGCCTCCCAGCTTAAAGCCATCTAGCTGGACACATACTAAAATCATAGTCCCTTGCGCCACTTTCTGGTACCACTAATCCATCCAGCATAGTCCGGAACAGATCGATTTTTTCAGAGCTGGGTATCCGTTCAGCCTAGCGGCAATTGCAAAGCAAAATTCAAAGAGGGAACCTAGACAAAAGAGTTCGAGGTCCCCAGCGGCGAGACGATACCTTGCGGGAAAACAGGAGCATTCAGTGATGTTTGATTTCCACGGCCGGCGCGTCATCGTCGCTGGCGGCAGCAAAGGTATTGGCCGGGCCATCGCGTTGGGATTTGCCCGAGCCGGTGCCCGCGTTTCCGTGTGCGCACGCGGGCAGGCGTCCCTGGACGCACTGGCGGAAGAGGTGGCAGGCGAGGGGCTGGCGGCGCTGCATGTGGCCCCCTGCGACATCGGCGACAAGACCGCGCTGGAGACCTATCTGCAGAACGCCATGGACCAGTTGGGTGGCCTGGACGTGCTCGTCAATTGCGCCTCGGCGTTCGGGCGGGAGGACAACGAAGAAGGCTGGTTGAGCAGCGTTGAAGTGGATCTGATGGGCACGGTTCGCGCCGGCCATACCTGCCTCCCGGCGCTAAAGGAAACCGGGGGCACAATTATCAACATTGCCTCCATCGCCGCGCTGCATGCCTCGACACGCACCGCCCCCTACGCAGCCATAAAGGCTGCCGTCGCTCACTACACCGGCAGCCTGGCGGTGACCATGGCCCCGCATAAAGTGCGTGTAAATGGCATTGCCCCGGGCTCGATCGAGTTTCCGGGCGGCGTCTGGGATCAGGCCCGGCAGAACAATCCAGAGCTCTACCAGCATATTCGCGGAGGAATTCCCTTCGGGCGCCTGGGCACGCCGGAGGAAGTCGCCGACGTCGCGTTATTCCTGGCCTCCGATATGGCCCGCTGGATTACCGGCCAGACACTGGTGGTGGACGGCGGGCAGGTTCTGGTCTGAGCCACCGCTGCGGCGAGATCTGGCCGGGTTTTAGAAGTGGCAAAGCGACCGTCCCTGGTCGCCTGCCATCGTATTGCAGCTCTACTGCACCAGGCGAGATCCGCGATATTCCATATCGTTTTTGATCTTACCGAGACCTTTACCTTTGTCGGTTCCGTTAACCGAAGAGGTGGTCATGGCGAAGGTCATCACAGAATGTGCAACAGCATCGGACATCTCATCGAGCGCCTGAAGGCTGATGTTATCGAAGGTGTCACAGGCAAGGTGGTAACAGGGGTCGTATTGCTCACCGGCTACACCGCCATATAAAGCGGCTTCATCAGGTGTCTTGATCCCCTCCGCGCCGGTGAAAAGCCCACCCGCAGGAATTCCGATTTCGATAAAAGGCCCATAGTCAGAGCGGCCGTCGAAGGCGGTTGCCTCAACCGGCAAGGACCTCGCTTCGAAGTACTCCAGGAAAACGCTTTCGATCGTCTTTGAACCGTTGGGGCCTGCAAGCGGAGTGTCAGAACCATCGCCATCGTATACAAAGCGAACGAAATTCGGCGAGCCAATCATGTCGAAATTCAGATTCAGCGCAATGTCCTTGATGTCACGCGGACTTAACTGATCAACGTAATATTGTGCTCCCAGCAAGCCGGCTTCTTCCGCACCCCACCAGGCAAAACGCACCTTATTTCTCGGGCTGATCTGCTGGTTTGCCATCTGGATCGCAACTTCCAGGATGGCCGCCGAGCCACTGCCGTTATCCTGGATACCAGGCCCTTCGGACACCGAATCAAGGTGTGCGCCTACAACCACCACCCGGTCGTCCCGGCCTTCTGGCGAGTTGGCAATCACATTCGATGTGGTGCGAACTTCCGAGCTGGCATCTACCACGAGATTCGCTTCAACACCGCCGGCGGCGAGCTCAACGCCAACCCCGAAGGCGGCGCCAACCACTGGAATAGTGAAACCAGGATCACCGAGCGTTCCCAGAAAGTTGTCGGTACGCCCGGGCTGGCCTTCATTGAAAATAATAACCCCTATGGCACCGGCATCCGCAGCATTCTGCGCCTTCTGGGCGAATGAGCAGGAGCCCCTCTGGATCACCGCGATATTGCCGGCTGTAAACCCTGCGAAATCCGTTGCCTCACAGCCACTGGTCGAGGTGTTGGCTTCCGTTCCGGGTGGTAAAGCCAGATCCACGCCCTCGGCGACTCCCGTCACGTCGCCACTGCCGGAATAGGTCATGGTGGCAAAGCCGGCGAGCCCAAAATACTCGTAGACCGTCGGATTAGGGGCTAACTGCTCCAGGATGGCGGGCGTGTTTTCTTCGAAGAATGGGTAGTCGAACTCCTGGATCGTTACCTCATACCCTGCAGAGGTCATCTGTCCGACGACGTAGTCTACTGAGGCCTGGTAGCCGGGCGATGATGCTTCCCGGGTTCCTCCATTGGCATCTGCTGCTGCCTGAAAGGCAGCCTGGTGACTGCGAACCCCTGCAACAGTAACCGCTTCTTGAAGGGTATGGGTATCAACGCTGGTAGCGGCGTAGACAGGAAGGCCGGTCGCTGCTGCGACCACTGCGATGGCAAGAGGTGTACGATTAAACCTGACGTTTAACATGGTGTAGCTCCTTGCTGCGTTATTTTTATCCTCCTTGAATACCGCTCGCATCCTGCCGCAGAATCAGCTGCGACCAATCAAGCGTATCAGGTTTACCCGATTCCGCTAGTTTTACCCATCGCCCCAGGAGTTCAGTAAAGCCCATGCCCGAATCGACCCCACTACAAACCCTGCTCGACACACTTCCTCAATGCGGCCGAGTTGAGTGGATTGGCATCCGCCCTGCACGCGGTGAGCCCATGCAGGTGCTGGAGAGGGCGACGGCCAGCCCGGGCAAAGGGCTGGACGGGGATCGATTCAAGGGCCGCGACACCAGCAAACGGCAGGTGACCCTGATCCAGAAAGAACACCTGCATGCCATTGCCTCGTGCCTGCAGCGAGAAGCCATTGACCCCGAGGTTTTCCGGCGCAACATCGTCGTCTCTGGCCTGAACCTGCTGGCCCTGAAAGGCAAACGGTTCCGGATCGGGGGTGTGGTGCTGGAATACACGGGCCTGTGCCACCCCTGCAGCAAGATGGAGACCGCCCTCGGGCCGGGTGGGTACAACGCCATGCGTGGGCATGGAGGCATTACTACGCGGGTGGTTGAAGGGGGTGAGCTGGCTCGTGGTGACGAAGTGCAGGCATTGCTCTTAGAACAGCCCTGAGCCATCAGGGAGCACAAAGTCGGCCATTGTTAACGTCAGATCCTCCGCAACGCATCACCAAGGTCCAACGTGCGAAACGTTTGGCGCAACGTGTCGCTGGCCAGCCGTGCCTCCCACTGCCTGCGCTGTTCCAGCACCGACTCTTCGGCAGGCAGGGAGTCGAGAACGGACAACGCATAATCGCGGAGCAGCTCACTCCGGCACTCGATGACAAGATCGGACGACGCCGCAGTACCGGACCCGGAGTAGGCAAAACAGCGCTGGACATTGCGCCTGGCGCTTTCCCGTTCAACCGGTGAGATCGCAACCTCCCGCGCGTCGTTGTCGGGAACCAGTAAAACGTTCACGCCCCGCCCGGTAATGGCCTCGGCGGTCTGCTGCGCGCCTTGTGGAACGTGGACGTTCTTGTGGTTTGGCCAGATGTCGAACATGCCATAGTCGGCACA